>JACCDS010222875.1_pt1 | contig 41810 bp, 33 predicted proteins | sample 7446441 | NCBI WGS metagenome assembly JACCDS01 (sample SAMN15323445, study PRJNA562643) | freshwater metagenome | isolation source: river surface water | place: USA:Blue River Watershed | collected 2017-08-17 | reverse complement strand
TTCGGCGTCAGCGAGCAGCAGATCGCGGACGGGGTGGCCGATCCGCGCTGGCAGGCCCTGATGCAGTTTCAGGTCGACCGTGCGCGCCGGATGATGGTCAGCGGCGCGCCGCTGGCGCGCACGCTGCCCGGCCGCATGGGCTGGGAATTGCGGCTGGTGGTGCTGGGCGGTCTGCGCATCCTCGAAAAGATCGAGGCCGTCGGCCATGACGTTTTTTATCGCCGGCCGACACTCGGCCGGGCCGACTGGCTGCGGCTGGGCTGGCGCTCGCTGCGTTTTGTCGTATAGGATGCAAAGCTTTTAAAAATCCAGCCACTTTCTGGCTCTTACAGGTCCAGCGCCGCCCCATGACTCCGGAACAATACTGCCAGCAGAAAGCGGCGCAAAGCGGATCCAGTTTCTATTACAGCTTTCTGTTCCTGCCGCCCGAGCGGCGCCGCGCGATCACGGCGCTGTACGCCTTCTGCCGCGAGGTGGACGACGTCGTCGACGAGACCAGCGACCCGCAAGTCGCGCGCACCACGCTCGACTGGTGGCGCAAAGAGGTCGCGCAGATGCTGGCCGGCAGTCCCGGCCATCCGGTCACCCGCGCGCTGCAGCCGCATCTGGCCACCTACGGGCTGCAGGGCGAGCATCTGCTGGCCGTCATCGACGGCATGGAGATGGACCTGACGCAGACGCGCTATCTCGATTACATCGCGCTGGAGCGTTATTGCTGGCACGTGGCCAGCGTGGTCGGCCTGATGTCGGCACGCATCTTTGGCTACAGCGACGAGCGCACGCTGCGCTATGCAGAAAAGCTGGGGCTGGCTTTCCAGCTGACGAACATCATCCGCGACGTCGGCGAAGATGCGCGCCGCGGGCGCATCTATTTGCCGATCTCCGAGCTGCAGCAATTCGGTGTACCGGCTTCCGAGATCCTGAATGCCCGGCACAGCGAACGCTTCGAGGCGCTAATGCGCTTCCAGGTCGAGCGAGCGCAACGCTGCTATGACGAAGCGCTGGCGCTGCTGCCGGCGCAAGACCGCCGGCCGCAGCGCGCCGGCCTGATCATGGCAGCAATCTACCGAGCGCTGCTGGTTGAAATCGAGCACGACGGCCTGCACGTGCTGCAGCACAGAATCTCGCTGACGCCCTTGCGCAAGCTATGGCTGGCCTGGAAAACCTGGGTGCGCGGCTGACATGCGTACGCCGTCGATTACCGTGATCGGCGCCGGCTGGGCCGGTTGTGCCGCTGCGGTCGAGCTGTCGCGCCGTGGCGCGAAGGTCAAGGTGATTGAAGCGGCGCGCGTGCCCGGCGGGCGCGCGCGGCGCGTCGCATGGCAGGGCCAAACGCTCGACAACGGCCAGCACATCCTGCTGGGTGCCTATCGTGACTGTCTGCGCATGATGCGCACGGTGGGTCTGGAGCCGTCGCGCTCGCTGCTGCGCCTGCCGCTGCAAATGCGCTATCCGGCGGACAGCGGCGGCATGGACCTGGTCTCGCCACGGTTGCCGGCGCCTTTGCATATGGCCATCGGCGTGCTGCGCGCGCGCGGGCTGAAGACAGCCGACAAGCTGGCGCTCGCCCGCTTCTCGACGGCTGCGCGCTGGATGGGCTGGCAGCTGAATGTCGACTGCACCGTGAGTGAATTACTTGAACGCTTCGACCAGACCGAGCGGCTGATCACGCTGATGTGGCGGCCGCTATGTATCGCCGCGCTGAACACCGTGCCCGAACGTGCATCTGCTCGGGTCTTTCTCGCGGTGTTGCGCGACAGTCTCGGCGCCGATCGCGCCGCGTCGGACATGCTGCTGCCGCAGGTCGATCTGTCGGCCTTGTTTCCGGATGCTGCGCTGGCCTATGTCGAAAGCCACGGCGGCGAGGTGCGGCGCGGCGTGCATGTACAGGCCATCGAGCGAGCCGGCGATCGCTGGCTGATCCGCACCGATGGGCTGGCCGAGACCTGCGCGCAGCTGATCGTGGCCACGTCGCCGTCGCACGCACAAGCGCTGCTCGGGCCGGTCGATCCGCAGTTGGCGCAGGCACTGCAGTTCGACTATCAGCCGATCACGACTTGCTACCTGCAGTATTCAAGCGAGCTGACGTTGTCCGCGCCGATGTTTGCGCTGATCGATGATCCGGCACAGCAGCACTGGGGTCAGTTTGTGTTCGATCGCGGCCAGCTGGACCCCGCTCAGGCCGGACTACTGGCCGTGGTCGTCAGTGCGTCCGCAGAAGCGCTGAGCCATGAAAACGGTAACGACGCGCTGGCGAGCGCCCTCGCGCAGCAATTGGCGGTTGTGCTGAAACGGCCGGAGCTGGCCACGCCAGTCTGGACCAGGCTGATCACGGAGAAACGCGCCACCTTTGACTGCGTGCCGGGGCTGAAGCGGCCGCCCAATGCGACCGCGCATGACGGGCTGTGGCTGGCCGGCGACTATACGGCCAGCGACTACCCGGCCACGCTCGAGGGTGCGGTGCGCAGCGGCATCGCGGCGGCCGCAGCCGCGCTGAAGCAAGGCCAGAGGCGCTGAAGGCACGGATCAGCTCAATTCAGCTCAGCTCCCTGACCTTGGCCATCGCCTCGTCGATGCGCTCGACGCCGATCACCTGCAGGCCTTCGATCTTTTGCTTGGGCATATTCGATTTCGGCACCAGCGCGGTCGAGAAGCCGAGTTTCGCCGCTTCGCGCAAGCGCTCCTGTCCGCGCGGCGCTGGCCGGATCTCGCCGGCCAGTCCCACTTCACCGAAGGCGACCAGTCCTCGCGGCAGCGGCTTGCTGCGCATCGACGACTGTATCGCCAGCAAGACCGCCAGGTCGGCGGCCGGCTCAGTGATTTTGACGCCGCCGACGGCATTGATGAACACATCCTGGTCATAGGCTGCCACACCGGCATGCCGGTTCAGCACGGCCAGCAGCATCGCCAGGCGGTTCTGCTCGAGGCCGACCGACAGACGGCGCGCGTTCGGTACATGCGAAGAATCGACCAGCGCCTGGATCTCGACCAGCAAGGGCCGCGTGCCTTCCTGCGTCACCATCACGCAGGAACCGGGCACTTCCGACGCATGCTGCGACAAGAACAGTGCCGACGGATTCGATACCCCCTTCAGGCCCTTCTCCGTCATCGCAAACACACCAAGCTCGTTGACGGCACCGAAACGGTTCTTGAACGCCCTCACCAGCCGGAAACTGGAATGGGTATCGCCCTCGAAATACAGCACGGTGTCGACGATATGCTCGAGCACGCGCGGCCCCGCCAGCGCGCCCTCTTTCGTCACATGGCCGACCAGGATGATGGTGATGCCCGACTGCTTGGCCACGCGCGTCAACTGAGCCGCGCACTCGCGCACCTGCGCGACCGAACCCGGCGCCGAGGTCAGCGCGTCTGAATACAGCGTCTGGATGGAGTCGATCACGGCCACTTGCGGCTTCTGCTCGGCCAGCGTGTTAAGTATTTTTTCCAGCTGGATCTCGGCCTGCAGCTGCAGGTCGTCGGCATCGATGGCCAGGCGGCGCGCGCGCAGCGCCACTTGCGCCCCGGATTCTTCGCCGCTGACGTACAGCGCCTTCTTCACTTTGGACAAATTGGCCAGCGCCTGCAGCAGCAACGTCGATTTGCCGATGCCCGGATCGCCACCGATCAGTACCACGCCGCCGGCGACCAGGCCGCCGCCGAGCACGCGGTCGAACTCATCGATGCCGGTCGGGAAGCGCGGCACATCGGCAGCGGCAATTTCCGACAGCTTCAGCACCGGTGCGCCCTGCACCAGCCCTTGCGGCTGCGCGGAATAACGGTTGCCGCCGGTCTCGACCAGCGTCTCGACCATCGTGTTCCAGCTATTGCAGGACGGGCACTGGCCCGACCATTTATTGCTGACGCCACCGCACTCCGTGCAGCTGTACTGGGTCTTAGCCTTGGCCATTTACGCGCCCGGCCCTTCTTTTACCTCGCGGCGAACGCGGGGCGCTATCGCGCACATCAGTTCATAGCCGATAGTGCCGGCGGCCTCGGCCACCTCGTCGATCGGCAGGCCGTCGCCCCATAAGGTCACGCTGCTGCCGATACGCGCGGCCGGTACCGGCGTCAGGTCGACGCTGAGCATATCCATCGATACCCTGCCAAGCACGCGCGTGCGCACGCCATCCACGAGCACCGGCGTGCCGCTCGGCGCATGGCGCGGGTAGCCGTCGGCGTAGCCGCAGGCAACCACGCCGATGCGCATCGGCGCTTCGGCACAGAACAGGCTGCCATAACCGACGCAGTCGCCGCGCTGCAGGTCCTGCACGGCGATCAGCTCGCTGCGCAGCGTCATCGCGGGCTTAAGGCCGTACGGCTGAGGCGAGCCGTTGCCCGGCACGCCGCCATACAGCACCACGCCGGGCCGGATCCAATCGCAGCGCAGTGGCGGGTCCGCCATCATCAGCGCGGCCGAGTTCGACACGCTGATCTCGGCCTCCAGACCGGCCGCGCAGGCCATGAATTGCTGCATTTGCAAGGCGGGCGTCAGCGTTGCCGCCGGATTTTCCGCATTCGCAAAATGGGTCAACAGCGAAACGTTCGTCACGGCCGGCAACGCCTTCAAACGTGCGAAAACCTCGGGTACCCGAGCGGGACGAAAGCCCAGACGGTTCATGCCGGAATTGACTTTCAGGTGCACGCGGATCGACGCGTCGCGCGCTTCAGCGATCAGGGCGATTTGTTCGTCGCAATGAACGACCGTCTCCAGGTCGTAATCGCGAACGGCGGCGAGGTCGGTGCGGTCGAACATGCCTTCCATCAGTAAAATGGGTTTGCGCCAGCCCAGTTCGCGCAGCAAGACCGCCCGGTCGATCTCGACCAGCGCCAGACCGTCGGCCGCCGCGAACGCTGGCACCGCGTTGTGCAGGCCATGACCATACGCATCGGCCTTGACGACTGCCCACACCCGCGCGCCGGGCATTCTTGCGCTCGCTACGGCGAGGTTGGAGCGCATCGCATCAATATCGGTGACAGCAACTAGCGGACGGGGCATCAGGAGTGACGCGAACAGAGACGATCAAAAATAAGCATTTTACCGGAGCAGGAATGCGCCGACCGGCTTATGCCGGTTGACCCGGCATTTCATGGTATAAAGCATGCCGCCAGCCTCACCGCAAGAAAATCATTTGAATGAACCGCGGCTTCTACACCATTATGGCAGCGCAGTTTTTTTCGTCGCTCGCCGATAACGCACTGCTGATTGTTGCCATTTCCGTACTGGTGTCGATCCAGTCTCCTGACTGGATGACGCCAATGCTGAAGCTGTTCTTCGTTCTCTCCTATGTTTTGCTCGCGCCTTTCGTCGGTGCCTTTGCCGACGCCTATCCCAAAGGCCGGGTGATGTTCATTACCAACCTTGTCAAGATCGCCGGCTGTCTGCTGATGTTCTTCAGCGTGCACCCGCTGATTGCTTATGCGGTGGTCGGCTTCGGCGCCGCCGCCTATTCGCCGGCCAAATACGGCATCCTGACCGAACTGCTGCCGGCGGAGAAGCTGGTGATGGCCAATGGCTGGATCGAGGGGCTGACCGTGCTGTCGATTATTCTTGGCACCGTGCTCGGTGGCCTATTGGTGAGCAGCCGGTTTGCGGCCGCGATCACGCAGATCGTGCCGGGCAATCCACTCGAGCTCAGCCTGTCGCTGGAAGTAGCGCTGGGCATCGTGATGCTCGCGTACGTGGCAGCGGCGATGTTCAACCTGAAAATTCCCGCGACCGGCGCGCACTATCCGCGGCAAGAGCATGGCCCCTGGCGCCTTGTGATCGATTTCTCGCATTGCTTCACGACGCTGTGGCGCGATCGGCTTGGCCAGATCTCGCTGGCCGTGACCTCGCTGTTCTGGGGCGCTGGTGCGACGCTGCAATTCATTGTGCTGAAATGGGCGGCGGCGGCACTTGACATGCCGCTGGCGCGCGCTGCAATTCTGCAAGGCGTGGTCGCCTTTGGTGTCGCTTTCGGTGCGATGGCGGCGGCCCGGCACGTGCCGCTGAAAAGATCACTGACCGTGATGCCGATGGGCTTTGCGATGGGCCTCATTGTCTGCGTGATGGCCGTGGTGGAATCGGTACCGGTCGCTTATCCGCTGCTGATCCTGATCGGCGCACTGTCCGGTTATTTCGTGGTGCCGATGAATGCCTTGCTGCAGCACCGTGGCCATGTGCTGATGAGCGCCGGCCATTCGATCGCCGTGCAGAATTTCAGCGAAAACCTGTCGATCCTGATGATGCTGGCGCTGTATGCGGTATTGGTGAAATTCGATGTCGAGATCAATGCCGTGATCGTGTTGTTCGGCCTGTTCGTGTCCGCGATCATGTGGTTGATCATGCGCCGTCACGCGGCCAACCAGCGCGAATACGACTCGCTGCACCTGATCGGCGAGCAGAAGCATTTCGGCACGTGACCCCGTCACTTGGCGCCTGAAGCGGGTCGCTAAGTATCGCCCGACTCAGTCGGACTTGTCCGATCGTTTACCCAGACGCTGCCCTGCCTGCTCCGGCCAGTGCGGTGGCACCACAAAGCCGCGATCGATTTCCAGCCATTCATTGCCGTGGCGCTGCAACGAGGCCACCATCACCGGCATCGGATCGTGTGCAAAGCCATCGAGCAGGGCTTGCCGCAGCGATGCCACAGTCGCGCCCCCGGGCAACGGCAGCCGGGCCGGCGCCAGCCAGCTAATGCGCGGAATGATCGCAGCAGCCTCAGCGATATGCGCATCCAGTTCGTCCGGCACGCACCACCAGCCACGGCAATGCTGCGGCGACACGCCGGCATCCGGCAGTGCGGGCGTCTCGCCGCGCCGATAGAACAGCCAGCCCTTCATGAGCGCCTTCGCGGCGGCTAGCGGCTGCGGCAGCAGCGCCTGTGCGGCGGGATGCTGGCCGAGCATCAGCTGCCGATCGAGAATCTTGCGGATCTTTTTCCCCAGCGTATCCGCGAGGTTCGGGCCGACAAAATAATCAGCGCGCTGCAGCGGCGCCAGTGCCGGATCGTCCGAGCACAGCAAATAAAATTTGGTCGCGAATTCCCAGTGCAACAGCGCATCGCCCTGCTGCAGCAAAAAATCGAATTCGCCGATGGTCTGGTTTTTGCCAGCGCGTACCTGCAGGCCATGCGCCGCCAATATGCCCAGGTGGCGGAAGTACCAGGCCAGCAGGTTTTCCGCATAGCGGCCCAGACGGGTCAGCGGATGTACATTCAGAAACGCTTCAAGGGCCTGCGGCGCGGCATCCAGCTGCAGCAGCCAGTCGCGCGCATCGTCGCCGGCCTGCGCGCCCAGCTGCGCGATCTTGCCTTGCCAGCGAGGTGAAGACGCATCCAGCAGATCGGGCGCGTCCAGCAGCCATGCCAGCGCGCGTACATGGGGGTTGCGCAGCGCGTGCCAGCGTTGATGGAAATTCTGCTGAAACGCCGGCACGCAAGCGGGCGCGGACGGCGTGGCTTCAGCGGCGGATTCAGCCACGATTTCAGCGGCCATCGGCCAGGCTCTTGGCGGCGCACAGATCGCGCCAGGTCTTGGCCTTATCGATTGGCTTACGCAGCAGATACGCGGGATGATACGTGACCACCAGAGGAATCCCTGCATAGTCGCGCACTTTGCCGCGCAGGCTGGCCAGCGGCACATCGTCGCCCAGTCCGAGCAGCGATACGGCCGCCGTCTTGCCTAGTGCAATGATCACGTCCGGCCGTATCAGCGCGACTTGCCGCTGCAGATACGGCAGACAGGCCGCCACCTCCTGTGGTGTCGGCGGACGGTCGCGTCCGTCAGCGCCGACCGGCCGGCATTTGACGATGTTTGCGATGTAGGTATTGGCACCGCGCGCCAGGCCCAGCGCGCGCAGCATGTTGTCGAGCAGCTTACCGGCCGGCCCGACGAATGGTTCGCCCTGCTTGTCTTCATTGCGCCCCGGACCTTCGCCGACGAACAGCCAGCGCGCGCGCCGGTCGCCCGTGCCTGGCACGGCCAGCGTGCGTCCTTCGCAGAGGCCGCAGCGCGTACAGCTGCGAACGGACGCTTCCAGCCTGTCCCAGTCCATCGTGCCGATGTCATCCCCAGGCGCAGCACCGGCCGCCATGATTGACGGCATCTCCGCAGCGACCGTGACGGGCGCCCCGACCCAACGGTCGGACAGGTGGTCAAGCGGCTCAGGCGGCGCTGCAGGCAGCGCCGCACTGTCGTCCATGACTTCACTGATCGATGCCGCATCGCGCCTGACCCACACCGGTCCAAGCCCCATCTGCTGCAGTCTTGTTTGTTTGCGCGCAGTCACGACTGCCTCGCGCCCGGTGAATGTCCCGGCGGTGCAAGCGGCACATCGGACAGCATCAGCCGCATCACGATCGCATCCTCGCGTGCCTGACCGGCGGCCGGATAATAATTTTTGCGCAGCCCGATCTGTATGAAGCCTACATGACGGTATACCGCCAGCGCCTGCGCGTTCGACGGCCGCACTTCCAACAGCACCGCGTCGATACCGGCTTCACGCGTCAGCGCGCCGATTTCGTCGAGCAAGCGCCGGCCGATGCCGCGTCCCTGAAGATCGGGGCGCACGGTGATGTTCAGCAAATGCATGTCATCGACCGCTGGCATGAGCAAAAAATAGCCGGCAATGCGTGCGTCGGCATCCCTTGCCACCCGCGCGAGATAGCCGCTGGCCAGTGAATCGAAGAAGTTGCCGCGTGTCCATGGGAACGGATACGCATCGACCTCGATGCGCGCGACCTCATCGACATCGTTTGCGCGCATCGGCGCGAAAGTCAGAGGCAATGAATCTCGCATTGCATTTTGCACTGCATCTTGCACTGATCCGCGCGATGCACCGGCGGTGAGCGTCGTCATGCGGCGGCTCCCGCCGCTTTCGATGCCGCCACGGCCATTCTTTCCACTGTGGTCAGCGCCACCTTGTTGCGCAGGTAGAGCGGCTGTGCATCGCGTGCGGCGACCGATTCACCGCGCTCGAGCGCTGCGACCGCCAGCGACGCCATCGTGCGCGCATCCGGTACGATCTGCGGAAAACATCTCAGCGTAGTTAGCGGCGCCAGTGCCTCTGGATACGCAAGCAGCCCATTGCCGCAAATGGCCGGACTGCCGTCGATGAAGGCAGCATCGCCGGCACTCATCAGCGCCGGGGCATCGACCACCTGCCAGTACCCTTTATACCGGTAGCGCGCGCGGTAGACCTCGCCCATGCGCGCATCGAGCAGCGCGACCACATCGTCGCCGGCACCGGCTTCGCGTGCTGCCTCGGCCATCGCCAGCAGCGTCACGACCGGCACCGCCTTGCGTTGCGCACCGATTGCCAGTCCCTGCACCAGTCCGCAGGCGGTGCGCACCCCGGTAAACGATCCGGGCCCGCAGCCGAACGCCAGCGCATCGACATCAGCCAGCGAGATGCCGGCCTCCGCCAGCAGGCCCTGAAGCATCGGCAATACCGACGCCGAATGCGTCTGCACGCCGGACGATTCGCGGGACCGTAACTGACCGTGGTGAAGCAGCGCCACTGTCGCCAGTTCAGTGGACGTTTCGATAGCAACTATCGTAGGAAATTGAGAAGGCATGGTCGCCATTTTACCAAGCGTACCTTCGGGTAGAATCCTTGCATGAGTTCACTTTTCCTTGTGCCCGAGAACTTCTCGCAACTGGCCGACGCACTGGACGGCGGTCGCTGGGTTGTCGCCTGCCTGTGCGCCGGCTGGTGCGATGTCTGCAAACAATACCGTGCCGGCTTTGAAGCGCTTGCCACCGATTTCCCTGACGCGCAGTTCGTATGGATCGACATCGAAGACCAGGCCGATCTGGTCGGCGACCTTGACGTCGAGAATTTCCCCACCATCCTGATGCAGCGCGACGATATCGTTGCGTTTTACGGCACCATGCTGCCCGAGCCCCGCCAAGTGGCGCGCCTGCTGGGGTCGCAACAGGAACGCAGCGACGACGATCTGCGCCGCGAGGCTGGCAGCGCGCCGGAACGCCAGCAGTGGCAACGCGAGTGCAACCTGCGCGCGCTGCTGGACGAACTCGATTCCTGAAGCTGCTCGCTACGCCAGTTTCAGCGGCAGGCTGCGCAAGCGCTGGCCCGTCAGCCGGAACACGGCATTTGCGACTGCCGGCGCCACCGGCGGCGTGGCCGGTTCGCCCATGCCCTCCGGACCGGCGTCGCTCGCAAGGATGACCACCGCCACCTCGGGCATTTCCCCGATGCGCAAGATACGGTAATCGAAAAAATTCGACTGCTGCACGCGGCCATCCTCAACGCTGATACGCTCATGCAGCGCCGCCGACAGTCCCATGCAGACGGCCGACTCCACTTGCTGGCGCACACCCTCCGGATTCACCACCGTGCCGCAATCGACCGCGCAAGAAATCCGATGCACGCGAATGCGCCCCCGTTCGATCGACACCTCGGCCACTTCGGCGACAATACTGCCGAAGGCCTCATGCAGCGCCACCCCGAGCGCGTGTCCCGGTGCCGCCTCACCGGCAAGACGCACCGCCGCGTCCAGCACCGCACGATGGCGCGGCTTGTGCGCCAGCATACGCCGGCGGAATTCGACCGCATCCGCTTTCGCAGCGGCCGCCATTTCGTCGATAAAGCTTTCCTTGAAAAACGCATTGTGCGAATGACCGACCGAGCGCCACGACCCCAGCGGCAACGGTGAATCGACCTTCGTGTGCGCAATGCGCTGGTTCGGAATATCGTAAGGATGATCGAATAGCCCTTCTGCCGTCGTCTTATCGGGCCCGGCGGGCGGTAGCCCGAGCGCCCGTTGAATCAGCTGCTGCACCGGCGCACCGGACGCCGACTCCGACATCAGCGCGACCGCCTGACCCTGCGCATCCAGCTGCGCCTGCAAGCGCGCTACCGCCGCCGGCCGGTAGAAGTCGTGCCGCAAGTCCTGCTCGCGCGTCCACAGCAGCTGTACCGGTGCGCCCGCCAGTTCGCGCGCAATCGCCGCTGCCTGCGCCACCATGTCGCTGTCCAGCCGGCGACCAAACCCGCCGCCCAGCTGCGAAATTTGCAGATCGACCTTCTCCTTGCTCACGCCCGCGGCGCGCGCACCGGCCGCCACGGCCGTCGATGGTGCCTGCGTCGGCACCCACAAGGCCAGCCGGCCGTCCTTGAGCTGCGCAGTACAGTTGACCGGCTCCAGCGCCGCATGCGCGAGGTAAGGAGCACTATATTCCGATATCAGTTTGTCTGACTTCAGTGCCGCCGCCGCATCGCCGCGGCGATAGAACGAAAATCCGTCGCTCTTGTTCAGCGCCTCGCGCAGTGTTGCCAGCCCTTGCGTCGACGACCAGCGGGCATGCGGACCTTCCTGCCAGCGCACTTGCAGCTTGCTCAGCGCCTGCAGGGACACCCAGCGCGACTGAGCAACGATTGCCACGGCGTCCGGCGCACCAGAACGATCTGCCTTCAATGGAAACAGCTGCACTTTCGCGGCCAGGTTGCCGAGCGACGCGCGATCGAACGAGACCAGCTGCCCCTCGCTAAACGGGCACATCGCGACAGTCGCATAGCGCATGCCCGGCAAACGCAAGTCGAGTCCAAAGCGCGCGCTGCCGTTCACCTTGGACGGCGCATCCAACCGCTGGGCAGCGCGGCCGATGACACGAAATTCGCGCGGCGATTTAAGCGCATAGGCCACATCGTCCAGCGGCGCCGCCGCAGCGGCCAGATCGCCATAGGCAAGCGAGCGCCCGTCCGCATGCAGCACTCTTCCGGCCTCGGTCCGGCATTCTGCCGACGGCACCCGCCACGCCTGCGCGGCTGCGGCGACCAGGCGCGCACGCGCCGCCGCACCGGCCGCACGCATGGGCAGCCACGCGTCCTTCACGCTGGACGAGCCGCCCGTCACCACCAGGCCGAGCTCGCGCATCAGCTTGCGCGTCATCCATTGCGCACCGCGCGCCAGCAGGCCATGGTCGTCCGGCCGGAACGGCAGGCCGTCGGGCGCCATCGTGGTGTCGCCGAAGATCGCTTGCAGCGGTGCTTGCTGCATGTCGATCATCGACAGCGGCACATCCAGCTCCTCCGCCACCAGCATCGCCAGCGACGTCGTCACGCCCTGCCCCATTTCGCTCTTGGTCAGCATCACGGTTACGCGGCCAGTGGCCGCCACCTGCACCCAGCCGTTCAGCACAAATGTTTGTGGCGGCAGGCTGTGTGACGGCTTGGCGTGCAGACGCTGGCGCGGCGGCAGCACGCTCCAGCCGATCACCAGCGCGCCGGCAATACCCAGCCCGCCCAGTAGCACGCGGCGTCGCCGCACACGGCGCCGGTTGAGCTCATCTGCACTTCCCATGGGTGGACTCCCTGGCTCGGCTCGGCAAGCGTGGGTCTGCGCCTTGTTCCAAGCCTTGTTGTTTGAATTTTCGTGGCATGCTAACCCGAACTCCCGAGCCGAGGTGGCCATGACCGAAAGCTTTTTCCAGTCGTTCATCCTGCTGCTTCTGGTCACTGACCCGTTCGGCAATGTGCCGCTGTTCGTCAGCACCTTGCGGCAGGTGGCGCCGGAGCGGCGCAATCTGGTCGTGGTCCGCGAATGCGTGATCGCGTTCGTCTTGCTGCTGGCCTTCATGTTCATCGGCAGCCCTTTTCTCAAGGCGCTTCAGCTGTCCGAGATTTCGCTGCGCATCGGCGGCGGCGTGATCCTGTTCCTGATCGCGCTGCGCATGGTTTTTCCACAACCCGGCGGCATCTTCGGCGACAGCGGCAAGCGCGGCGCCGAGCCGCTCATCGTGCCACTGGCCATCCCGGCGCTCGCAGGCCCGTCCGCGCTGGTCACGGTACTGCTGTTCTCGTCACAGGCCAAGATGGCGATGTGGCTGTATGTGGCCGTCATTTCATTGGTCGCCATGGTGTGGCTTGGGGTACTGCTGTCGGCCGAGCGGCTGCAGCGCGTGCTCGGCGACGCGGTCATCACGGCGTTCGAGCGGCTCATGGGGCTGATTCTGACGGCCATCGCTATCGAGATGCTGCTGGTAGGCGTGAAGGTCTATATTCGTTCTTTCTAACCAAAATGTTTAAGAAAGATCGGAGAAATCCGAATATCATTGCGTTTCAGTTATAAATCTGAGCGGGTATGGATCAGTTCAAGCAGATTTCTACTTTCGTCGATGTCGCATCGCGCGGCAGCCTGTCCGCGGCCGCACGGGCCGAAGGCATTGCGCCGGCCGTGATTGGCCGGCGGCTCGACGCGCTGGAAGCGCGGCTGGGCGTCAAGCTGCTGCAACGGACGACGCGCAAGATCGCGCTGACCAATGAAGGTCTGGCCTTTCTCGAAAACTGTCAGCGCATCCTGCATGACCTGGAGAACGCGGAAGCGGAAGTGTCCGAGCGCAGTGCGCGTCCGAGCGGCCATCTGTCAATATCGGCGCCGGCCGGATTCGGTCGGCAGCATGTTGCGCCGCTGATCCCCTCTTTTCTGGCCGAACATCGCGATGTCACGCTCACGTTGAACCTGAATGATCGCGTCGTCGACCTGATCGGCGAAGGCGTCGACATTGCCATTCGCATTGCCGATCTGTCGGATTCCAGTCTGGTGGGCGTGAAACTGGCCGACAACAAGCGTGTCGTCGTCGGTGCTCCGGAATATTTCCGAAAATTCGGCCGGCCCGCCACACCGGATGAGCTATCCCGGCACAATTGCCTGGCCTTTTCCAGCGCCGGCAGCCAGCGCGGCTGGACATTCCGGCAAAATGGCAAGAGCGTCACGATCAAGGTCGGCGGCACCATGGGCTGCAATGATGGCGCGGTGCTGCATGATTGGGCGCTCGCCGGCCGTGGCCTGGCCTGGCGATCCATGTGGGAAGTCGGCATGGAAATCGAAGCGGGCCATCTTGAGACTGTGCTGGACGATTTTTCCGCGCCCGGAAATGATATTTATGCGGTCTTCGCACAGCGTCAGCACCTGCCGCTGCGGATACGCGCCTTCGTCGATTTCCTGCGCCGCGCATTTGCACAGCCGGATTACTGGCGCAAAAAATAAGAAGCGCCGTCGATCTTCGAGGCGCGTTTTTTTCAACGCACAGCACGGATTGCAACGTCGATTGCATGCCAGACGGGAGATTCGTCGGGCCCAAAAACAAAAATCCCTGCCGGAGCAGGGATTTCGCAGTTCGATCGCGTTAGCGATCTGAGAACGCGATTAGATAGGCTTGATGTTCGCAGCCTGCAGGCCTTTCGGGCCGTTCACGACGTCGAATTCGACGCGCTGACCTTCAGCCAGCGACTTGAAGCCCGACGACTGAATTGCCGAGAAGTGCGCGAACAGATCGCCGCCGCCGCCTTCCGGAGTGATGAAACCAAAGCCTTTTGCATCGTTGAACCACTTAACAGTACCAGTTGCCATTACATTTCCTTTCGTTGGGCCATACACAGGGCCCTGGTTAAGGCGGAAACTCCGCCGAACGACCGTCTCAACCAAGTAAGGAATTACAGCCTGATACTGCACCGCTACTACCTGAGCCTCAACGTCCCGAGAATTATACTTGAGAAGAATCTGCGTACTAAAAATTTCATCAATTTTTTGAGATAGCTCGAAACAGTGCAAATTCACGGCGTCGTCTGATTGACCGGACGTGTGTGGGTCAGTCCCACTCCTGTTGGGCAGATCCTGCGCAAATCGCATATAGTGCCGGCACGCAAGAGAAAAATATGCACATGAAATTTGACGTCGCTATCGTCGGCAGCGGCCTTGCCGGTCTGTCGGTCGCGCTGCACCTCGCGCAGCATCGCAAAGTGGTTGTTATCTCCAAACGCGCTCTGCGCGACGGTGCCAGCGACTGGGCCCAGGGAGGCATCGCCGCTGTACTCGATTCTCATGACAGTCACGACCAGCATGTCAGCGATACGCTGGTTGCCGGCGCCGGCTTGTGCGACGAAACTGCCACACGTTACATCGTGTCGCACGGGCGCGAGGCCATCGAATGGCTGATCTCACAGGGCGTGCCTTTTACGCGTGACCGCGAAGCAGAGCTCGGCTTTCATCTGACGCGCGAAGGCGGCCACAGCCAGCGGCGCATCATTCACGCGGCGGACGCCACCGGCCATGCGGTGCAGGTGACGCTGGAAGAGCAGGTGCGCCGCCACCCGAACATCACGCTGCTCGAGCATCACATTGCGATCGACCTGATCACGTCGGACAAGCTTGGCAATCGCAATGGCGCACCTCACTGCCATGGCCTGTATGTGCAGGACGTGAACAGTCTGAAGGTGCTGACCATCGCCGCGCATCAGACCGTGCTGGCCACCGGCGGCGCGGGCAAGGTCTATCTGTACACGACCAACCCGGACACGGCGACCGGCGACGGTATCGCGATGGCCTGGCGCGCCGGCTGCCGGGTGGCGAACATGGAGTTCATCCAGTTTCACCCCACCTGCCTGTACCACCCCTACGCAAAATCCTTCCTGATCACCGAGGCAGTGCGCGGTGAAGGCGGCCTGTTGAAATTGCCAGCCACCGCCGGTGCTGCGGCCGGCCAGCGCTTTATGCCGGCACATGACGAGCGCGGCGAACTGGCGCCGCGCGACATCGTCGCACGGGCTATCGACTACGAAATGAAGAAGCGCGGCCTCGACTATGTCGATCTCGACATCAGCCATCAGCCGCCCGAATTTTTGCGCGAGCATTTCCCGACCATCTACGCGCGCTGCCTTGAGCTGGGCATCGACATCACCCGGCAACCGATTCCCATCGTGCCCGCCACGCATTACACCTGCGGCGGCATCGTCACCGACCTGCACGGCCGCACTGACATTCACGGTCTGTATGCGGTCGGTGAGACCGCGTACACCGGCCTGCACGGCGCGAACCGACTCGCCAGCAATTCTTTGCTTGAATGCGTGGTGCTTGGCCGCGCGGCGGCCACCGACATCGAGCGTCAGCCGAAGCCAAAATCGCCGGCACTGCCGGCGTGGGACGAAAGCCGCGTCACCGACGCCGATGAAGAAGTGGTCATCACGCAAAACTGGGACGAGCTACGGCGCGCCATGTGGAGTTTTGTCGGCATTGTGCGCACCACCAAGCGGCTCGAGCGCGCACAGCACCGAATCGCCCTGCTGAAAGAAGAGATCGACGAGTACTACACCAATTTCCGCATCACCCGCGACCTGCTGGAGCTGCGCAATCTGGTCGAGGTGGCGTCACTCATCGTCAGCAGCGCGCTGTCGCGCCGCGAGAGCCGTGGGCTGCACTACAGTCTTGATTATCCCGACACGCTGCCGAAGGCGTTGCCAACGGTATTGACGCCACTGCGCAAACTGCCGCCGCGCAAATAATCACCGGCTGCGGGGGCTTGACCCGTGCAGCCTGCGAGGGCCGGGCTTAGCCGATCACCCGTAGCGAGTAATCGGTCGCCTTCACGTCTTTCGTCAGGCTGCCGATCGAAATACGGTCAACGCCTGTCTCAGCAATGGCGCGCACGCTGTCTCGGTTCACGCCGCCTGATGCTTCCAGCAGCGCCCTGCCCGCTGTCAGGCTGACGGCTGCGCGCATCATGTCGGTGCTGAAGTTGTCGAGCAAGACCGAGGTCGCGCCAGCATCGAGCGCCTGCTGCAATTCATCCAGGCTTTCGACCTCGATCTGTATCGTCACGCCCGCATTCAAGCCTTGCGCTGCGACCATCGCCGCGCCGATGCTGCCGGCCGCAGCGATATGATTTTCCTTGATCAGGATGCCGTCATACAGCGCAAGCCGCTGATTGCGGCCACCACCGACGCGTACCGCATATTTCTGCGCGAGCCGCAGCCCCGGCAGAGTCTTGCGGGTATCGAGGATCGCCGCTTGCGTGCCTTCGATCAGTCGTATATAGTCGCGCGTGGCCGTGGCCACGCCCGATAACAGCTGCAGAAAATTCAGCGCCGGCCGCTCGGCCGTCATCAGCGATCGTGCCGGGCCGGTAATGCTGCAGACGACGGTATCAGCCTCGAGCAGATCGCCCTCGGCCGCGTGCCAGTCAATGCGCAGGCGCGGATCGACCTGCAACATTGCACCCTCAAACCACGGCGCGCCACACAGCACGGCTGCCTCGCGCACCAGCACACGCGCCTTCACCTGCGCATCTTGCGGCAGCAGCATCGCGGTCCAGTCACCGCTGCCAATGTCTTCGACCAGCGCGGCACGGATGTTCGCCTCGAACGCATCAGCCAGCGCCGTATCGAACGGCGCAAACGGGTTCTTCAGTGTGCTCATGCCGGACCAATGCCGGCAAACAGCGCCTGCTCGGCGGCCAGATCGGCGGCCGGGCGGACATTGGCTTTCTTCGCCGCCGCGAAATCGAGCATCCGGTTAATGCAGGTGACCGCCTGCTCGCGAATGCCGGCCTCGACCTGGATGTCATTGCGGCCGCTTTCCAGCACGTCGATCAGGTTCTGCAGGCCATTCATCGCCATCCACGGGCAATGCGCGCAGCTCTTGCAGGTGGCGCTGTTGCCGGCGGTCGGCGCTTCGATAAAGGTCTTGCCCGGCGCGGCCATGCGCATCTTGTGCAGAATGCCATTGTCGGTCGCCACGATGAATTCGGTCGCTTCGAGATTCACCGCAGCGGCAATCAGCTGCGAGGTCGATCCGACCACATCGGCCTGCTCGACCACGGAGGCCGGCGATTCCGGATGCACCAGCACCTTCGCGCCCGGGTGTTCGCGCTTGAGCAAGTCGAGCTCGATGCCCTTGAACTCGTCATGCACCAGGCACGAGCCCTGCCACAGCAGCATATCGGCACCGGTCTGCTTCTGGATGTAGCCGCCCAGATGGCGGTCCGGCGCCCAGATGATTTTCTTGCCCTGCGCATGCAGGTGCTTGACGATATCCAGACCAATGGACGACGTCACCATCCAGTCGGCGCGCGCCTTCACGGCTGCGCTGGTATTCGCATAGACGACGACGGTGCGGTCCGGATGCGCATCGCAAAAGGCGGCGAATTCATCGGCCGGACAGCCGAGGTCCAGCGAGCAGGTCGCATCGAGGTCCGGCATCAGGATCGTTTTCTGCGGCGACAGGATTTTCGCGGTCTCGCCCATGAAACGCACGCCGGCCACGACCAGCGTCTGCGCTGCATGGTCGCGGCCAAAGCGCGCCATCTCCAGTGAGTCGGACACGCAGCCGCCGGTCTCTTCGGCCAGGTCCTGCAGGTCAGCGTCGACGTAATAATGTGCGACCAGCACTGCGCCCTTTTCCTTCAGCAACGCACGCGCGCGCTCTTTCAGCTGCGCCCGACGCTCCGGCGTCAGCGGCTCGGGTACCTTGGCCCAGGCAGACGCGACGCAGCTGGCGCCCTCGCCGTCGGGCCGTTCGAATTCAACCGTCTTGATTTCCATGCTCACCCTCTGGCGGACAACTTACTGCAGACCTTGCGACGCGAGATATTCATCGTAGCTGCCATGGAAGTCCACGATTTCGCCCTGACGAACTTCCAGGATGCGGGTGGCCAGCGACGATACGAACTCGCGGTCATGCGAGACGAATATCAGGGTGCCCGCGTACTTTTCCAGTGCGATGTTCAGCGATTCGATGGATTCCATGTCCATGTGGTTGGTCGGCTCGTCCATCAGCAGCACATTGTGACGGCCCAGCATCAGCTTGCCGTACATCATCCGGCCCTTCTCGCCGCCAGACAGCACCTTCACCGATTTTTTCACTTCATCGCCGGAGAACAGCAAGCGGCCCAGGATAGAGCGCACGGCCTGATCGTCATCGCCTTCTTGCGTCCACTGGCCCATCCAGTCCGTCAGCGACTTGTCGGCCGCAAATTCTTCCGTCGGATCTTGCGGCATGTAGCCGACATTTGCGTTCTCGGCCCATTTGACACGGCCGGAATCCGGCTGCAGCCCGCAGACATCGCCGCCGATACAGCGCAGCAGCGTCGTCTTGCCGGCGCCGTTCTCGCCGATGATCGCGATCTTTTCGCCGGCTTCGACGGCGATGCTGAAGTTACGGAAAATCTCGCGGTCGTAGGCCTTCGAGATCGATTCAGTCTCTACCGCTAGGCGGTGCAGCTTCTTCTCGCCCTCGAAGCGCACGAACGGGTTCTGCCGCGAAGACGGCTTGAATTCCTCGACCTTGATCTTGTCGATCTGCTTCGCACGCGACGTCGCCTGACGCGCCTTGGACTTGTTGGCCGAGAAGCGGCGCACGAAATCCTGCAGTTCGGCGATCTTTTCCTTCGCCTTGGCATTCGCGGCCATCTGCTGGGTACGCGCCTGCGCCGACGCCAGCATGTAGTCGTCGTAGTTGCCCGGATAGACCTTCAGCGTGCCGTAGTCCATGTCGGCCATGTGCGTGCAGACCTGGTTCAGGAAGTGACGATCGTGCGAAATGATGATCATCGTCGAGTTGCGCTCGTTCAGCACGCCCTCGAGCCAGCGGATAGTGTTGATGTCGAGGTTGTTGGTCGGTTCGTCGAGCAGCAGGATGTCCGGATTCGAGAACAACGCCTGCGCCAGCAGTACGCGCAGCTTCCAGCCGGGGGCGATAGCGCTCATCGGTCCGCTGTGCTGGTCAAGCGGAATGCCCACGCCCAGCAGCAGTTCGCCGGCGCGCGCCTCGGCAGTATAGCCGTCATACTCGGCGAATTTCGCCTCGAGGTCGGCGGCCTTCATGTAATCCTCGTCGGTCGCCTCGAGGTTCGCGTAAATCGCGTCGCGCTCGGTCATGGCGGCCCACATTTCGGTATGGCCCATCATCACCACGTCGAGCACGCGCATCTCTTCGTAGGCAAACTGGTCCTGGCGCAGCTTGCCGAGGCGCTCATTCGTATCCAGCATCACGTTGCCGGCGCTCGGTTCGAGGTCGCCGCCGAGGATTTTCATGAACGTCGATTTGCCGCAGCCGTTGGCGCCGATCAGGCCGTATCGATTACCGTCGCCGAATTTGACGGAAATGTTCTCGAAAAGCGGCTTAGCGCCGAACTGCATGGTGATATTGGCGGTGGAGAGCAAGCTGGAACCTTGTGGGAGCGGAATAGAAGTTAAAACCAGAGCGCCCGGCGTGCATCCCGGCAATGCCGGAACGTGGGGCAGAAAACCCGTCATTCTACCATCGGGCAGCTGATGGCACGGCCGACCGTTGTGGCCTGTCCCCTGCTTCGCTTACGCTGCCGCGATCGCAGGATAGCCGCTCAGGTCGAGCGAAAATCCGGCGGCGTCGGCACGCAGCTCGCAATCGGCACCGACCGGCAACGTCAGTTTGTCGCGCGTATGGCCGAATGGCAGGCCCTGCAGCACCGCTATGCCGAGGCGCTCGCGCACATAGTCGAGCATGGTATCAAAATTGTAACCATGATCGGCCTCAGACAGCCGGTAACCGGAAAAATCGCCGAGCACGATCGCCTGCTGGCGTGCCAGCACGCCAGCGTGTGCCAGCTGCAGCAGCATGCGCTCGACGCGGTAAGGATGTTCGTTGATGTCTTCAACGAACAGGATGCCGCCGTCAATGTCCGGCATCCAGCGGCTGCCGACCAGATGGCACAGCATCGCCAGATTGCCGCCCCACAGCCTGCCGCGGGCGTGTATCGCCGGATTTCCTTTGCTGGCCACATCGATGCGCAGCGACGGCGAACCCATGCAGCGCCAGAACTGGCCGAGCGTGAAATCGCTCGTGTCAGGCCGTGAAAAATCGTCGCAGATCATCGGGCCGGCAAAACTACCGGCGCCGGTCGTGGCCAACAGCCCGAGCTGGAACGCCGTGAAATCGCTGTGACCGACCCAGCACTTGCTGCTGGCCGCTATCCGGCCGAAGTCAATGTCCGGCAGCAGCCGCGACAGCCCGTAACCGCCGCGCAGCGCGATCACCAGCTCAACTTCATCATCGTCGGCCGCGGCATACAGCTGCGCGATGCGTTCGGCATCCGTGGCCGCGAACCGCTGGTGCCGCGCATAGCCGGCGGAAAAATCCCTGACCTGATGTCCAAGCTCGCGCAGCCGCAGCAGGCCGCGCGCGGCCGCCTGCGGGTCTTGCGGATAGCCGCTAGGCGCTACGACGGCAATGGTCAGGGGTCGGATCATCAGGGGTTGCTGCGCGCCTGACGGCGACGCTCGGCAAAGAAGTTGGACAGCATTGTGCCGCATTCGCTCGCCAGTACGCCGCCCGTGATCTCGGCATGGTGATTCAGCCGGTCTTCCGCGAACAGGTTCACCACCGAGCCGCAGGCACCGGTCTTCGGGTCGGACGCGCCATATACTACGCGCGCGAGACGCGCATGCATCATCGCACCCGCGCACATCACGCACGGCTCCAGCGTCACATACAGCGTGCAGCCCGGCAGACGATAGTTGCCGAGCGCATCAGCGCCGGCGCGCAATGCGGCAATCTCTGCATGATGGGTCGGGTCGTGGCTGCCGATCGGCTGATTGAAGCCGGTAGCGATGACTTCACCGTTCTTGACGAGCACCGCGCCGACCGGCACCTCGCCGAGCGCCTTCGCGCGGCTGGCAGCGTCGATGGCCAGACGCATGAAATCCTCGTCGGTCACTTCAGTCCTCGCAGATTTCGGCCCAGCAGTTCGGCGTTTCGTGCAGCACCAGCTTGCGCAGCCGCAGGCCAGTGCCGTAGCGGTCGGTAAACACGGCCTTCAGCAGATCGAACGCGGTGCGTGCGAGATTCTCGACGGTCGGAATGCGGTCGATGATCACCGTCTTGTGGCCGGGCAGCGAGGCCAGGAAATCCTTGACGGCGGCGTCGCCCGAATACACCAGAAACGCATGGTCCCAGACATCGACCAGATGCTGTTTCGCCAGCGCCTTGATGTCGGAGAAATCCATGATCATGCCGTTGTCGGAATTGCCTTCCATCTCGATCACGTTGCCGACCAGGGTGATCTCCAGCGTGTAGCGGTGGCCGTGCAGGTTGCGGCACTGGCTCTTATGGTCGGGGATTCGGTGCCCGGCATCGAACTCAAGCTTGCGGGTAATGGTGATCATCGTGGGTGTCAATTCAGGGAATCTGCAATAACTTGTGGGTCTGGATCGACAGCCGCCAGCGCGGGTTGGCTTTGCAGGTATCGATCGCGAGTTGTGTATTGTGTAATTTGTCGGGGCCGTCCATCGGCTGCAGGAAAAAATGCGCGAAATCCAGCTGTTCGAACGCTGCCAGGTCCTGCCCCGGCTGAGGTATCACTACTTTCAGTTCATCGCCGCCGGACACGACCAGCCCGGCACCTTCTTTCGGGCTCACGCAGACCCAGTCGACGCCATCGGGTACCGGTTGCGTGCCGTTGGTCTCGATGGCGATTTCGAAGCCACGCGCATGCATGGCCGCAATCAGCGCAGCATCCAGCTGCAGTAGCGGTTCGCCGCCGGTGAACACCACGTATTTTCGTTGCGGCCGCGCGGGCGGCCATTGCGCATCAATCTGCGCGGCCAATGCATCGGCAGACGCAAATTTGCCCCCGTTGACGCCGTCAGTGCCGACAAAATCGGTATCGCAGAAGCGGCAGATGGCGTCAGCACGGTCATCCTCGCGGCCGGTCCAGAGGTTGCAGCCGGCAAAGCGGCAGAAAACGGCGGGGCGTCCCGCCTGGGCGCCTTCGCCCTGCAAGGTATAAAAGATTTCTTTGACGCTGTAAGTCACGGCGGTGCGGGCGATACGCCCGTTGCTGGCTGGAGCGAGATTATACGGCGGCTTGCTGCGGCAACAGCGGGAAGTGCACCCGGAATACCGTGCCGCGCTGGCCGGCCCCGGCACCGACCTCCAGCTCGGCGCCGTGATCGGTCGCGATATCGCGCACGATCGCCAGACCCAGCCCGGTGCCCGTCTGCGTCTGATCCAACCGGTAGAAACGGGTAAATACGCGGTCTTTTTGCGACTCCGGAATGCCCGGTCCGTTGTCTTCGACCCGCAGCAGCGCTCGACCGTCGGTCATGCTGCAGCTCACGGTGACGACGCCGCCACGCGGCGTATAACGGATCGCATTGTCGACCAGGTTATCGATCAGGTCGCGCAGCAGAAAGGCATCGCCGAACACCTCGGCCGGCTGCAGGTCAAAGCCGATGTCAATGTCCTTGGCCAGCGCCTGCTGCACAAACTGCTGCACCGATTCGGCCACTAGCCGGTCGAGCGAAACGCGATCGAAGCGCTGGCGCACGATGCCGCCCGGCTCCGACCTCGCCAGGGCCAGCAACTGGTTGGCCTGCCGCACCATGCGGTCGGTCGACGCCAGCATCATCGCCGTCGAATGCGCAGTCTCGCTGTCGTCGCGATGATGTTCACGCAGCCATTCCAGCTGTGCCTTAAAGCCGGCCAGCGGCGTACGCAGCTGATGCGCGACATTCGCCAGAAAATCCTGCTTCGCGCGCGCGCTGTCCTGCGCACGGTGCAGCAGATCGTTCATCGCCAGAATGAATGGCGCGATTTCCTGCGGCGCGTCGCCCATCGGCAGCGGCGACAGATCATCAGGCCGGCGCCGCGACAGATCGTCGCGGATCGCTTTCAGCGGCACGAAGCCCTTGTCGAGCACCAGCCAGATCACGGCGGGAATCAGCAGCAGCAGCACCATCTCGAGCGCCAGCAGCGACCACAAGATGCGCTTGCGAATCTGCTGCCGCTTGATGCGCGTCTCCGCCACGCCAATCAGGATCTGCTCGCCCGCGACCATCGTACGCAGCGTGATCGCGCGCACTTCCTGTCCGCGCATAGTCGCCAGGTAGGCCGTGTGGACATTCAGTTTTTCCGGCCAGCGAAGCTCGGGGAAATCGTGGTCGCCGGCCAGCGTGCGGCCATAGCGGTCGCGCACGACAAAAAACACGGTGTCGAAATGGTCGACCCGCAGCACCTGCTCGGCTTGCTTGGACAAGCTGAGTTCGAGCGAACTGCCAGACTCCTGCAAATGCGGCACCAGCGCCCATGCCGCATCCGCTAGGCTCTGGTCAAACGCCGACTGCGCGGGAATCCAGGCCAGCCAGTACGCGCTGACCGCGGCGATCGAATTCACCGCCAGCAGCGGTATCAGCAGCCATTTCAGCAGTTTTGAGCGCAGGCTCATGCGCTGGCGGTCGGCTCCAGCATGTAGCCGAAACCGCGAATGGTCTTGATCGATATGCCGGCTGACGCGATCTTGGAGCGTATCCGCGATACGTAGACCTCGACCGCATTCAGCGTGACTTCCTCGCCCCAGGGCAGGATGGCATCGATGATCTGCTGCTTCGACACCACCCGCGACGCGTTCTGCATCAGGTACTCGAGCACGGCCCATTCGCGCGCAGACAGGTCGACATTCTGGCCATCGACCGTCGCGCGGCGCGCGAACGGATCCAGCTGCAACCCGCCGATCTGCAAATCGACTGCACGAGGATTGCTGCGCCGGACCAACGCCTTCAGCCGCGCCACCAGCTCAGGCGCGGCGAACGGCTTGACCAGATAATCGTCGGCGCCGATCTCCAGCCCGCGCACGCGGTCCTGCACGTCGTCGCGCGCAGTCAGCAACAGCACAGGCATGGTCGAGCCGCGCGCGCGCAGCCGCCGCACCACTTCAAAGCCGTCGATGCCCGCCAGACCGATATCGAGCACAGCCACCGACACTTCGCGCGACGCCAGCGCACGATCGGCGTCGTCGCCGTTATGGACCACATCGACCACCATGCCATGGCCGCGCAAAATGCGCGCAATACCGTCGGCCAGCACCAGGTCATCCTCTACCAGCAATACATGCATATAAAAATTTGACATGGATAACCCCGATATTGTGCCAGAGGCTCAGACCGGCACCGGAGGAATCACCTCCGCTGAGCGGTCATGGAAGTACGGGTAAGCGAGCGGCAACAGCAACAAGGTGAAAAAGGTCGCGGACACGATGCCACCGACGATCACCAGCGCGAACGGCCGCTGCGTCTCCGAACCGATGCCATGCGACAGCGCCGCCGGCAGCAGGCCCAGGCCGGCCATCAGCGCCGTCATCAGGATAGGCCGCAGCCTCGACACCGCCCCCTCGACCGCTGCTGCCGCCACGCTGCGCTCGCGCCGCAGCACCTCGACGATCTGTTCGACCATGATCACACCGTTCTGCACCGAAATGCCGGCCACCGCGATAAAGCCCACCGCCGCCGACACCGAAAAATGCAGCCCCGCCAGCGCCAGCGCCGCAATGCCGCCGATCATCGCGAATGGCACGATCATCATGATCAGTAGCGCCTTGCGCACGGACTTGAACGCCCAGAACAGCAACGAGAAGATCAGCAGAATGGTGATCGGCACGATCACCATCAGCCGCTTCACCGCACGCTGCTGGTTCTCGAACTGGCCACCCCAGGCAATCGTGTAGCCGGGCGGCAGGTTGACCTTCTCGCGCACTTTTTTCTGGGCCTCGGCAACGAAGCTGCCCTGGTCGCGGCCCATCAGGTTGGATTTGACCAGCGCGATCCGGCCGCCCGCCTCGCGGCTGATACGCGCGGCGCCCTGCTTGACTTCAATGTGCGCGATGTCCCCGAGGTTCACCGTGCCACGGCCATCCGGCAGCGACACCTGTAACAAGCTGATGTCGTCCACCGCATTCCGGTAGGTCTCTTTCAACCGCACCGTCACATCAAAACGCTTGTCACCTTCATAGAAGGTGTTTACCGCCATGCCGGCCAGCGCCGTCTGGATCGCGGCATTCACACCGGCGATGTTCACGCCCAGGCGTGAAATGCGCTCGCGGTCGATCGAAATATCGATCTCGCTCTGCCCGCTGATGCGTATGGCCTGCACATCTGTAGCGCCGCGTATGCTCTTGAGCACGTTCGCGACCTGTTCGCTCTTTTCGGTCAGGATCTCCAGGTCCGGTCCGTAGATCTTCACTGCGATCTCGCCTTTCACGCCGGACAAGGCCTCTTCCACGTTGTCCTGAATGACTTGCGAGAAGTTGGTCGGTACGCCCGGAATGGCGCGAATTTTCTTGCCCATGTCGGCCACCAGCGTTTCTTTGCTCGGGAAACGCCAGCTGCCGGCCGGCTTCAGGTCGGCCAGGATCTCGATATTGTTCGGCCCTTTCGGGTCGGTGCCGTCGTCCGGACGGCCGACGTGCGCGATCACGCTCTTAACCTCCGGATAGCTGCGCAGGATCGCGCGCACCTGCCGTTCGATCGATTTCGATGCATCCAGCGACGTCGCCGGCGGCAAGCTGATCGTCAGCCAGATATTGCCCTCGTCCAGCTTCGGCACGAATTCACTGCCCAGCAGCGGCGACAGCAGCAGGCTCACCGCCAGCACGCCCGCCGATGCCGTTCCCACCAGCACGCGACGCGCCGCAGCCCAGCCGAGGAAGTCGCGATAGCGCCGTTGCAGCCAATCCATCCATGCGATGTGCTTCTCTTCCATGTTGTGCTGGCGCAGCGTCAGCGCCAACATGGTCGGCACCAGCGTCATCGTCAGTACGACCGCGCCCAGCATCGCGAACGACAGGGTCAGCGCGACCGGCGCGAAGATCTTGCCCTCGACCCGCTGGAACGTGAAGATCGGTATGAAGGCCACAATGATGATCGCCTTCGCGAACAGGATCGGGTGCCCCATCTCGACCACCGTGCGCCGCAGCTGTGACAGCCGCAGCGCCACGGTCGCTTCCTGCGTCAGCGACGGATCGAACTGCGTCAGCGTCAGCCTGACCATCAGCGCCTCGACCAGCACCACTGCACCGTCGATGATGATGCCGAAGTCGACCGCGCCCAGTGAGATCAGGTTCGCCGGGATGCCGCGCGCGTCCAGGAAAATGAAGGCAAACAGCAGCGACAGCGGGATCACGGTCGCCACGATCAGCGCGGCGCGCCAGTTGCGCAGGAAGATGATCAGCAAGGCGATCACTAGCGCCGCGCCCACCATCAGGTTCTCGGCCACGGTGGTTACCGTATGGCCGATCAGCTCGGTCCGATCATAGATCGTGTGAATCTTCACGCCCGGCGGCAGTTTGGCATTGACCTGGGCGATCTTTTCTTTCAGCTCGGTGACGACCTTGGTTGCGTTGCCGCCCTTGGTCATCTGCACGATGCCCTCGACCACGGTATCGCGGTCGTTGTACGACACCACGCCGGAACGGTTGCGCGCGCCGATGACGACATCGCCGATGTCGGACACCAGCACGGTCTTGCCGTCCTTCGCGCTGACGACCACTCGGCCGATATCCTCGAGCTTGCCAAAGATGCCCATGCCGCGGATCACCAGTGCCTCGTCGCCTCGACGCACGAAGCCGCCGCCGACGTTGGCCGAGTTCGCCGCCAGCGTCGCGCTGACCTGCTCGATCGACAGCCCGTAGCGCTTCAAGGCATACGGATCGACCTTTACCTGATACTCCTTGATCGTGCCGCCGAAGCTGACCACATCGGCCACGTTCGGCACGATGCGCAGGTTCGGGCGGATCACCCAGTCCTGGATCGCGCGCGCCTCGCTCAGCGGCATATCCTTCGGAATCTCCAGCACATAGCGGAACACCTCGCCGACGGCCGTCGTCAGCGGCGCCAGCTGCGGCTGCAGGCCCGGCGGCAGATTCACGTTCTGCAGCTTCTCCAGCACCTGCTGGCGCGCAAAATAATCGTCCGTACCATCGCCAAAGGTCAGCGTCACCACCGACAGGCCCGAGATGGTCACCGAGCGCAGCTGCGTCTGGCGCGGCACGCCGGACATTTCGCGCTCGATCGGCAGCGTCACGTTGCGCTCGACTTCTTCCGGCGCCTGACCGGGATACTGGGTCACGATCAACACCTGCACGTCCTGGACGTCAGGGAAGGCCTCGATCGGCAGGTTGGTGATGGCTCGGTAGCCGAAGGCACACAGCGCGGCCGTCATCACCAGCACGAAGACGCGCTGGGTCAGGACAAACTGGATAAGCTTACTGAGCATCGGCGGCCGCCTCGGAATTCAACAGCAATGCGCCTTCGACCACCACGCGCTCGCCCTCGGCCAGCCCGCTCTCGACGAAAGAATGTTCCATGCCGCGCATCGCCAGTCCGACCTTGCGCTTCTCGAACGTACCTGGCTTGGTCTCGACGAACACGTATACATAGATGCCCTCAGTGACCAGCGCCGAGTTCGGCACACGGATGCCCTTGCGCTCACCGTCGGCCAGGAAGGACACGCGCGCAAACATTTCCGGCTTCAGTTTGCCATCCAGGTTTTTCACCGCGCAGCGTATCTGCACACGGCGCGTCACCGGATCGACCGCAACGCCGACCCGCTCTACCACCGCCGTAAAGCGCTGTTCCGGGTAAGCATCGGTCTCGACGCCGACGGTCTGGCCGACATGAATATTGCCCAGGCTTCGTTCGGGCACATCGACCAGGATCCACAGCTGACTGATGTCCGAGATCAGGAACAGCGCGTCTTCCAAGTCCGGCCGCACTTCCTGTCCCGGATTCACATGCCGCTCGACGACCACACCGCCGATCGGCGCGCGCAGCAGGAATTTGCCATTCTGATGACCGGAAGCCTGCAGGTTGCGCAGGCGTGCCGCCGCGCGGCGCGTATCGGCCTGGGCCTGGTGGTAATCGGCCTCGGCCGCTTCCAGGTCTTTACGTGCGATGACTTCGTGATCGTGTAATTGACGCGCACGCTCGAACGCCAGCCGCTTGCGCAATTCGTCACTGCCCGCCTTGGCCTGATCAGCCTCCGCATTCGCGAGGTCGGGCGAGTCGATATCGAGCAAGGCCTCGCCGCGCGAGACGCGGTCGCCGATGCCCTTGTGCAGTCCGATCACACGGCCCGTCAGCGGCGAACTGACGCGCGACGTCGCATTTTCGTCATAGACAAAGCGACCATTCACCGGGTCGGCGGCCGGCATCGCCTCAGCCTTCGCGACTTCAGATCGCAGCGCCGACAACTGCGGCTCGCCAGGTTCAAAATGGATCACCCCGGGCTCGTGACGCACCGGTGCGGGCTTGGCCTCGGCAGCTTCCTGCTCGGCATGGTTACGTTGCGCGTACAGAACCACCCCGGCGGCTCCGCCGGCGATGGCGAGCACCAGGATCAGTTTGCTGATTTTTTTCATCATTGGGAATTGTCAGTCGTCTCGGTAGCGGCGCGCCAGCTGGCGAGCGCTTTGCTGAAATCGGCCAGAGCGGCCAGTGCATCCAGGCGGGTGGCGCGCAGTGTGCGACGCGCATCGAGCATGTCGATCACGCCGACGGCACCATTCTTGTACGCATATTCGGCAGCGGCCGCAGCCTTCTCGGCAGCCACCAGCAATTCATCGCGATTGCGCCGTACGCGCTCGGCGGCGCCCTTCAGCGCCGCCAGCGCGGTGCTGACGTCCGCCTCGGCGGCGGCGCGCGTGCGCGCCAGGTTTTCTTTCGCCGTATCGAGGGCGGCCAGCGACGCGCCAATCTCGCCCTCGTAGTAATAGCGGGTGAACAGCGGCACCTGCACTGAGACGCCCAGCGTGTTGCCGGACGAACTGTCGTTACTGCGGGGCTGAGGATAGTGTTCGTACTGTACGCCGACGGAGACGTCGCGCGTACGCAGCGATTCGGCCAGCTTTGTGCCGGCGGCGGCGGCATCGACGCGTGCGGCCGCGGCCAGCACGTCCGCGCGGCGATCGACGATCGTCGGGACTGACTGCGCCGATGGCAGCGCCGCTTCATCCAATGCAGGCCAGCTGTCAGCCGCCTCCAGCACGTCGGCGCGCTCGCGCTCGTTCAGTAGCAAGGCCAGAGCGCGGCGAGCGCGCTGCAGTTCGGCGTCGGCGCTGGCTACCTCATTGCGTGCGCGCAGTGCGTCGACCCGGACGCGCTCAACATCGGCGCCGGCAATGTCGCCTGCCTTGCGCCGCGCCTGCGTGGCGGACAACATCGTGTCCAGCAATTGCGCCGCATCGCGCGTGGCAGCCAGTCTGTCCTGCGCGGCATGCAGATCGGCATAGGCCGCTGCGACCATCAGCTTCAGTTGGCGCTGGACGTCGCGCAAGTCAGCATCGGCGGCACGCACCTGATGCTCGGCATTTTCGCGGCGCAGCTCACGTTTGCCGCCGCGCTCGATCAGCTGAGTGACACTGACAATGCTGTCGACGCTTTTGCGCCACAGCGGCCCGGAGCCGTTATGGCCGCCCAGATTAATGCTGCTGGTCGACAGCCCCAGCACCGGATTCGGCGCCGCACCCGCCGACAGCACATTCGCACGGGCGGAGGCCACGGTCGATTTTGCGATAGCGAGGTCGTAGTTCCTCTCCAGTGCGAGCGCCTGCGCCTGTGCAGCCGACAAGGGCATGCCCGACGGCGCTGTCTCAGCCGCAAAGCTCGCTCCAGCCAGCGCAATGCTGGCAAACATCCATACAAAACGCATGTGGAATTCCCAATACCCGGGCCAGCACCGACAGTGGGCCGACTTTGGGAAAGCTTAGGCGGTCAAGCTTTCGTGGTTCTGAGCAATCCCTGACATTCGGCTGACAATGGCTAGCAGGCGTAACTGATGTCACTCAATTCAATGGCATTTGCTTCAACTGCGTTCACTTGCATACGCAGAACGCCCTAAAAAAACACCGGGCACAGGCCCGGTGTCGTTATCGATCGCGATCGATCAGGCCGCTTCCGGCACGCTTGGCAGGCCGGCGAGCGCCATCGCCAGCTCTTCTTCACTGTACTTCTCGTCCTTCAGATTGCCGGAGAAGTAATTGGTGTAGGCCGCCATGTCGAAATGGCCGTGGCCGCACAGGTTGAAGAGAATGACTTCGCTCTTGCCCTCGCGCTTGCAGCGCAGCGCTTCTTCGATCGCGCCCTTCACCGCGTGGTTGGCCTCGGGCGCCGGCACGATGCCTTCATGGCGCGCGAACAGCACCCCGGCTGCGAAGCATTCGGTCTGATGATAGGCGACAGCCTCCATCAGGCCGAGTTCTTTCAGGTGCGACACCAGCGGCGCCATGCCGTGATAGCGCAGGCCGCCGGCGTGGAAGCCCGGTGGCGTGAACGATGAGCCGAGGGTGTGCATCTTGGTCAGCGGCGCCATCTTGCCGGTATCGCCGAAGTCATACGCGTATTTGCCGCGCGTGAGCGACGGGCACGCGGCCGGCTCGACTGCCACGATACGGGGCTTCGGACCACCGCGCAGGCCAGCGCCGATGAACGGGAACGCGATGCCGGCAAAGTTCGAACCGCCGCCGGTGCAGCCCACCACCACGTCCGGATAGACGTCGGCCATTGCCAGCTGCTCCATCGATTCAATGCCAATAATGGTCTGGTGCATCAGCACGTGGTTCAGCACCGAGCCCAGCGCGTATTTGGTATCGGGATTGGTAGCGGCGATTTCGACGGCCTCGGAAATGGCAATGCCGAGGCTGCCCGGATGGTCCGGGCGCTCGGCCAGCACCTGACGGCCGTACGCAGTCTCGTTCGACGGCGACGCGACGCAGCGCGCACCGTAGGTTTCCATCACGGCGCGACGGTATGGCTTCTGGTCATACGACACGCGCACCTGGAACACAGTGACATCGATGCCGAACAGCGAGCCGGCAAACGACAGCGACGTACCCCACTGACCCGCGCCGGTCTCCGTGGTCAGGCGCTTCACGCCGGCCTCTTTGTTGTAGAACGCCTGCGGGATTGCGGTGTTGGGCTTGTGGCTGCCCGCCGGGCTGACGCCTTCGTATTTGTAGAAAATCTTGGCCGGCGTCTGCAGCGCCTTCTCCAGGCCATAAGCGCGGTACATCGGTGCCGGCCGCCACAGGCGGTAGACGTCGCGCACCGGATCTGGAATCTCGATCTCGCGCTCAGTCGACACTTCCTGCATGATCAGCTCCATCGGGAACAGCGGCGCCAGATCGTCGGGCCCGATAGGCTGCAACGTTCCCGGGTGCAGCACCGGCGGCAGCGGCTTGGGCAGATCGGCCTGAATGTTGTACCAGCTGCGCGGAATGCGATCTTCAGGAAGCAGGAATTTGACTTGTTGCGACATGCAAGGTCTCCGTTATTGGTGTGATTGTTATGGAAGATAAAACAGCCAGACACCGCATGCCGGAGTAGCAAGGGCATGCGGTGTCTGGCGAACCGCTAATTTACTTGCTGTGCAGCGCTTTAGTCCACTAGGGAGCCGAGCCTCGACAGCAGTGCCGTCCAGCGCTGGGAGGGGCGCTGCGGGAGCGCCCGATGGCTGCACAGGCGGCAGACCGGAATTACTTGGCCTTCAGGCATTCGCTCATGAATTTCTTGCGCTCGTCGCCCTTTTTCCCGGCCGCTTCTTTGTTGCAGGCGCCCATCTTGCTCTGCTGGGCCGTCATTTCGGGCTTTTTCTCTTCGGCCGGCTTGGCGCTCAGGCATTCTTTCATGAAGGCTTTGCGCTCGTCGCCTTTCTTGCCGGCGGCATCCTTGTTACAGGTGGCCATCTTGTTTTGCTGTTCGTTGGCGGCATGGGCCGGCGCGATGCTCAGTGCCAGCAATACAGAGGTTGCGATCCACAGTTTTTTCATGACAGCTCCATCAGGCGGTGCGCGGTCTCGGAGGATGTTCTGGCGACGCAGGCCCGCGATTGCCTGCGTCGTTCGGGAAATATAGCGCGCTCAGCTGACAGATCTGTAAGCTTCGGTCACAGATCGCATCTGCCGGCGTCAGTACACCGACAACACCGGCAGCAGCTTGCGCGCCAGCCGCAACAGCGCCAGATCGTCGCCGTGCCGGCCGATCAGCTGCAGCCCGACCGGGAGCCCGCTGCGCCCTCGGAAGAATGGCAAATGAATGCAAGGCAGCCCCAGCAGCGTCCAGATGCGGCCGAACACCGGGTCGCCGGTCTGCTCTGCTCCCGGTGCCTCGCCGATCGCGCTTGGCGCCAGCAGTGCGTCGGCGTCGCCGAGCACGGAAGGAATCATCGCGCGCGCCGAGGCAGCCAGCTGCAGGTTGGCGCGGTGCCGTTCCGTCGGCACCTGCAGACCCTGCGACAGCAGTTGCGACAGCCCTTCACTGATCTGCGCTGCGTTGCGCAGCCGTTCGTCAGCAAGCGAGCGCGCCAGATCGAAGGCCATGATTTCCTTCTGTACTTGCAGCAGCTGCGAAAACAGCAAGGGCAGCTGCAGGTCGCTGGCGGGAATGGCAGCCTTGGCCAGCGCCGTGTGCGCATGAGCGAATGCGGCAAGCGTGTCTTCGTCCGCATGCGGCCACTCGTGTGTCTGGCAGAGCGCGATGTGCGGCGTCCCGCTGGCGTTGAGGTCGGGCGCGACGCGCTCGCCATTGGTCGCGGCGGCAAACAGCGCGACATCATCGACGCTGCGTGCGAGGAAGCCAATGGTATCGAGCGGATCCGACAGCGCCTTCACGCCGGCCCGATTGATCAGGCCGTGGCTGGGCTTGTAGCCGACCACGCCGCAAAAAGCAGCCGGGCGGATCACAGACGCGGCGGTCTGCGACGCGAACGCGAGCGGCACCATGAAATCAGCAACGGCCGCGGCCGAGCCGCTGGACGATCCGCCGGGCGTTTGTGTGGTCCGGTGCGGATTGCGCGTCTTGCCCGGCTTGAAGGTGGCGAACTCTGTGGTGACGGTCTTGCCGACCATGAGCGCACCCTGCGCACGGCACAGCGCAACGCTGGCCGCGTCGGCGCGCGGACGGTGCGCTGCATAGATCGGCGAGCCGTAGGTAGTCGGCATGTCAAAGGTATCGAACAGGTCTTTCACGCCGACCGGCACGCCGTGCAAGAGGCCGAGCGCCGGTCCTGCGTCGAGCGCGCGCGCCCGCGCGATCGCGGCATCACGGTCGAGGAATTCCCAGGCCTGCACCTGCGGCTCGCGCTCATCGATACGCTCCAGGCAGGAACGCAGCACCGCTTCTGCCGTGATCTCGCGCCTGGCCAAACGCTGCGCAAGCGAGGTCGCGTCTTCCTGAAACAACTCCTTGGTCATGCTTGTCTCCCCTTTTTTTATGGTGTTCTGCGCGCCGGGCGTACGGGCTTCGGCGCGTGCGGCGAAAGCCTACCATGCGCACAGGCCGCCGCCGTCAACAGACGTAGAATGCGCGCGTGACTCTGCGCGATCTTCCCTTGCCCGACCTCTCGCCCGAGCAGCTGCTGGCCATGCTTCCGCATGGCGCACTGCTCGCGCTGGGCTGCGCGTTGCTTTTCGCGCTGCGTCGCTGGCCTTACGGCTACGCGCTGGCCACGCTGCCCGGCACGCTGGCCCATGAGTTGCTGCATTACGCGGCCGGCGCTCTCACCGGCGCACGGCCGGTATCGCTGGCGCTGCTGCCGCGCCGCCAGCAGGACGGCAGCTGGACGCTGGGTTCGGTCGGATTTACGCGGCTGCGCTGGTGGAACAGTGTGCCGGTCGGCCTGGCGCCGCTGGCGCTGTTGCCCGCCGGCGGCTGGGCGTGGCTGGAGTCGGTCTCATTGCCGCTGCTGTCGAGCGGCGGCGCCGGCCTGAAATTTGTCGCCGTGCAGTGCCTGCTGGCCGGATGGCCAAGCCGGCAAGACTGGGCGCACGCGGTCAACGGGCTGCTCATCGTGGCCATCGTTGTGCTGGCTGCCGTCTGGTTGCTGCCGGCCGGGACGCTTCGCTGACGATGAAGCGCTGGCTGTCAGCAAACTGCAAGCTACCGATGCGACTGTACGTGCTGGCGGACCCGCAATCCCGGCCAATTACTCAGCTTGCAGCATGAAAAGAAAATCAAATGTGGCAACCTGCAAACCTGCGAGTGCTTGCCTTTGATAAACTTACTTTTTGCCAGCAATGAAGCAAAACATGGACGCAGATCTGCCGTTAACGGCCTGATATTCGCACCCGCTACCGAAACGCCTGGATTCACACATGTTAAAGCGCATTGACGTCAACCTGCTCAAACCGGGCATGTATATCCACGATCTCAATTGTGCGTGGTTGGACCATCCTTTTCTGACCAACTCATTCGCGGTACGCAATGTCGACACCGTGGCCCGCATCCTCGGTCTGGGTATCCACGAGGTCTACATTGACACCGAGCGCGGCGATGACGTGCCAAGCGGGAAGCTGCTGGCCGATATCAATGCCGATATTGAATCGCGCTTGCAGGAGATCGTCCGGCAGACGCCGGACCGCCCTATCGTGGTCGACGTCATGGACGAAAAAGTCCGGGCGCTGCGCCTGCACGAGGAAGCCAGCCATTCGATGCGCAACATGATGGAAGGCTCGCGCTTCGGTGTGCATATCGATGTGGAAGGCATCGTGCCCACCGTCGAAGGCATCATCGACTCGATCTTTCGTAATCAGGACGCGCTGCTGCCGCTGGCCCAGCTGAAAAAGCCTGACGAATACACCTTTCATCATTCGGTCAGCGTCTGCGCGCTGCTGGTCGCTTACGGGCGCAGCATGAAGCTGCCGAAAGAAGCGTTGCGCGACCTCGCACTGGGCGGCATCCTGCACGACATCGGCAATTCGAATATCTCCGACAGCCTCATCAACAAGCCCGGCAAGCTCAGCGACGACGAATTCGCCGCGATGAAGGCGCACGTCTCCGAAGGGATCAAGCTGGTGTCCGGCATCAAGGGCCTGAGCCCTATCGTGATGCAGGTGATCACCGAGCATCATGAGCGCCTCGACGGCTCCGGCTACCCGGCAGGCAAGGCGGGCAAGGAAATTTCGCTGTACGGCCAGATGGCAGGCATCGTCGATGTGTATGACGCGATTTCGTCGAATCGTCCGTATCATCGCGGCATGTCGCCCACCCAGGCCCTGAAAAAACTGCTGGAATGGAGCGACCATCACTTCGACCCCCAGTTGGTGCACAGCTTCATTCGCGCGATTGGCATTTATCCCAGTGGTACGCTGGTGAAGCTGGAAAGCAATCGTATGGGCATCGTGCTGGAGCAGAACACCGGCAAGCTGCTGGAGCCGGTGGTCAAAGTGTTCTACCACGCCGGCCGGCAGCATTACATTCCGCCGGAAGAAGTCGATCTGTCGAAAGGTATTGACCGGGTCGACAGTGTCGAGCGTTTCGAAAAATGGAACATCGACCCGGCCCAATGGCTGCTCACCTGATGTCCGGCGCGGCGCAGCAATAACCCCACTCTAACGGCACCCGCCGAACGCAGACCAGCCAGGCCCAGGCCAGGCTGGCGGCCGCGCGTTCGCGTCGCGCACATCTACACGCTCTGGCCGAGAATCGGTATGATTGGCTGTGCATAGGAGAAACTAAAATCTGCCGCGACTTGCCGATCCTCTATTGTGGTGCCGCGAATCGAAAGCCAAGGGTGATTCACCTCGCGACAATTCAGCTCGCCGAGAAACACTGAATGGAAAACAAAGACTTAACGATGTTTTCACCCGACCTGACCGAGGAATTCCTGCGGTCACTGGTCAGCGGTAGCGACGATGCCATCGTCACCAAAAATCTGGACGGCATCATCACCTCGTGGAATCCGGCTGCCGAACGAATCTTCGGCTACAGCGCCGACGAGATGATCGGCGAGAATGTGCTGCGCTTGTTTCCGCCTGAGTTAGTCAACGAGGAAAACACCATCGTCGGCAAAATCAAAAGCGGCGAGCGCATCCGTCACTACGAGACACTGCGCAAACGAAAAGACGGGACGCTGTTTCCTGTCTCAGTCACTGTCTCTCCGATCCGCGACTGCCAGGGCGTCATCATCGGCGCATCGAAGATCGTCCGAGATATCTCCATCGAGCGCGCGCTGGAAAGTGAAATGCGGCTCTCCGCAACGGTGTTCGATCACGCGAGCGAAGCGATCATCATTACCGATGCGGAAGGCCGCTTTATTCATGTGAATAAGGCCTTCTCCACCATCACCGGCTATGGACTGGCTGACGTGCTGGGCCAGACACCGGCGATCTTCAAATCGAGCCGGCAAGGTCCGGAGCTGCAGATCAAGATGCTGGCCGAGCTCAAGGCCAAAGGCCACTGCCAGGGCGAAGTCTGGAGCCGCAAAAAGACCGGCGAGGCCTTTGCCGCCCTGGTCAGCGTGAGCCGCGTTACGGAGTCGGGCGGCATGCCAGGGCGTTACATCGCCATGTTCGCGGACACCACGGCGATCCGCGAGCAGCAGGAGCTGATGGAGCGCATGGCGCATTTTGACCTGCTGACCAATCTGCCGAACCGGATCCTGCTGGCCGAACGACTCGAGCGCTGCATCAAAAAAGCGGACAAATATCAGACCGAATTTGCGGTGGCTTATCTCGACCTCGATGGGTTCAAGGCCATCAACGACAATTTCGGGCACTCGGCCGGCGACGATGTGCTGGCCGTGTTCGGACGGCGAATGTCCTCGGCGCTGCGCGAGAACGATACGCTGGCGAGGGTCGGAGGCGATGAATTCGTGCTGCTCATCGAATTTGAGCGGGACTCGGAAGATTATCTGACCGCACTCAGCCGCATTCTCAGCCTCTGCAAGACACCGATCAAGCTCGACACCATCGAAGTGACACTGTCGGCCAGCGTAGGCGTGACTATCTACCCGAACGATAAGTCGAGCCCGGACCTGCTGCTGCGGCATGCGGACCAGGCGATGTACGAGGCCAAGCAGGCCGGCCGCGACCAGATCAAGTTTTTTGACACGACACGGGACCAGCGTGCGCAAAAAACCTATTCGCTGATCAATGAATTATCACGGGCCATCGAGACCAGTGAGCTCTTCCTCGAGTACCAGCCCAAGGTCGACATCACGGCCGGCCAGCTGATCGGCGCCGAGGCACTAGTGCGCTGGCGGCGCAAGGACGGGCAAGTGCTCTACCCCGCCGATTTCATCTTGCCGATCGAAGACTGGCCCGTCATCGACGACATCGGAGAATGGGTCATTCGAAGCGCCCTTCAGCAGATCGAGGCCTGGCATCGGCTGGGCTGGTCCTTTCCGGTGAGCGTCAATATCGCGCCGCGCCATTTTCTCCAGCCCTCGTTTCCGGGTGAACTGAAGAAGCTGATCGATTCTCACGATGCGCATATTCAGGCGGACCGCCTGCTGGAGATTGAGATCGTTGAAACGCAAAAATTCTTCGATCTCGCCCACGTGGCTCGGATCATGACGGAATGTAGCCAATGGGGCGTGCGCTTTTCGCTGGACGATTTCGGCACCGGCTATTCTTCGCTGTCCTACCTGAAGGCGCTGCCGGCAGAGACGCTGAAGATCGACCGCAGCTTCATCACCAGCATGACCAGCAGTCCGAACGATATGCTGATCGTCAAGGCCGTGATCGGGCTTGCCAAGGCCTTCGACCGCACTGTGGTTGCCGAAGGCGTCGAGACCCAGGAGCAAATGGACATCCTGGTCGACCTCGGCTGCGTGAACATCCAGGGCTACGGCATTGCCCGGCCCATGACAGCAGATCGTTTTATCGCCTGGTGCGACGAGTGGTCTGCCGGATTGCGGCTGTTCTGACCAGCGGCGACAACCCGGCATCGTCCGTCGCCTTCTCTTCCTTCCTGCCAGTCGGCCCTTCCTTCGGCACCGCAAGCTGCGGCTGACGTGCGCGCGCGCCGGGCAAATTCCACCACTGAAATCACCGATGCCCATCCGCCCGGCGCGCCAGCGCAGTCGTAACAACAGGCGCTATCCCATTCCTCCCGCAACATGCTAAATTTGCATCTATAATAAAATTGCAAGAATAAGAATGTTTACAGATATTGTCATCATCGTAGACATCGTCATACAGGTGAACAAGATCGACTTAGTGGCGTAAGCGGTCAGGGCTGCAGGCAATCGGATGTTCCGACCTGCGCTCCCGGGCTTCGTGATTGCGGCGGCACCATCGCCGGCCTGACGAGACAGGGACTTCCCTCCTGATCGTCATTGCAGCTCCTTCACGCAGAGGGCAGTCGGTGCCCGACGCAGAACGACGAAAGTTTTGCCTTGCACATCGATCAATTTTTTCTGTCCGACAGCCAGTTGCTACCGCTGGTCTCGGGTGAGTACAACGGCCACCTCGTCGCGATGTCGCTGTTCGTCGCTATCCTTGCGGGGATCATGGCGATCCAGCTGGCCGGCATTGCGCGCACCGAAGCACGCCAGCTGAATCGGCAGATTGCGCTGCTGTCCGGCGCGTTCGTGCTCGGCTCCGGCGTCTGGTCAATGCACTTCATTGGCATGCTGGCGAACAGCATATGCAGCCAGTCGCGCTACGACCCGGCAATCACGCTGTTGTCGATGTTGCCGAGCTTTCTGGCGTCATGGATCGCATTGCTGCTGCTTTCCAAAAAACGGATCAGCCCGTTGCAGCTCGTTTTCAGCGGCATCTCGGTCGGGCTGGGCATCGGCACGATGCACTACGCCGGCATGATGGCCATTCATACGTCGCTCGTCCTGCGCTTCGACCCGGTCATGTTTGCGGCGTCCATCGTGGTGGCCGTGGGGCTGTCGATGCTTGCACTGTGGCTGCGCTTCGGACTGAGCGAGCAGCGGCGCTTCCATGTGCGCGGCATCAATGTGCTCAGCGGTGCCGTGCTCGGCGTTGCGATCACGGGCATGCATTACACCGGTATGGCCGCTGCCCGCTTCATGCGCAACCCCCAGGGCGACCTGCCGATGGAATCGAATCTTTATCTGGCAGTGTCGATTGCAGGCAGTACTATCCTCGCGATACTGGTCACCGGCGGCGTCAATGTGCTGCTGAGATTTCGCAGCCTGTATTTGCGCACCGTGCAGAACGAGGCGCGCCTGCGCGCCATTGTCGAGACGGCAGTCGACGGCATTGTCACGATCGACAGCCGTGGCATGGTCCGCGCATTCAATCCGGCAGCCGAGAGGATTTTCGGCTGGCCGGCCGCCTCAGTCGTGGGCCGCAATTTCACCATGCTGCTGCCCGCTGCGTCAGAACGCACGGCCGAGAGCTTCCTGCCGAATTCGAACGGCGATAGTCTCGCCAGGGCCGTTGGCACCGTGCGTGAGATCAACGGCATGACCATGAACGGTGCTGTCTTCCCGATGCGCCTGGCGATCGGCAGGGCCGTGATGCCCGGCGAGACGCTATTTGTCGGCTTTGTGACCGACCTGAGCGAACGCCACCGAATGGAAGAGGCGCTGCGCAACAGTGAGCAGCACTACCGGTCCCTGATCGGCAATTTGCCAGGAACGGCCTTTCGCTGCCGCCATGACCGCGACTGGACGGTGCTGTTCATCAGCGATGCGGTCCATCGCCTTACCGGCTGGCCATCAGACGAGTTCATCAGCGGCCGGAAAGTCTTTGCCGACGTCATTCATCGCGATGACCGCGAGCGGGTCGCGGCGACCGTCGCCAGTGCCATCGAGGCCAACCAGCCCTATCTGCTCGAATACCGTGTCATCGACCGCAGCGGCCAGGAGCACTGGGTCTCCGAGAGCGCCAGCGGCGTCAGGGATGCCAGCGGCACGATCAAGTGGATCGATGGTGTCATCATTGACGTCACCGAAAACAAGCGGCGCAATGCGGAATTCGAGGGCATCGTCAATGCGCTCGGCCGCTCGGTGGCACTGGTCGAGTTTGCGCTGGACGGCACGATCCTGGATGCCAACGCCAATTTCCTGGCCATTACCGGTTACACCCGCGACGAGCTGATCGGCGAGCCGCATGCAATGCTCTGCAGCCCGGAAGATCTGGAGGATGATTATCACGACCTGTGGGAGTCCCTGCGCCAGGGCATCTATACGTCGGGCGACTTCCACCGCATCGGCAAAGGCGGTAAAGACATCTGGATCCACGGCAGCTACAACCCGATCCTGGACCCGGACGGAATGCCTTACAAAGTGATCAAGTTCGCCAACGATCTCTCCGAGCGCCACGCGATGGAGCAGGACCTGCGCGATGCAAAAGCCAGGGCAGAACTGGCGGCGCATGCGAAGAGCACCTTCCTTGCGAATATGAGCCATGAGATACGCACGCCGATGAACGCCATCCTCGGCTTCACTGAGATCCTGCTCAGCGAACCTGCGACCGAATCGCAACAGCGGCACCTGACGACCGTGCGCAACTCGGCGCGATCGCTGCTGCGCCTGCTTAACGACATTCTCGACACGGCCAAGCTCGAGCATGGCGCGATGGATCTGGAGATCCATGATTTTTCACTGCGCGACGTTTGTTCTCAGGTCATTGCATCGTTGCGGGTGAACGCTCAGGCCAAAGGCCTGCAGCTCGATCTCAACTATCCAGCCCTCCTGCCAGAGTTCTTCAAGGGTGACGCCTTGCGCCTGCAGCAGGTGCTGATCAATCTGGTCGGCAATGCCATCAAGTTCACTGATCGCGGTCGGGTCAACCTCGACGTGCGGCACGTAGAGGGCGAGGTGCAACTGTGCGTCAGTGATACCGGCATCGGCATCGCGCCGGATCGGCTTGCCCGCATCTTCGATCCGTTTGCGCAGGCCGATGCCTCCATGACCCGCCGTTTCGGCGGCACGGGCCTGGGCACCACGATCGCACGGCAGCTGATCGAGATCATGGGCGGGCGAATCTGGGTGGAGAGCGAGCTCGGCATCGGCAGCCAGTTCACTATCGCGGTGCCGTTGCCGGCCGGTGCCGAGGTCACGCTGGCAGAGGACAAGGCGGCGATCGCCCTGCCCCCGCTCGATATCCTGTTGGCCGACGACATGCCGCAGAACCTCGAGCTGCTGCAGATCATGCTGGGCCGGCTCGGGCATCGCACGACCACCGCCAGCAATGGCCGGGAGGCGGTGCAGGCGTTCGCACGAGGCCGTTATGACCTCGTGCTGATGGACGTACAAATGCCGGTCCTCGACGGGCTGGAAGCCACGCGGGAGATTCGCCGTATCGAAGCCGACGCCGGTCGCGCGCCCACGCCCGTCATTGCGCTCACCGCCAGCGTGCTCGACCAGGATGCGCAGGCCGCACGCGACGCCGGCATGAACGGCTTTGCCAGCAAACCGGTGGAGGTATTCAAGCTGACCAGGGAGATTGCACGGGCGCTGAATCTGGCGGTCGCACCGGAAGAGACAGAGTTTGCAGCGGATGCGGATCCCCTGCCCACGCCTTCGGCC
>JACCDS010102364.1_pt1 | contig 41844 bp, 35 predicted proteins | sample 7446441 | NCBI WGS metagenome assembly JACCDS01 (sample SAMN15323445, study PRJNA562643) | freshwater metagenome | isolation source: river surface water | place: USA:Blue River Watershed | collected 2017-08-17 | reverse complement strand
GTTCTCCGTTAACTGTGATTCGTTGATAGATTGGGAGTAATCCGTTTTTGGATGTTTTAGCTGCTTTAGCATAAAACAGGGTTGAGATTTTGTGTTTCATTTGTGGTTACCTTTTAAGTTATTCAAATTAGTATTTCAGTCACTTTTTGTCAAGATGTTCATCTTCTGAACAGCTTGCCAGTGTTGGCTTAGCGAGAAATTCGGTTACCTTTTTTTCTTGGATTTTAGGGTACCCGATTTTATCACCTACACTTTGTGATTTACTACATAATTTGACTAGTAGGTAAAATGAAAAAGCCTGTAAATCATACGATTTACAGGCTTTTAGTTTTTTCTGAAATAGTTTCAGTGGAGTCGCCGGGAATCGAACCCGGGTCCAAACAAGCAACTAAAGAGCTTTCTACAGGCTTATTTCCTGATTCAATTTTCGATGTTTTGCTAGGTCAGAAACAACCACAAAACACTTAGTTTCTTATTTTTCAAGTACTGCCCGAAACTTGCCGTACTCTAGGTTTATCTTTACGATTCCCCTGGATCAAATGCTATAAACCAAAGCCTTTGAGGAGAATCCTGCTTTCCTACCTTGTAGGACGAGGCTAATCTTACTATGATTCGGATTATGCAGCAAGAGCGTAGTTTCCTTCGCCGTTTAAAATGTTTGAAGCCTTTTATTAACGAGAATTACTCCAGTTCTCGACCTGCTTACTTTTCAATTCGACCTGCTGTCAAAACCAGTCGACCCCATGTCTTTTTTGGAATAGTCAATAACCATACCAAAACCGAGTGGCAAAAGTACATCTTTTTTTAGAGAAAAAATACAATGATTTATACTACATCATACATCGTATATCATACATCGTATATCGTACATCGTATATCGTACATCGTACATCAAATTAGTCTTCTGTATCTGTTTCAAAAGGATAATCGCCAAATAGGGGAGCTACTTTTTTTACATTGTAAGTGCTTTTATTCATCTTATTGGACAAAGCAATAATAGTCACTTGTTCTTTAGGTAATGTAATATAAGCAGAGGTGTTTCCATGCCACCATCCGTTGTGAAAGTAGAAATTTTGTCCTGTTTTCCAATTAATCATTCGGATACCCAATCCATAGTTTTTTTCGCCTTCCCTTTCATTGCTATATCCTACATAGACTTGTTTGGCCAATTCAGGTTCTAAGAAATCTTTTCGGTTTCGTGCGCGGTCAAATTTAAGTAAATCCCTTACGGTGGAATAAATGTTTTTATCGCCATACACTTCGTCGAGGTAATCTTTGCCTATTTCAACTCGATTTGCTTTGTAAGAAGGTACAATGCGGTCTTTGTCTTTTTCGTAATCAAAAACAAAGGTATTTGTCATGCCTAATGGTTTAAATATCATTTCGGTCATGACTTCTTTATAGCTTTTTTTAGTAATTTTTTCAATAATTAGCGCCAGCATTGCATAATTGGTGTTGCAATACGCAAAGCGAGTATTGGTTCGGGATTCTAAGCCAATATTTTTAGTAGCTAAAAGTGTCAGAATGTCTTGATTGGTCAGTCGGTTGTGTCTGTCCCAAACACCATCATTTCTATCTGTAAAATAAGCGTAGTTGCGCAATCCACTTCGGTGGTTCAATAACATTCGAACCGTTACCTCTGTAAAAGGGAATTCTTTTAAAATGGTATTGACCTTCTGATCCAATTGAAGTCGGTTGGCATTGACTAATTTTAAAATAGCTGTTGCGGTTAACACCTTACTCACAGAAGCAATGTGCAAAGGAGTGTTAGGGGTAATGGAATCTTTTTTGCTAAAATTAGCTAGTCCATCGTATTTTTCAAAAATGATTTGTCCATTTTTAGCGACTAAAAAAGCACCATTAGCACTTTTTCCGGGCCAGTTTTTATTGTAAAAATGAGCAATTTTTTGTCGGGTTGTTTTAATGTATGCATCGTCAAGAGCAGCCTCATTCTCTAAAGGTTTCATCTTAGGTAATACATTTTCAGGTAATTCTGAGTCTTTGACATCCGATTCTTCTTGGCCTTTTCCGCAAGAGTTGAACACAAGAGATACAACTAGTATTTGTAGTATATTTGCTTTCTTAAAATAGTTCATTTTGGTGTGGTACTTATGTCACAAATATATCGAATTCATTGTTTTTTTAGGGCTTTTTTTCGATTATCAGTAACTTTTTATCCACAACCCAGTGTTATTAAAATGGTATTTAATTGGTAGTCAATAACTCTCATTTTTAAACTAAGATCAAAACAACTATAAAAATGCCAAAAAAAACAGTATTTTCTTTTTAAAGGAAAGACGATTAAGATAAATAGACAGTATGAAATTCGGAATTTTAAAGGAAACAAATGCGGTAACAGATCGAAGAGTTGCCTTATCTCCAGACCAATTGGCTTATGTACAGCAAAAGTATCCTACAGCGCAATTTGAAATAGAAAGTGATTCAGAACGAATTTTTTCAGATGAGGAGTATCAAAGTAAAGGGGTAGTGGTAACAAAAACTAGTGCTGACTGTGATGTGTTGATTGGCATAACGCCAATTGCAGAAACAGCTTGCAAGGCTAATACCTCTTATTTGTTTTTCTTAGAGTCGTTAAAAAATCCCTTAAAGTTCCAATCGCTTCAAGAAACGATTGTAACTAAAAATAGCTATTTGTATGATAGTGCTAATTGGGGAGCGACTATTCCTGGAATTGATTTTGATGAGATTATAGGAATAGTAGGAGCGTACAATGCGTTTCGTGCTTTTGGAATCAAATTTGAATTATTTAACTTACCTCCGGTAGCTTCTTTTTCGGATGCGAGTAGTCTAACTACTTATTTGAAACGACCGGTATTACCTCCTTTAAAGATTACAGTTATAGCAAATGAGCAAATGACCTTAGGTATTATGAAAGTTATGAAGGCTTTGAAAATAAAAGAAGTTGCTAAGACTGATTTTCTTTCTAAAAACTATGCACAAGCCGTGTTTAGTTGTGTAGCCCAAGAGGATTTGATACACTTAGATGCTTACACCAAAGTATCTGATATAATTATTACAGATGCCCAACTAAATGGAACTCCCGTAGTTGTATCTTCAACGAGTTTGCAAGCTACAGATTGTAAGCTAAAAGTAATGGTAGATTTGGCTCCTGAGAGTTCAAATCAATTAGCTTGTACAGTGCGTCAGTCTACTAATGAGGCACCTTTTTATGGGTATTTGCCTCTTGAAAATAAAGAAGTTGATTTGTTTCATCCAGCGGCTATTGTGGTCGTAGCAACACCTCATGGAGCAGTTGAGTTGCCTAAAATGGGGAGTGAGCGATACAGTAAGTTTGTTATAGATGTTGTTTTTCCAGCATTTTTAAGTCCTAATTCTAGTAAAATCTTGAGTAAGGTTTGTCTTTAATCCAAAATTAATTACTTGTTTATCAGTGTTTTTTATTAGATCAATTATTTTTTTTGACTAAAGATGCTGTAGTTTTTATATTTTTTGTTGCTAAGCCAAAATAATAAACTTACATTTGTCGTGTATACAAACAAATTCCGGAAAATATGTTTACTTTTTCACAGTATTTAGGCTTTTTACTTTTCTTAACCATTTTGACTATGGGATTCTGGCTAATGTTTTTCTTAGTTGGTTTTGTGTCTTACTGGGTAGGTGGGGCTTCTTGGGAAGCTTACAAAGAAAAGAAAGCAAAAAAGCAAGAAGAACAATCAGCTTAATTTGATTGTTTTCGATAATAAAAAAGCTCCGTTAATTGGAGCTTTTTTTATTTCTAGATTTTTGTTTATCCTTGGAAGTCCATATCACCACCGTTATCATTCATTTTCTTAGGCTGTCTTTCTCTTTCGTTTTTAGTTTTGTTAAAACGGTACGTAAATGATAAAGTTATTTGCCTAACTCTCCATTGCATTTCAGCTCTTGAACTGAGTACTCCAGGAAGATACGTTTCCATAATTCTTTTACGACTGTTGAAAACATCATTGACATTAAAAGCAATTGTTCCTTTGTCTTTTAATACATCTTTGCTAAAAGCTAAGTTAGTACTGAAATTTCCTAAAATTCTACCTTGTGCAGTGTTTTGTGGTCCTACATACATCAAATTAGTTTGCCAATCAATTTTAGAAGGTAAAGTAATTTTTGAATTTAAACGGCTAAACCATGAAGTTGCAATTCTATCAAAATTTTGGGTTACTACTATATTGTTAAAATTGGTATAAACAAAATTTCCTTTAGTATCACTTTGGAAAACGTTGAAATTAGAATTCAATTTCCACCATTTGTATGGCGAATAATTCAAGGTAAATTCAAATCCGGTTCTGAATTCAGTTGCAACATTGATAGGGGAGGTAATGATGATTGGAGTCCCATTGACAAAATTCCCCGATTCTCTTCGTGCCATTTGAAATACGTTAATGGTTTTATTATAATATATCGAGCTACTCAAAGTTAATTTTGTCCATCGTTTGATATACCCAAAATCAATAGCATCAGTCATGGCAGGGTCCAAGTCTGGGTTTCCAACAAAAATATTTATGTTACTAGATAAATTGCTGAAAGGGTTAAGCATACGACCTCTTGGTCTTTGAATACGTCTGCTGTAACTGATAGAGGTACTGCTTTTATCTGAAAGCTCATATGTAAAGAAAGCACTTGGAAAAAAGTTGCCGTATTTTTTAGTATTGAAATCATTAGTAGCTAATTGATTGACTTCTATATTTGAATCTTCGTAACGCATTCCTAATAGTACAGATAGCTTTTTTTGTTTGAAACCGTATTGAGTGTACAAAGCATTTACTTTCTCTTTATATTCTAATACGTTTGTAAAGTTAGGATTGATAACACCATCATTTTTAACTTGATAGTCAGTTACTAGTTTTGAAAAATCACCACGATATCCTGCCTCAAATTGGCTTCCTTTTCCTAAAGGCAATACGTAATCACTTTGTACTAGGATTCTGTTTTGTTTTTGATTGTTTATTGTGTTGTCAAGTTTTGTGACACTAGTGTTAGTACCTGTTTCAGTTACTATTGCAGTATTATCATCATAATTAGAGGAGATAGAGCCATCAATGCTAAATTTATGTCCTTCTTTTTTAAAGTTTTTAGTAAAATTAGTAGCATATTCTATATTTTCAGAATTGCTACCTTCTCTATTGTTACGATTTTTAGTATAATCATACACATTTAGAGCAGTATAATAATTTTGAAAAACATAATCAGTGTTGTTTCCTTTATTGTTTCTGTAATTAATGGTATTAGTCCAAGTAGTTTTTTTATCAAATGCTAGTTCTATACCAAAATTCCCATTGTATCCTTTTCCAAATCGTTCATTTTTTCTTGGTTCTACGATATAATTTCGAATTGAATTATCAGAATTATAGTAAGTGGTTTCGTTGATCATATTTCCAGGATTACTTCTAAAACTATACCCTTGCGTACTAAATAAGCTTACCTTTTTATTTTTATAGTTTATTGTACCACTCAATCCATTGTTGTCAGGTATACCGCCATTAGCGATGAAAGTACCATTCAATCCTTGGTTTTTTCCTTTTTTAAGTACAATATTTAAGATACCACCACCACCTTCTGCATCATAACGAGCAGATGGATTGGTAATTACTTCTACTTTGTCAATGGCATCTGCTGGGATAATTCGTAATGCTTCGGTAATGTTTATTGCATTGGATGGTCTTCCATCAATTAAAATTTTTACATTTTCATTACCTCGTAAACTTACATTACCTTCTACATCTACAGAGACTGAAGGAATGTTTGAAAGTACATCGCTTACCGTTCCTCCTTTTACCATAAGATCATTACCTACGTTGAACACTTTTTTGTCTAGTTTGATATCCACGGTTGTTTTTTCAGCACGAACTACAACTTCATTAAGTTGTGCAGCATCTTCACTTAAGGAAATTATTCCTAGGTTAGTGTTGGAGTCAATTTTTTTTCCTTTGATTTCGGTTGATTTAAAAGAGATAAATTCAACAGTGATATCATAGATTCCAGGGATTACATCGGCTGAGAATTCTCCTTTGTTATTAGTAATTCCTCCAGAAACCGCTTTAGGATTGTTAGGCAATCTTAGTGTAATCGTTGCGTATTCAAGAGGTTGTTTACTTGTTTTTTCGATAACTTTTCCAGTTACTTTTAATTTAGCTACAGCAGTTTGTTGTCCAAAAATTACTAAACTGCTCAATAACAGTATAACTAATGCAATCGCATTTATTTTTTTCATTACTAATATTTTAAATGTTTAGACTCTAAATTCTACAAAGAGTTACATGAGCAAAATCATAAATAAAAGTTAATTTTTAAATGAATGAGGCTACTTCTTCAGGTATTCGTCCAATTATTGCTGTATGGCCTTTAATCACAATGGGTCTTTCAATAAGAATAGGATGTGCTACCATAGCTCGAATGATATCGGTATCTGATAGTGATTTGCTTTTGTAATTCTCGATCCAAATAGGTTCTTTTACTCGGACTAATTGAATTGGTTTTAAGTTTAATTTTTGGAGTAAATCAACTAATTCGTCTTTATTAGGAGGTGTTTCTAAATATTTAATAATTTCAATATTTTGTTCTTTTTCAGTGAGAAATGCCAAGCAATTTCTTGATTTTCCACAACGTGGATTATGATATATTTGTATCATTCGTTTAAAATTTTTGCGAAGTAAAGAAAATTGAGATTAAAAATGTATTTTTAAAATAAATAAATAGTAATTATGTTTATAGAGCAAGGCATACGGTCAGAAAACAAATTTTGGAAGTACCTTTTAGGTTCAGTGCTCATTTTTGGTGCTTCGTTAGTGGGGCAGCTTCCTATTTTGATGGGAGTTTTGTACGAAACTATGGTAAACAAAAAAAAATATCCCGATTCTAATGCGGCGGTAATGCATTTTTTTGAGCCTAATTTGACCTTGTTTTTACTTTTGTTTTCATTTGTATTTGTGTTTTTAGGAATTTATTTTGTACTTCGAAATATACACCAGCAGTCACTATTGTCTATTATAACTTCAAGACCAACAATTGATTGGGGAAGAATTTTTTTTTCATTTTCTCTTTGGTCGGGTTTTACAATTGCAAGCACTGTAATCTTTTACTTTTTAAATCCAGAAGATTTTATACTTCAGTTTCGGCCGGTTCCTTTTTTGATTTTATTTCTCATAGGATTGCTGTTGTTTCCTTTTCAGATAGGCTGTGAAGAATTACTATTTAGAGGGTATTTAATGCAAGGTTTTGGAAATTTAGCGCACAATAAATGGTTTCCTTTATTGATGACGTCCTTAATTTTTGGATTATTGCACATTGCAAATCCTGAAGTTACAGTATTAGGTAATGGTATTTTACTCTATTACATTGGTACAGGGGTGTTTTTGGGGGTGCTTACATTAATGGATGATGGTATGGAATTGGCTTTAGGATTTCATTTTGCCAATAATTTTGTTGGGGCTTTGTTAGTAACTTCAGATTGGTCTGCGTTTCAAACGTATTCGGTTCTAAAAAATGTGTCGAATCCCACACTAACTATGGATGTTCTATTGCCTGTTGTCGTTATTTTTCCTATATTGCTGACCATTTTTTCATGTAAATACAATTGGGCCAATTGGAAAGATAAACTTTTTGAAAAATTATAATTGACATTAATAAATAACTACAAAAAGAATGAATTTAACGTACCAAAATGTACACAACAAATTTAAATTAAACGGTTTTCACTTTAAAAAAGAAGATTTAATTCGGGTAGCGTATTCTTTTATTAAAGAAGGGGATTATTTTGAGCAACCATTAGGAATTTTTATATTGGATTGGTTTGACAGAAAATCGTATTTAGAAATTAATACTTCGGGTTCTACAGGTGCTCCTAAAATCATTCGAGTAGAAAAACAAGCTATGGTAAACTCAGCTTTAGCTACAGGAGATTTTTTTGATTTACAACCCGGTAAGAAAATCTTACATTGTTTGCCAACCAATTATGTGGCAGGTAAGATGATGTTTGTTAGGGCTTTTATTTTGGGCTTAGACATGACGTTTGTGGCCCCAAGTTCTCATCCTTTAGAAAATTGTGAAGGGACGTTTGATTTTTGTGGTATGGTACCTTTGCAAGCTAAAAATTCATTGAATGAACTGCATAGAATTAAAAAGCTCATTATTGGCGGGGCAAAAGTCAATAAGTCGTTGGAACAGGAATTGTCTACAATACCTACACAAATTTACGAAACGTATGGTATGACCGAAACCATTACGCATATTGCCGCTAAGCGAGTAGGGGAAGCTGCTTTCACAGTTTTGCCTAATGTAAAAGTGACTACTGACGATAGACAGTGCTTAGTGATTGACGCTCATAAAATTAGTGGCGAAAAAATTGTGACAAATGACATTGTTGAATTGATTTCGGATACGCAGTTTGTTTGGAAAGGTCGTTTTGATAATGTGATTAACAGCGGAGGAATTAAATTATTACCGGAGCAAATTGAAGAAAAACTGGCGACTTTAATCTCAAGAAGGTATTTTGTTTATGGTAAGCCTGACGAGACATTGGGAGAAAAATTAGTCTTGTATGTAGAGGGCGAACCTATGAAAATAGAAGATGCTGTTTTTGAAGTTTTAGACAAATACGAAAGACCTAAAGAAATTGTATTTATCCCTGAGTTTAAACAAACGGCAACCGGAAAGGTAGTACGAAACGAAAGTGCTAGTCTACAATAGCCAACTAAAAAGGGAGTTACATAGACAGTAACTCCTTTTTTTATAGCTTGCTAAATTGATAATTAAAACGTAACCCTAATGCATTTTCAGCATGACCATGGGCTAGATATTGAGATAGGTATAAAGTCACGTTTGCTTTATAGGATAGGGTTTTAAATTTTTTTCCTACGAAAAGATTGGAACACAATCCAAAACGTTGCGGCCCTGCAAATTCAGATACAAAGCCTAATCCTATTCCTTTGTTGGCATCAGAGATGGCGTAGCCCACACCTGATTCTATCCCTAGAAACCAATTGGATCGGAGCTCAAATTGGACATTAGGTTTTAGACTAAGAATAATGAAATTGCGATATCGTGCTTGTTCTGCCAATGTAGTGTCAGGAACGATGGCTAGTTTGTTTATTTTAGTAAACCGGTATTCATAGTCTGCTCGAATTCCAATAGTTGTTTTTTCAGTAATAGGTTTCATGATTCTAAAATTAGCACCTACTCCAAGACGGTGCGAGCGGTACATCATGATATGAACAGGAATTGAAACTTGTACTCCCGATTCAAAATAAATAGCACCATTTTCTTGTGCCTTACTGATTGAACTAACGCAAAGTAGTATAATTAAAAGTAGTATGCCCAACTGTTTCATTGTATTGCAATTACTACATTAGTGCAACAGGTTGAAGGAAAATGGGAGATTAAATATACTATTTTTAACTCGATAAAAAAAGTTAAACTTGAATTTGCTCCTATTGCTATTGGGAGGTTGTATTTTTTTGTAAGAAATTGTATAAGCTTAGACAATAAGTTAGGAATTATTGTGTTAGATTTGTTTTGAAAATTATAGTGCGCACGGATTGCAAATTCGTGCTATCGGGTGATAAATATATTAGATTTTTAATCGCTTTTAGTAAAGGCTCAAAGTCAGGAGACTTTGCCCAGCTGGGTTTTATGACCACGCGAAAGGATTGACTTCGTCGAATTTCATTTCGCGCGGGAGAGCGGGAGTAAAATTGGCTGAATATGTTATTCCCAAAAGATAATAATTATTACATTTTATTGTAAAGGATTTATTTAACAATTAAAAGGATTTTCTTGATTAAAATAACTAGAATATAAAGTTGAAAAATAATAAACTTAAAAAGCATTAATAATGGTACAAGCAACAAAAGATGATAATTTAAAATCAATAACTGAAAATATTTTATCTGGAAAAGACCTTGACGAAAAAAAATCTATTTACTTAATGTTTACTATCACATATCCTCATTATGCAAAAGTAATTAATATGAATTTGGCAGTGTTTTACCACGATTTGCATAGAGATATAAGGAAAGCTTTCTTTCCAACTCCTTTAGATAAAATGAAGATTTTTTTAGGTATTAAGTAAATTTACTAAGTATTTACAATCTTAAAGATAAACTCTTTTGTTAATATAAAATAAAATTATGAAAATAGAAATCGGAGAATCTTTAACAAGTAGTTATTTGAATCACGTAATGGGCTGTAGGGTTATTCAAACCAATTGGAAATTGAGTGGGAATTGGGTTATTACAGATCACGATAAAAAAAGAGCAAAATTATTTTACCAAAAAATTATTAATTCCGGTTATTTTGATGAAATATTTAAAGAAAGCTCTTTTGAACAACTTTTAAAGCAAGCTGAAATAGATGTTTTGGGAATCAATACTACCGAGTTGACAGTTTATGGTGTTGATGTTGCTTTTCATGGGGCGGGTTTAAATTATGGTTCTAAAGAAGAAACAGCACAGCGAATACTAAAGAAAATTTTTAGAACTCTTTTTGTAATGCAAACCTATTTTGAGCAATACAATCACTTTCATTCCTTATTTATTACACCAAAAACAAACCCTGCTACTCTGAAATTAATTGATGATTTACTTCAAAAAGCCAAAGAATTAATTGATGACGATAGTATCACAATAGGAGTAATTACAAATGACCAGTTTTTTGAAGATATAATTGATACTACTTTAAGAGCATCAAAATCCGAAAATGATACTTCAGAACTATTTTTGAGAAGTGTTAAATTATTAGATTTGGATTCTAGAAAAGAAATCACAAATAAAAATGATAAAGTATTTATCCCGAAAAATATTATTGAACACAATATTAAGAAAATTGAGGGAATGAAAATAGGACAATATGTCCAATATACTTTCAGGGAAGCTTTTAAACAGGGTTTAATATCAAATGATGAAATTCAAAATTTGCAAAATCCACAGTTTTCCAAAATAAATTTTAATGCAAATTTTGAAGTATTACGGTTAAAAAGTAGAACAATAACAGATGCAAATGGTAGAACTAGATATTATTCTAAAGAGATTTTTTGTGGTAGTTACCATTTAACTTCACAATGGATAGAATCTCAATGGGATTTATATTTAAAATGGTTGAAGAAAATAGGATATAATAATTAATTCGACCGCGCGGATATGTACTTCAATGAATAGCGCGGATTTCTAATCTGTGCTTATAACTGTATAATCCTAACTCTTTTACACCTGAATCACTCCCAAATTAAATTGTTTTTCGATAGGAGCGTGGTTAGCCGCTTCAATTCCTCGCTCCCGCGCGAATCCTTTCGCGTGGCAATTGTAAGTTGTAAAAAAAACACACACATTACTACTTAAGATTATGTTGAAGAGAAGCAATATAGAAAATCGTGCTATTTAAAATTATAAAACTACGCGAAGGGATTGACTTCATAGAATTTTATTTCGCGCGGTAGAGGTTGTACATAAAATACAAATTTTGTCATTCCGAATTTATTTCGGAATGACAAAATTGCATCAATAATAATTAAAGAAACTGACCTGAGCGATAGCGAACAGACGAAGCAAACAAGTTCAGTTTGACAAGAATAAGATGTTTTTCCTCTTTACACCTGAATCACCCCTAAATTAAATTGTTTTTCGATAGGAGCGTGGTTAGCCGCTTCAATTCCCATAGAAATCCAAGTTCGCGTATCTATAGGATCAATAATCGCATCCGTCCACAATCTTGAGGCGGCGTAATAAGGTGAAACTTGCTCGTCATAGCGTGCTTTTATTTTGGTAAACAATTCGGTTTCTTTGGCCTCGTTTACTTGTTCTCCTTTTGCCTTTAGCGAATTAGCTTCAATTTGTGCCAATACTTTGGCGGCTTGTGTGCCACCCATTACGGCTAATTCGGCACTTGGCCACGCCACAATCAAACGCGGGTCGTAGGCTTTGCCACACATGGCATAGTTTCCAGCTCCATAGGAGTTTCCAATGATTACAGTGAATTTTGGCACCACTGAATTCGCAACCGCGTTCACCATTTTAGCACCGTCTTTTATAATACCTCCATGTTCGGATTTGCTTCCCACCATAAAACCCGTTACGTCTTGTAAAAATACTAACGGAATTTTCTTTTGGTTGCAATTGGCAATAAAACGAGTAGCTTTATCGGCAGCATCAGAGTAAATCACTCCGCCAAATTGCATTTCGCCATTTTTAGTTTTGACTACTTTTCGTTGATTGGCTACAATGCCTACCGCCCAACCCTCAATTCGAGCATAACCCGTAATTATCGTTTGGCCGTACCCTTCTTTATAGGCTTCAAATTCAGAATTGTCCACTAATCGTTTGATGATTTCCATCATATCGTATTGTTCGGTACGCGCTTTTGGAAGTACACCATATAATTCATTTTCGTCTGCTAATGGTTTTGCGGACTTGATTCGGTTGAACCCCGCTTTGTCATAACCACCAATTTTATCAATGATATTTTTGATTTTGTCCAAAGCATCTTGGTCGTCTTTGGCTTTATAATCAGTCACTCCTGAAATTTCGCAATGGGTGGTTGCTCCACCTAAAGTTTCATTATCGATGTTCTCGCCAATGGCTGCTTTTACTAAATAACTACCTGCTAGGAAAATACTCCCTGTTTTGTCTACAATCAAAGCTTCGTCACTCATAATAGGTAAATAGGCCCCACCTGCCACGCAACTTCCCATCACCGCTGCAATTTGGGTAATTCCCATGCTGCTCATTATAGCATTGTTTCTAAAAATGCGACCAAAGTGTTCTTTATCTGGAAAGATTTCATCTTGTAAAGGCAAATAGACTCCTGCGCTATCTACTAAATAGATTATTGGAATTCGGTTTTCCATCGCAATTTCTTGCGCACGTAGGTTTTTTTTAGCAGTTATAGGAAACCAAGCACCTGCTTTTACTGTGGCATCATTAGCCACCACAATGCATTGTTTTCCTTTGATGTATCCCATTTTTACCACAACACCACCTGAAGGGCAACCGCCGTGTTCTTTGTACATGCCTTCGCCAACAAAGGCTCCAATTTCAATACTTTTTTCTTTGGCATCCAACAAATAATCAATGCGTTCTCGAGCCGTCATCTTGCCTTCAGCATGTAGTTTTTGGATACGTTTTTCACCGCCACCTAATTTTACTTCGCTTAATTTTCGACGTAGCTCAGAGAGTAATAATTTATTATGATCCTCGTTTTTGTTGAAATTCAAATCCATTTGCAATTGGTTGTCAAGTATTGATAGTGCTAAAGTACAAAATCACCCCATGTGATTTGTTATCTAAACACGCTATTTTTTAGAATTACTAAGTCGTTTTATTCCTCTTCTTTTTGTCCCATCATCATTAGATATGATTTTAGGAAATCGTCAATTTCGCCATTCATTACAGCATCTACATCAGTGGATTCAAAACCACTTCGAACGTCTTTGACTAATTTGTAAGGATGCATTACATAGTTTCGAATTTGCGAACCCCATTCAATCTTCATTTTATTGGCTTCAATATCGGCACGTTGCGCCAATTTTTTCTTTAATTCTATTTCGTATAATTGAGAGCGTAGCATTTGCATCGCACGGTTTCTATTGTCGTGTTGCGATCGGGTTTCCGAACATTGAATTTGAATTCCTGTTGGTTTGTGTACCAATTGTACTTTGGTTTCCACCTTGTTTACATTTTGTCCACCCGCACCACTTGAACGAGCAGTGGTTATTTCAATATCGGCTGGATTAATTTCAATCTCAATAGTGTCATCCACCAGCGGATACACATAGACAGAGACAAATGAAGTATGGCGTTTGGCATTACTATCAAAAGGTGAAATTCGCACCAATCGATGCACTCCATTTTCTCCTTTAAGGTAACCAAAAGCGTAGTCGCCTTCAATTTCTAAAGTAACCGTTTTAATTCCGGCTACATCGCCTTCCTGAAAGTTTAGTTCTTTGACTTTATAGCCTTGTTTTTCAGCCCACATCAAGTACATTCTCATGAGCATTGATGCCCAATCGCAACTTTCGGTACCTCCAGCACCAGCTGTAATTTGTAGTACAGCACTCAAAGTATCCCCTTCCTCTGAAAGCATGTTTTTGAATTCAATTGCTTCGATATGTTTCTCGGTACTTTGGTATTGTTCCTCCAATTCCTCTACAGTAAGTTCTCCTTCTTTGTAAAAATCATACGCTAATTGTAGCTCGTCAGTCAAAGCTACGGCTTTGTCATAGTCTTCAATCCACTTTTTCTTATTTCTTAGATTTTTAACTATAATTTCGGCTTCTTTGGCATTGTTCCAAAAGTCGGGTGCAAACGTTTTTTCTTCTTCGTTTGTAATTTCAATTAATTTGGCATCAACGTCAAAGATACCTCCTCAACGCACCAAGGCGTTCTACAATACCTTTTATTTGTTCGGTAGTTGTCATAAATTATGTAATTTTGTGTGACAAAAGTAAGATTTTTTTAAGGAAAGACAACTGTAGTGTCTGTACTTAATTATATTATCAGAGGCCATGGAAATAAATCTAGTAAGTGATACGATTACTAAACCTTCACACGAAATGTTACAATACATGTTTAAAGCTGTTGTGGGTGACGATGTGTATAAGCAAGACCCAACAGTTATTGCATTAGAAGAGAAAGTAGCTGCACTATTTGGAATGGAAGCAGGATTGTTTTTTCCATCAGGAACTATGGCGAATCAAACGGCAATTAAATTGCATACCCAACCTGGAGAACAATTAATTGCTGATAAATACGCGCACGTTTACAATTACGAAGGCGGAGGGGTTTCGTTTAATAGCGGGGTTTCGTGTTGTTTATTAGATGGGAATCGCGGAATGATTACGGCTGCTCAAGTTGAAGCTGCGATTAACGATCCAGAGTTTTATCATAGCCCGTTGACGAGTTTAGTTTGTATAGAGAACACTACCAACAAAGGCGGAGGCGCTTGTTATGAATTAGACGATTTACGCCAAATTAAAGAAGTTTGTGATGCCCACGCATTAAAATTTCATTTGGATGGTGCTCGAATTTGGAATGCTTTGGTTGCCAAAAATCAAGATCCAAAAGAATTCGGAAAATTATTCGATACCATTTCGGTTTGTTTGTCTAAAGGATTAGGCGCACCTATTGGATCGGTTTTGTTAGCCGATAAAAAAAACATTCATCGTGCTTTACGCATCAGAAAAATTTTAGGAGGAGGAATGCGTCAAGTGGGGTATTTAGCAGCAGCCGGAATTTATGCTTTAGAGAATAATATTGAGCGTTTGGCTGAAGATCATCGCAGAGCAAAGGAGTTAGCTGCCGTTTTAGGACAAATGAGTTGGGTTGCCTCTGTAGCTCCTGTTGAAACCAATATTTTAATTTTTTCGGTAGTACCCCAGGTTAATGAAGCCCAGTTGATTGATAAGTTGAAACAAAAAAATATTTTGATTAGCTCAATGGGTCAAGGTAAATTACGTATTGTAACCCATTTGGATTACCGAGAAGTCATGCATACGTATGTACAGGAAGCTATAGAAAAAATGGTGTTTTAGGTATGGAAAATCAAATCAATCAAATTACTTTAGTTGTAAAAGATTACGATGAAGCAATTGCTTTTTATACTAAAAAATTGCAATTTGAATTAATTGAAGATACAGTCTTAAGTCAAACAAAACGTTGGGTTGTTGTAGCACCAAAGAATTCGCAGTGTCGTTTGCTTTTAGCTAAAGCTGCTGATGATAACCAATTAAAAAGTATTGGTAATCAAACTGGAGGAAGGGTTTTTCTATTTATGAATACTGATGATTTTGACGAAGCGTATCAAAATTTAATCAACAATCAAATAGTAATAGAACGAGAACCAGTTACCGAAACATATGGTAGAGTAGTTGTATTTAGAGATTTATATGGTAATTTATGGGATTTAATTGAACCTGTAAAAAAAGAAGATATAAATTATTATTCTACTGCCATTTTATCTATCAAGCCTGAGGTTTATTTTCATACGGTAATTGAAGCGTTGAAAAAATTGCAGGCTGAAACTCAATTAGAAGCGGGTAATTTTTTATTTGAAATTCATTCTAATCCAACCGATACAAAACAAATTATTATTTGGGAAGGTTTTTATTCGGAATCTGATTTTCAAACCCATTTGAATTCGACACATTTACAAGATTTTCTGAGACAAAATCTTGTTGATTTTGTCTCAGGATATCCTGCGAAACGAATAACTTAATTTATTTAAATAAATTATCCATTCCTGGTATCATTGGCATGTCCATTTTGGCCACTGCATCTAATTCAGCTTCGTTGACTTTAGTTGCTTTTTCAATCGCTTTATTGAGTACTAAAATTAAATAATCTTCTAATTGTTCTTTGTCTTCTAAAAGGGTATCGTCAATAGCAATTGATTTGATCGTTCTGTTAGCAGTTAAAGTAACTTTAAGTGCACCGTCATTACTTTGTTCGTCTATTAAAACAGTGTTCAAACGTTTTTTAGTGTCTTCTATTTTTTGTTGGGTTTCTCTTAATTTACCCATCATTCCCATTAAATCCATTTTCTGTATATGATTAAGTTGAACTGCAAAAATAATACATTTAATAGTATATCTACACACTAAAATACTGAGCAAAATTAATCGGTAGTAAGAGGTGTTTAGCTTATTTTTGCAACTTGAATTTAAAAATCAAAAGATGTCTGTAAATACTGAAGCTCCAAAAGCAAAAATAATTCCGAAGAAGTTAAAGAAACATAATACAGTTCGAATTGATAATTACTTTTGGTTGAATGATAGAGAAAATCCAGAAGTTATCGATTATTTGAATCGAGAGAATGCATATTATGAAGTAATGACTGCGCATACCAAAGCCTTTCAGGCTGACCTGTTTGAGGAAATGAAAGGTCGAATTAAAGAAGAAGACCAATCGGTTCCCTATTTGTATAATGGATATTATTATATCACTCGATTTGAAAAAGGACAAGATTATCCCATATATTCTAGAAAAAAAGGGAGTTTGGATGCTCAAGAAGAAATTTTATTTAATTGTAACGAATTGGCTAAAGGACATGCTTTTTTCCAATTAGGTGGTTTGAGTGTTAGCCCTGATAATCGCTTTGCTTCGTTTGGAGTAGATACGGTAGGGAGACGTATTTACACCATAAAAATTAAGAATTTACAGACTGATGAAATTCTTCAAGATGTTATTGAAAATACAACAGGAGGTTCTGTTTGGGCTAATGATAATCAAACCCTTTTTTATACTAGACAGGATAAAGTCACTTTACGAGCTCATCAGATTTTTAGGCATAAATTAGGTACTTCTTCAGACAAGGATGTTTTAGTTTATGAAGAAAATGATGAAACATTTACTGTCTCTGTTGGAAAAGAAAAATCCAAGAAATACATCGTGATAGGTTCTGAAAGTACTATGACTACGGAATACCGAATTTTAAATTCGGATACTCCAAATGCAGAGTTTAAGGTGTTCCAACCTAGAGTTAGGGGATTAGAATACAGTATTTCTCATTTTGGAGATTCGTTTTATATTTTGACCAATATAGACAAAGCGACTAATTTTAAATTGATGAAAACCCCTGAAAATGCTACTGAGAAAAAGCATTGGGAAGAGGTGATTCCGCATAGAGAATCAGTATTGATTGAAGATATTGAAATTTTTAGCAATTATTTAGTTGTTGAAGAACGTTTTAATGGATTGAATCATATTCGTATTATGCCTTCGAATGGAGAAGAGGAGTACTATTTGCCCTTTGATAGCGAAACCTACAATGCGTACACCACTACGAATGTTGATTTTGATACAGATATTTTGAGGTACAGTTACCAGTCTTTGGCAACACCTTCTTCTGTTATTGATTTTAATATGAAAACCAAAGAAAAAGAAATCAAAAAGGAGCAAGAAGTTTTAGGAGGTAAATTTGATAAAAACAATTATATAGAAGAACGTATTTGGGCTACTGCTCATGATGGGACTCAAATTCCGATATCAATGGTGTATCGTAAAGGCATCGTAAAAAATGGGAAAAATCCATTATTGTTGTACGCATATGGTTCATATGGCGTTACCTTGGAGCCTTATTTCTCGACTACTCGTTTAACTTTGTTGGATCGTGGATTCATCTTTGCGATGGCTCATATTAGAGGAGGGGAAGACTTGGGAAGGCAATGGTATGAAGATGGGAAATTGTTAAAAAAGAAAAACACTTTTACTGATTTTATTGATTGTTCCCGATTCTTAATTCAGGAAAAATATACGTCTCCGGCTCATTTGTATGCCGAAGGTGGTTCGGCAGGAGGGTTGTTAATGGGAGCGGTTGTCAATATGGCATCTGAACTGTATAACGGAGTTATAGCTCAAGTTCCTTTTGTAGATGTAGTAACTACGATGTTAGATGATAGTATTCCACTGACTACAGGGGAATACGACGAATGGGGTAATCCCAATAACAAGAAATATTATGACTATATGTTGTCCTATTCTCCCTATGATAATGTAAAAGAACAACAATATCCTAATATGTATGTGTCTACCGGTTTACACGATTCGCAAGTGCAATATTGGGAACCAGCCAAATGGGTAGCTAAATTGCGTACGCATAAAATGGGTGATTCTGTTTTGTATTTAAACACTAATATGGATGCGGGACATGGAGGTGCTTCAGGCCGTTTTGAGGCTTTAAAAGAAGTTGCTAAAGAGTATGCTTTTTTATTAGATTTAGAGAAAATCAAAAAATAATAAAAAAATATTGTTAAATTTGCTCAAAGTTAAGGCTATTATATAATGTCCTTAATGAACCATTTTTTTATGAAAGAAGAAATAAATGCGCATAATTCTATTTTAGATTTAATAGGGAATACTCCTCTTATTAAGTTGAAAAAAGTAACCGAAAGTTTGGAAGGTAATTTCTACGCTAAGGTAGAAGCATTTAATCCTGGACATTCCTCAAAAGATAGAATAGCTCTTTATATTATTGATCAAGCTGAGAAAAAAGGAATTTTAACTCCAGGAGATACTATTATAGAAACGACATCGGGTAATACAGGTTTTAGCTTAGCTATGGTTAGTATTATAAAAGGATATAATTGTATTCTTGCTGTGAGTTCAAAATCATCCAAAGATAAAATTGATATGCTCAGAGCTATGGGAGCTAAAGTATATGTTTGTCCTGCCCATGTTTCGGCAGATGATGAACGCTCGTATTATAGTGTTGCCAAAAGATTACATGAAGAAACCAAAGGATCTGTATATATTAATCAATATTTTAACCAACTCAATTTGGATGCTCATTATTTGAGCACAGGTCCAGAAATTTGGGAGCAAACTAAAGGAAAAATCACCCATTTAGTAGCTTGTAGTGGAACAGGAGGGACAATATCTGGCACTGCTAAATATTTAAAAGAACAAAATCCAAATATTAAGATTTTAGGAGTAGATGCTTTTGGTTCGGTGCTTAAAAAATACCATGAAACTAGAGAATTCGATAAAGATGAAATATACCCATATCGTATCGAAGGATTAGGAAAAAATCTAATTCCATCCGTAACAGATTTTGATGTTATTGATAAGTTTATGAAAGTTACTGATGAGGAAAGTGCACATACTACTCGTGAGTTAGCTAAAACGGAAGGCTTATTTGTAGGTTATACTTCGGGAGCTGTTTTTCAAGCGATTAAACAATACGCAGATGAGGGAGAGTTTGATATGAATAGTAATGTTGTTGCTATTTTTCCAGATCATGGTTCTCGTTATATGAGTAAGGTATTTAGTGACGAATGGATGAATGAGCAAGGATTTTTTGATAGTGTTAATCAAGAAGAATCTCAAGGTATAGAATTTATAAAATAAAAGTAGTTTACTTACAAACAAAAAAACTCCAGAAATTTTCTGGAGTTTTTTTGTGAATTAATAGGGGTCTTAACCAATAAAGGATTATTCTTCCATAGTGTGATATACGTTCATAACGTCATCATCTTCTTCAATTTTTTCAATCAACTTTTCTACGTCAGCCACTTGTTCTTCAGTAAGTTTTTTGGTGATTTGAGGAATTCGTTCAAATCCCGAAGACAAGATCTCGATTCCTCTATTTTCTAACTCTTTTTGAATAGTTCCAAAACTGCCAAAAGGCGCATAAATCAATATACCATCTTCATCTTCAAAAACTTCTTCTGCCCCAAAATCAATAAATTCTAATTCTAATTCTTCAGGGTCTAAACCTTCTTTTGGGATACGAAAATTACAGGTATGATCAAACATAAATTCAACAGAACCTTGTGTGCCTAAAGTTCCGTTACATTTGTTAAAATAACTGCGAATATTAGCAACAGTTCTGTTATTGTTATCTGTAGCTGTTTCAATTAAAAGTGCAATTCCATGTGGAGCATATCCTTCAAAAAGTACTTCTTTATAGTTTGCAGTATCTTTTTCAGTCGCTTTTTTAATAGCGCGTTCTACATTTTCTTTAGGCATATTAGCAGCCTTTGCATTTTGTATAACTGCCCTTAGTCGTGAATTAGAATCTGGATTTGGTCCACCTTCTTTTACTGCCATTACGATATCTTTACCTATTCTCGTAAAGGCTTTGGCCATAGCTGACCAACGTTTCATTTTTCTGCCTTTTCTAAACTCAAATGCTCTTCCCATTGCTGATATTTTTTAACGTTGCAAAAATAGTATTATTTTTAGTTTTTACAATCTTTGTTATTTTTTGTAAAATGGTAATTGAACTACTTTGGCAGGGACATCATTTTTACGAATTCGAATAAAAATTTCAGTATTTACCGCGCTGAATGCTGTAGTAACATACCCAAGACCAATTCCTTTATTCATGGAAGGAGACATGGTTCCAGATGTTACAATTCCTATAGCATTTCCTGCAGCATCAACAATTTCGTAATCGTGTCTTGGTACTGCACGTTCTTGCATTTCAAAACCAACTAATTTTCTGGTTACCCCTGATTCTTTTTGTTTCTTCAAATTATCAGAGTTAACAAACTCTTTATTGAATTTAGTAATCCAACCTAGTCCAGCTTCTAGAGGAGAAGTTGTATCGTTGATATCATTCCCATACAAACAGAATCCCATTTCTAAGCGTAAAGTGTCTCGAGCAGCTAATCCAATAGGTTGGATATTAAAGGCTTTTCCTGCCTCAAATACTTTGTTCCAAATATGTTCTACATCGGTATTTTTACAATAAATTTCAAAACCTCCAGCTCCTGTATATCCTGTAGCTGAAATGATTATGTTATCAATTCCTGCAAAATCTCCAATTACAAAATGATAATAAGCTATTTTTGATAAATCTAAAGAGGATAAGGATTGCATAGCTTCGACTGCTTTAGGGCCTTGGATCGCTAGTAATGAATACTCATCAGAAAGGTTTCTCATTTCAACGCCTAAATCGTTATGACTATTTATCCAATCCCAATCTTTATCAATGTTAGAGGCGTTGACTACTAACAAATATTCGTCTTCTTTCATTTTGTATACCAATAAATCGTCTACAATTCCCCCTTCGTTGTTGGGTAAACAAGAGTATTGTGCTCTACCAATGGTTAAAGTAGCAGCGTCATTAGAAGTTACTTTTTGGATAAGTGCCAAAGCATTGGGTCCAGAAAGTAAAAATTCGCCCATATGAGATACGTCAAATACGCCTACTCCTGTTCGAACAATTTCATGTTCAGCATTAACCCCTTCATATAGAATTGGCATATTGTATCCTGCAAATGGTAGCATTTTGGCTCCCAAACTTTCGTGAATGTGTGTTAGAGCTGTATTTTTCATTATAATTGAAGTGATTTTTGAAGGCGCTAATGTATTGCTTTTTTATGGAGTGACAAAAAAATGCGAAACGGATTTTGAAAGCTTTTTTTGTTTAAATTTAACTGCAATTAAAAATAGAATTCAAGTGAAATCAATTTATTATACCTTACTTTTTATACTGTTTTTCGGGTTTTCTTCCAGGGCTCAAAAAGTATTTTCTGTTGACTATCAAAATCAAGCGGATGTTAAAGTTTTTGTAGTTAAATTTGAAAATCAAGCCGATTTAAAAGTGTATAAAGTCAAATATTCCAATCAAGCAGTTCAAAATGATGGGCGTTGGTTTTTTACTGACTATAAAAATCAAGCTAGTAAAACCATTTTTTTTGTTGATTACGAAAATCAGGCAGATTTAAAAATCTATTTTGTGGCCTATGAAAATCAATCAGGTTGGAGAAATAATGCTAAAAGGCATCTAATGTATTAATTAGTTTATTTTTATCTCATTATTGTAAGGTCAAAAAATCCATTTTTTAGATTTTTTAATTAATTTCTGATTACTTTCACATTTCCATCATGAGCATTAGATTAGTATTTTACGTTTGTTATTTAAGGTAATGACGGAGGTGTTTTTGATTTTGTAATGTAAAAGATTGAATTTTATCTACATAAACAACTTAGTTGAGTGTAGTTATTTTTGAAATTTGTAGGCACAGCTTTTTTTTAATGCAAAGTGCACCTCTAAGTTTTTTTAGTATAATAAAAACTTAATTTTTCTTCTCTAACTGTTCGATGATTTTGGTGTAATTTTCTGCACCCACTTTTTTAGCGATGATTTTTTTGTCTTGGTCTAGTAGATAGATAACGGGGGTTTGTCTTACGTTGTACAAGGTTTGAAAATCGACATCTTCTTTCGTATAGTTTCCGGTTACTACGGGAGCTGGGTAGACGTTAATCCAGTCCGATAGCTTTTCTTTTTCAATAAATTCTTTCCATTTGATCATTTCATTGGTATTGTTGTTCACCGCAAAGACTACTACGCCTTTTTGTTTCCATTCGGTTTCGTACAATTGGTGCATTTTTGGGATTTCGGTAGCACAATGCCCACAGGTAGGGTCCCAAAATGCAATTACCGTATATTTTGCTTTAACATCATACAAATCAATTCTTTTTTGGTCTTGGGTAAGCATAAAGAGATTGCGACCTTTGTCGCCTAGTAGATTGTCTTTGATACTCGACACTTTAAATTTGAAAAACTCTTTTTGTTTGAGCTGTAACCAAGCGTACTCTTTGTTCTTAAAATAAGTGTTGTAGATGTTGATAAAAACGCGATCCATTCCCATAATTTTTGGTTCAGCATACAAATCAACAAAATGTAAAATAAGGTATTTAAAAACATCGCCATTGGGTTGGTCGGTTTGGCCAATGATTTGATTAATCTCAGTAGTAACTGTTTCTGGTGTTACGGGAACAAAGGAATTGAAATAAGTTGCAATGCGGTTTTCTAAAAAAGGATTGCGCAATAAGCGCGGATCTTTAAAATTAATTCCGTCGAAAAAATGTTGTTTTAAATACGCAATTGAATCTGTTTTAGTAGCTAATTTTAGATCAGCAGGTTTGTTTGAAAAATTATCAATAGGCTGACTCATTTTAAATAGTAACGCCAAGGTATTGTTAGGATTGGCTTTAATATAGTCGTTTTTATAGCTATTAATTTCATTTTGAATTTTCTTCAAATCTTGAATAATTAGAGCACTATCTTTTCTTGTTTTTTTGTCGGCTAAATTTTTCTCTAAGGATTTTATAGTTTCCATTCGGCTTCTAAAAAAAATATTGAAGGCATGAAAATCTTCATTCAAAGGAGAATCTTTGATTTGGAGTGTTTTCTCAATAGGATTAGTTACCTGAATACTGAATTTTTGGTTGGAATCCATTAAAAATTCCAATTCGATTTTTTTGTCTGCAGTTACTAACATGTAGATTCCTTCTACATATTTTTGGTCTTTCTTGAATAGAATTTTTCCGTCATTAGTTCCTTTTACGGAGTCTAATAAGGTTTGGTATTTTCCATAATGGCTAGCTAGATAAAACATTTTGTTTTTGTACTCAGGCGATTGAAATTCAATTTGCTTTGTAACAATTGTTTTTTTTGATTGTGCCAATGCTGTAAGAGTAGTAACAAAAAAAAGTGTATAGCGTATCAATCGGATTTTCATAAAGAAGTAATTTTAGTCAAAAATAAGTTTTTCTATTGGTATTCTTAAATGCGATTTCAAATTTAGTAGTTACGACGTAATTTAGTAAAAAAAAATAAATACTTTTAGCAGATAATTATAAGATAATAGTAGTATGAGAATCTGTTGTATCGCATTATTGTTAGTTGTTTTGTTTGGAATGAATGAGGTAAATGCCCAAGGAAGTCCTGTCGTTGCAGACACTGTTTTTGTTAATTTAAAAGATTTTAGTACTGATTTTGTTTATGACATGAAGTATGCTACTAGCGATAATTTCTTAAAAGCCAAAGTGTATGATTGTGCCGAATGTTTTTTACGTTTGAAAACAGTTAAGGCATTAATTAAAGCTAATGAAAAATTTATGAAAAAAGGCTATCGCATAAAGATTTTTGATTGTTATCGTCCTTTGGATATTCAGAAAAGAATGTGGGAAATAGTTTCCAATCCAGAGTATGTAGCAGATCCCGCTAAAGGTTCAATTCATAATAGGGGTGGCGCTGTTGATATCACTTTAGTAGATGAAAATGGGAGAGAGTTAGACATGGGAACTCCCTTTGATTTTTTTGGGCCAGAAGCTAGTCATCAGTTTGAAAATATTTCTGATGTGGTCAAACAAAATAGAATGCTTCTTAAAAAGACAATGCGTAAAAAACACTTTATCTCTTTTGATTCAGAATGGTGGCATTACAACCTGAAAAATGCTTCTAAGGAAAACGTTTCTAATGCTAAATGGCAATGCAAATAATTTGCATAAACAATCGGAAAGCAATGAAATACAGTGTATTAAAAAAAAATACGACTTGTTAATTCGTTAATTATCAAAAAAAGAATAACTAGCGAGTTTTAAAATTCTAATTATTTTACGCAATCAATATTTTGAATAAAGTACGTTTCAGGTTGGTATACTTCATTATTTAATTCTGATGTGAATTGTTTTTTCAGCACATAATCTTCGGTGTCGGTTAAGTACTTAATACGCATTAATGATACAGGCGATTTTTTCAATTCTTCAAAACTATCTTTCATGAACATGAATGTACCAGGAGTGAGTCGGTTATTAAAACCTTTTTCGTCACGAAGCATCGTACCACAATTTTCTTGGTCGATATGAATGAGTGTAATTACTTTTCCGTTATTGAGTTGTAAAAATAGTTTAGAATTTTTATCAAAACAATTTGCCTTAATAAAGTCATTGCTTTTTTGAATTAATTTTACATTTAGTAAAGGCATTCCATCAGCTACCGCTAAAGAGAAAAAAATATAGCTAGATGTACTTGCAAAGTTTTTCTCGGCAATTATATATTCTTTGGTAGTTTTGTAAGAACCAACAGAATCAGTTACATTAGTAGTATACTCACAAGGCTTTTGAGCAAATGAGTGTAAACCCAATAGGAATATAGCGATAGAAAAGGCTTTTTTCATCATTATTTTATTTTGGCGCAAATTAAAACTATTTTATTATTTTTCATATCGGTTGTAAAAAAAGAATAACAATCTCCTCCTTCTTTTATTTTCCATTTTTTACGAATAGTATCGACTGATTCAGGAAAATTTCGAGTGGTAACATTGCTTTTAGTGTTATCTAAATGCTGTTTTATTTCCTTTTTAGCATAAGGAATACAGTGTTGGATTTCAAAAACACGCCCCGGAAAATTGATTAATTCGTTGGAGGTATATAGGTGGGAATGTTTATGCAATTTATGAACTTGGTAATGTGTGCCAACTTCGTCAAAACCGCCTGATTTCATAATGGCGCTATTGGGTTCGTACAAATATCGTTGAGGAAGCGAATAGTGGGGAGCTGTATTTTCTTCGTGCAAAGTAAAAGCAAACGTTTCGGTAGATTCTTTGATTAGATTAATAGTCTGTATGGTAACGGCTCCGGAAAAGCCTTTGTGCAGTTCCCAAAGTAATTCTTTCACTTCATTTTCTAAAGCCACAACATGAATTGTTTTTACACTATGTAACTCAGACATTCCTGCAGAGAGATCTAATAAAGGTGCTGTTTTGATTAGTATTGCATCTGATTTTTCGAAATAAAAATCTAAATTTGCAGGAACATTAGGTAGACAGTCTTTTAAAAGGAAAACTTTGCCTTTAGCATCGTTTCGTCTAGAAGGGTCAATATAAATCCAATCCCATGATTGGTTGAGTTGTTTTAAAATGGTTGAGCTATTTCCAAAGTAACAATCAACGTTAGTAACGCCTAATTGCGTGTAATTGTGTTTGACAATAGCGGACAATTCCAAATTAATTTCGCAATGCGCTACGTTTTTTATTTTTTTAGCAAAATAAAAAACGTCTATTCCAAATCCACCTGTTAAGTCAATGAGACTGTTACCTGAAACTAAAGATGTTTTGTAGGCGGCTGTTTTTTCAGACGAGGTTTGTTCAATAGAAATTTTTGGAGGATATAAAATATTTGTAGTTTGAAACCAAGTTGGCAATTTTTCTTTGGCTTTAGTTTTGGCTTCAATTTGATTCAAAATAGTAACCCATTCCACAGAGGGAAAAGGATTTTTTTGAAGTGCTAATTGAGCAACAGTTATTCCAATTTGTTTTTGAATAAACTCTTGGATCTCCGGATTTAAAATGGCTACATCCAAGGATTAGATGTTTTTAGTTATTAATTGAATTACACTATTGTTAGGAAAAAATTCCTTACCAACAACTTTCAAAATGGTATATAAAGGTACCGCGATAACCATTCCTAAAATACCAGAAAGAAAACCTGCAATTAGAATTACTAAGAATATTTCCAAAGGATGCGAACTAACACTTTTAGAGAAAATAATAGGTTGTGATACATTATTGTCAATCAGTTGTACAATCCAAAAACCAATCAAGATATAAATAGTAGTAGGTAAAGTAACTGTTTGAAAATCATTTCCTAAATGGCTAATCATAGTTAATATAGCGGCTAATATAGAAGCAATTAAAGGACCAATATATGGAATGATATTGAGTACCGCGCATAAAAAAGCAATGATGACTGCGTTAGGAATTCCAAAGATTGACAAGACAATTAAGTACAGAATAAATACGATGCCTAGTTGTAGTAATAGTCCAATGAAATAACGGGATAATAAATGATTGATTTTAGTTAAAGAATTAAGTATTGGTTCTTCATGACTGTCTGGAATCAATTCTTTTAAGACTTCAGTAAAATGGTTTTTATCTTTTAAAAAGAAAAAAGCAATGAAAAGCACTGACGCTAATCCCATTCCAAAACTACTAATAGTACCAATGATAGTATTTAATAATTCTGGAATAAAATCAAAATTTAATCTAGAACTAATGTTTGTTTCTTTTAGGACCTTGTTAGAATCGATATTGTGATGTTCTAAAAAAGCCGCAATTTGATGTAGTAATTGATTGGTATTCTGTTCTATTTCACGAGTGTTTAGTAGTGATAGGCTTTCACTTTGTGCAAGAATCAAAGGAATAAATAGGGCAATAAAACCAATAATAACAAGGAAAAATAAGAGTAATGTACTAATTGTGGCTAAGGTATTGTTAAATCGAAATTGGGTAGTTAGGAAATCCATGACAGGTTTTCCAATTAAAGTAAGTAGCAATGCAACTAGTAGATAAACCAGTACAGATTGTATTTGGTATAAGAAATAAAGAGTAATAACAATAAAGACTAAAATACCAATAGCTCTTAAAATTCCATTAGCAATTGTTTTGGAAGTAATCATTTTAAATGGGATTGATTGACGATATAAAGATAGCAAAAGATTCAAAAGAAGCAATTGGAATGATTTAAAAACACGACTAAATTAGTCTTCCTTTAATTTATTTGTTATTTCGTACAAGGCTATACTAGTAGCTTGTACTACATTCATACTGCTGTTAGTGCCATACATATTGATATGGGTGATTTGGTTTGCAACGGATAAAATGGGTTCGCTAACACCTGCTATTTCACTACCAACGACTAGTGCAATTTTTAGGTTGTTATGAACTCTAACTTCGTTAATAGGGTTGCTAGTTTCGGCTATTTCTAAAGCAATAATTTCGAAGTTATTGATGGATAAATATTCAATTGCCGTTGAGGTTTCTTCAATGACAGAATACGGAATTTGTAAATGAGTACTTCGAGATGTTTTATTTATTTTTCTTGGCGTTAAAGGAATGTCTTTGCCAATAAATATTATTTTTTCTACTCCAAAAGCTTCTGCAATCCGAAACAAAGAACCAATATTTTGCTGAAAATATATATGGTCGCAAACTAATATGATAGGAAATCTTTGTTTCTTGAAATGGGTATTTTCGTGAGTAAGTTGCATTAATTGTTAAAAATGTAATACATGATATTAGCGCCCATTTTCAGTGCTTTTTGATGTACTTCTAAAGGATCGTTATGTACTTCGGGATCTTCCCATCCGTCTCCTAAATCGCATTCAAAGGTATAAAGCAAAACCAAACGATTTTTTATAAAAATACCTAAAGCTTGTGGTCGTTTATTATCGTGTTCGTGAATTTTAGGAAGTCCATTTGGGAACAGAAATGGTTTTTGAAAAACAGGATGATTGGCTGGAATTTCAACCAAATCATTTGAGGGGAATAGTTTTTTAATGGCTTTTCGAATGTATTCATTCATACCATAATTATCATCAATGTGTAAAAAACCACCTGAAGTAAGGTAGTTTCTAAGATTGTTTTCTTCTTCAGCATTAAAGATTACATTTCCGTGTCCTGTCATGTGAACATAAGGATAGGTAAAAATTGCAGGACTATCAGGTTCAACTGTAGCGGGTTTCGATTTAATTTTAGTTTGAATTGTAGCATTGCAAAATGTAATTAAATTGGGCAATGACGTAGGATTTGCATACCAATCGCCACCACCATGGTATTTAATCAAAGCAATTTCTTGCGAAAAACCCTGAAAAGTTAAGAAAAACAATAAGAAATATATTTTTTTCATGATTTTCAATTAATTCTCATTAAAAAAAACCACGCTGTGACAAGCTACCACAGCGGCTGTTTCGGTACGTAGTCGCGTGTTTCCTAATGATACAGGAATGTAATTGTTTTCTATGGCTAAGGCTATTTCCTTGTTTGAAAAATCTCCTTCTGGACCAATCAAGATAGTGATGTCTTTGTTTTTTTCTAAAACAGACTGTAATGTTTTTTTGCTTGTTTCTTCACAGTGAGCAATGAATTGCAATCCTTTGTGTTGTTGTTTTACAAATTCTTTAAATGAAATAGCGGGATTTAATTTAGGTAAGTAAAATGCTTTAGATTGCTTTATTGCAGCAAGGATGATTTTTTCAAAACGTTCCGGATTGATTACCTTTCGTTCGGAACGGTCACATATAATGGGAGTGATTTCTTGAATTCCTATTTCGGTTGCTTTTTCCAAAAACCATTCGTAACGATCATTCATTTTGGTTGGAGCAACGGCTAAATGTAATTTAAAATTAGGTGTGGCAGTTTCTTCAAAAGCGGTAATTTTAACAGTACATTTAGAATCAGAAGCTACTACAATTTGTGTTGTAAATAAAAAACCTAACCCATTAGTTACAAATAAAATATCTCCATCTTTTTTACGTAAAACTTTAATAATATGTTTGCTTTCTTCTTTGTCAAAAGAAAAACTTTCTGTGGCTTCGGTTATATTGGGGTTATAAAATAATTGCATTGTTTTAAAATTGAATTCTGGCTTTTGAAACCACAGCGGAATTTTCGAAATGTTCCGCTAAAAATTTTTGATAACCAACAATTCCAATCATGGCAGCATTGTCAGTGGTGTATTCAAATTTAGGAATAAAAGTTTTCCAACCGTATTTTTTTTCAGCATCTTTCAATGTGTTGCGTATTCCTGAATTAGCAGAAACGCCTCCGCCAATCGCAATTTGTTTTATGCCAGTTTCGCGGACGGCTAATTTAAGTTTGTCCATCAAAATTTCAATGATGGTATGTTGAATAGAAGCACAAATGTCATTTAAATTTTCCTCTACAAAGTTAGGATTCTCTAGTTTTTGCTTTTGAATAAAATATAAAATTGCTGTTTTCAATCCCGAAAAACTGAAATCTAAACCAGGAACTTTAGGTTTGGTAAATGGAAATACTTTTGGGTTGCCTATTTGGGCATATTTATCAACTAAAGGTCCTCCTGGATAAGGTAACCCTAGAATTTTAGCACTTTTATCAAATGCTTCGCCTACAGCATCATCGGTAGTTTCACCAATAATGGTCATGTCAAAAAAACCATCCACTCGAACTATTTGTGTGTGACCACCACTTATTGTTAAGGCAAGAAAAGGAAATTCAGGTTTGTCAAAACCTTCTTCGTCAATAAAATGAGCTAGAATATGCGCGTGCATGTGGTTGACCGCAATTAATGGAATTTGTAAAGCTAGTGCCATTGATTTAGCAAAAGAAGTTCCTACTAATAATGAACCCATTAGTCCAGGACCTTGTGTAAAAGCAATTGCTGAGAGTTGTTCTTTTTGTATATTTGCTTTTCGCAGCGCAGCGTCAATAACCGGTACAATGTTTTGTTGGTGGGCTCTTGAAGCTAGTTCGGGTACAACACCACCATATTGATTGTGAATCAATTGATTGGCTACAACATTAGACAGTACTTTGTCGTTATGTAATACAGCTGCAGCGGTATCGTCGCAAGAACTTTCGATAGCAAGGATAAAAACCTCTGAATTTTGCATAAAAAAGCGCGAATTTTAGATTATATTTGGCGTTCTGTTCCTATTGAATCAGAGCGACCAAAATTAAAGAAATTTATTTAAAGCAGCTTGATTTGAGCCGTCAAATTAGAACTTAAAAAGAGAAAGCGTATCAAAAATATCAAAAAAATAGTATCTCGTTTGCTAATTGGATTAGTACTCTTTGTATTGGTCATTGGTATTGTGTTGAGTTTGCCTATAGTGCAAACCCAAATTGCCCGATACGTAATGACTACTATCAATAAGGATTATGGTACTGCAATCTCAATAGATCAGGTGGCTATTTCTCCTTTTGGAGGAGTGAAATTCAAAAATGTTCTAATAAAAGACCATCATCAAGACACTTTAATTTACTCTAACCGAATTAAAACTACCATTTTAGATGGTAAAAAATTATTGTCTGGGGACTTGATTTTTAGTGATTTAAATTTGGATGGGGTGCTGTTTAATTTGAAGACTTACAAAAAAGAAAAACTCACCAATTTAGATGTTTTTATTAATGCTTTTGGAGAAGGAAAGCCCTCAAAAAAACATTTTTTATTGACTGCAAAAGAGGCTCAAATTACTAAGGGACATTTTATTTTGACAGATGAAAATAGAGCGGTTCCTAAAGATGTTGATTTTACTAAATTGAATATTCAGCTTTCGGATTTTAAATTGTATGGTCCGGATGTAAATACTAATATCCTTAAAATGTCTTTTTTGGATCATCGCGGGGTGTATGTAAAGCAACTGAGTGGAGTGTTTAGTTATACTAAAAAACAAATTAAGCTGACCAAACTAGAGGCTTTTACTAAAGAAAACTCAGAGATTAAGGCTAATGTAGTATTAAATTATGCGATAGAAGATTTTAGTGATTTTAATAATAAAGTACAGTTTGATGTTCAATTAGCATCGTCAACCTTAGCTTCTAATGATGTTCGTTGTTTTTATAATGAGTTAGGAAAGAATCAGTTTTTTTATGTTAAAGCAAATTTGTTAGGGACTCTCAATAATTTAAAAGTTAGTCAATTGCGATTAGTAGATTCCCAAAAAAGTAAAATAAACGGTAGTATCCGCTTCAAAAATTTATTTCCAAAAGGCAAACAACGATTCTCTATGAAAGGAAAATTCAGTTTGCTTTCGTCTAATTATAATGCTCTAGTAACCTTGTTGCCTAATGTTTTAGGAAAAACGTTGCCAGTTAATCTAAAAAAGTTAGGAGTTTGTAGTTTAGTTGGTAAAACAGAATTGACAGCAAAGTCAATTGATGCTGATTTTGTTATGACTACCGCATTAGGTAAGGTTAAAACTAATTTCGGAATGCGTCCTATCGATTTTATTGATAAAGCTTCGTATGTAGGTAATGTTGAGTTGGAGGATTTCAATTTAGGGGCATTTCTAGCCCAGAAAGATTTAGGTAAAATTAGTTTAAATTTTGCCATTGATGGGGCGGGATTTAGTCAAAAGAATTTAAATACCAAAGTTAAAGGTCTTGTTTCTAAAATGGAGTATAACAATTATACGTACAGCAATTTAGAAGTTAATGGCAATTTTAAAATGCCTTTTTATCAAGGAAGTATAGCTATCAATGACCCTAATTTAAATTTAAATTTTGATGGATTAGTAGATTGGACAAAAAAAGACAGTCGTTTTGATTTTCATATAGTTATAGCCAAAGCAAATTTGTATCAATTGAAGTTTATTAATGACCCTACGTCAGTATTTAAAGGGGATATAGTGGTCCAGGTCGCAGGAAATACTATCGATAATTTGCAAGGAAATATTTTTGTAAATAACACGACATATCAAAATTCTAAATCCACCTATTTTTTTGATGATTTTACTATTAATTCGAGTTTTAATGGTCAAAAAACAAGAACTATAGTAGTAGATTCTCCAGATATTATTTCGGGTAAAATAGAAGGGAAATATAAATTCAACCAATTGCGACAATTAATAGAGAATTCGTTAGGAAGCTTGTATACCAATTACAAACCTAATAAAGTAGCGAAAGGACAATATTTGAATTTTGATTTCTCTATTAACAATAAAGTTGTAGAGGCATTATTTCCTCAAATTTCGATAGGTGAAAACACAGTTGTTAAAGGAAAAATAAATGCAGATAAAAATGAATTTAAACTCAATTTTAACTCCCCTAAAATAGTAGCTTCTGAGAATACATTTGATAACATTCGTGTAGATGTAGACAATAAAAACCCTTTATACAATGCTTACATACAGTTAGATTCGATACAATCAAAATATTATAAAATTCGTGATTTTAGTCTGATTAATGTGACAATGAAAGATTCTCTCTTTTTTCGAACAGAATTCAAAGGAGGTGCTAAGGGAGAAGATTATTTTAATTTGAATTTGTATCACACTATTAATAAAGACAAAAAAAATGTTGTTGGAATTAGTAAATCAGAAGTGAAATTTAAGGATTATCTATGGTTTTTGAATGAAAATGATACTGAAGATAATCGAATTGTTTTTGACAAAGAATTGAAGGAATTTGCTATCGAAGATATAGTCTTGTCACATGAGCAACAAAGAATAGAGTTGTTTGGTTTGTTAAAAGGCGATTCGTATAAGGATTTGAAGTTGAATTTTAAAGAGGTGAATCTAAATAAAATTACTCCTGAAAGTGAATTGTTTGTTTTTGATGGTAAGATTAACGGAGAGGTAAATTTTAAGCAAGATAAGGCAGTATACCGTCCAACAGCTTCATTAAAGATTGATCAATTGAGTTTGAATAAAACAAATTTAGGTGCACTTGATTTGACTATCGAAGGAGATGATAGTTTGTCTAAATTCACTATAAATTCATTAATAAAAAAAGATGATTTTGAATCGTTTAATGCGAGTGGAAATTTCCAAGTAAAAAATAACGAAACAGTAGTAGATCTAAGATTGAAATTAGACGAATTCAATTTGGCTACATTAGAACCAGTAGGAGGTGAGGTTTTGTCTAATATTAGAGGTTTAGTTTCTGGAAATGCTACGATTCAAGGAAGCTTTGCTAAGCCAGAAATTAACGGTCGTCTTTATCTTGATAAAGCTGGGCTAGGTATTCCATATTTGGGAACAGATTATTTTCTGCCCAATAAAAGTATTGTCGATTTGACAGATGAAAAATTCTTGCTTAGAAATAATTTACTAACAGATTCTAAATTTGGTACTAAAGGATTTTTAAATGGTACAATTGAGCATAAACAATTTTCAGATTGGAAATTGGATTTAACTGTTGCTTCCAAAAGATTACTGTTATTAGATACCAAAGATAATGAAGATGCAGCTTACTTTGGAACTGCCTTTATTAATGGGGTAGCAAGTATTAACGGTCCTACAAATGCTTTATTTGTTAAGGTTGATGCTAAATCAGAGAAAGGAACAACCATTAAAATTCCTATCAATAATACAGAAAATGTAAGTGATAATGCCTTTATGCATTTTATTACTGCTAAAGAAAAATTCAATTTGAAACAAGGCATTGTAGATAAAGTTAGAGATTATAACGGCTTAGAATTAGAATTTGATTTTGATATTACACCAAATGCTGAGGTTGAAGTTATTTTAGATCGAAATTCTGGACACGGAATGAAAGGTAAAGGGAATGGATCGTTGTTGTTTAAGATTAATACTTTGGGAAAATTTAATATGTGGGGAGATTTTCAAGCCTATGAAGGAACGTATAATTTTAGAACTACAGGTATAAATAAAAAATTCACAGTAAAAAAAGGAGGTTCGATATCTTGGGATGGAAATCCTCTGAGAGCACAACTTAATTTAGAAGCGGTTTACAAAACTACCGCTAATCCCTCTTTATTAATAGATAATTCTTCCTTCAATAAGAAAGTACCAGTTGAAGTAGTGATCGGAATTAAAGGAGATTTAATGAGTCCGGATCCTGATTTTAATATTGATTTTCCAACTGTAAGTAATGTTTTAAAATCAGAGATACAAACTAAATTATATGATAAAGAAGTGCGACAAACACAAGCATTATATTTATTATCATCGGGCAGTTTTTTGAGTTCTGAAGGAATTAGTAAAACAGATTTATCAGGTAGTTTATTTGAAACCGCAACAGGATTGTTAGGAAATGTAATTAAGTCAGAAGATGAAAAATTCAATATTGGATTCAATCTTGTTGGGGCCGATAGAAGGCTAGGCAAAGAAACAGATGGTCGATTTGAGGCCTCTATTTCATCTAAGATAAATGATAGACTGACTATTAATGGAAAGTTTGGTGTTCCTTTCGGAGGAATTAATCAAGCCGCTTTTGTAGGGAATTTGGAAATATTATGGCGTTTAAATGATGAAGGGACAATGAATTTACGATTCTTTAATAAAGAAAATGACATCAATTACATTGGTCAAGGGATTGGATACACCCAAGGGTCTGGTATTTCTTATGAAGTCGATTTTGATACTTTTAAAGAATTAGTAACTAAAATGTTTAAAAAACAACATATTACCGAGACAATTCCAGCAGAATATTTAGACCAAGATTCCGAAATTACTCCTGATTATATTCGTTTCTCAAATTCAAAAAAGACCAACAAAGAAGTATCTAAAAGGAACCAGGAGGCAATTATTCCAGAAGAAGACTAAAAATTGAGAACATATCTTTTTTTTTCAATTATTTAAAAGAAACTAAAAGATAGTTTTTTTTTAAATAATGCTAATTTTTTGTGCTTTTTCGAAAACTTATTAACGAAATCGTTTGAATTTAAGACGATTTCGTTGATTTATTTATGATATAGCTTTGAAACTAATCCACGTTTATTAATTTTACTTCAAATAACTAAAATAATGCCAAACAAAATAAGAAAAATAGGTGTTTTAACATCAGGAGGAGACTCTCCCGGTATGAATGCTGCAATACGTTCAGTAGTTAGAACGTGTGCATTTCATAATATTGGATGTGTAGGAATTTATCGAGGATACCAAGGAATGATTGAAGGAGACTTTAAAGAAATGGGACCTCGTTCTGTAAACAATATTATTAACAAAGGTGGGACTATTTTAAAGTCAGCCCGTTCTATGGAATTCAAAACACCAGAAGGAAGAAAAAAAGCTTATGATAATTTAATTAAAGCAGAGATTGATGCTTTTGTTATTATTGGCGGGGATGGAAGTTTTACAGGAGCCTTATTATTTAATTCTGAGTTTAATTTCCCAGTAATTGGAATTCCAGGCACTATTGATAATGATATATTCGGGACAAGCCATACATTAGGATATGATACTGCTTTAAATACAGTTGTAGAAGTAATTGATAAAATTCGTGATACCGCTAGTTCACATAACCGATTGTTCTTAGTAGAAGTAATGGGTCGTGATGCGGGACATATTGCCTTAAATGCAGGTATTGGCGCAGGTGCTGAAGAGATTTTAATTCCTGAAGAGGATATGGGGTTGGATCGGTTGTTAGATTCTCTGAAAAAAAGTAAGGCTGCGGGAAAATCATCAAGTATTGTTGTAATTGCTGAGGGGGATAAAATAGGTAAAAGCGTTTTTGAATTAAAAGATTACGTTGAGTCAAATTTACCAGAATATGATGTTAGAGTATCTGTATTGGGACATATGCAAAGAGGTGGTTCTCCTTCTTGTTTTGATAGGGTTTTAGCTAGCAGATTAGGAGTTAAAGCTGTAGAATCTTTATTAGAAGGTAAATCTAATTTGATGGCAGGTATTATTGCTGATAAGATTGTATTAACTCCTTTGGAACAGGCAATTAAAGGAAATTCAGAGATTGACAGAGAATTGCTACGTGTTTCGGATATTGTTTCTATCTAAAAATAACTTATAAATAAATTAAAAACACTAAATAAATTAAAATTAAATAAAATGTCAAAAGTAAAATTAGGAATAAACGGTTTCGGAAGAATTGGAAGAATTGTTTTTAGAGAGTCTTTCAACAGAGACAATGTTGAGGTAGTAGCAATTAATGATTTGTTAGAGGTAGACCACTTAGCATACCTATTAAAATATGATTCAGTACACGGTCGTTTCAATGGAACTGTTGAGGTTAAAGAAGGTAAGTTATATGTAAATGGAAGACATATTCGTGTAACAGCAGAAAGAAATCCAGCAGATTTGAAATGGAATGAAGTAGGTGTAGATGTAGTTGCAGAATGTACTGGTTTCTTTACAACTATTGAAACTGCTTCTGAGCATATCAAAGGAGGTGCTAAAAAAGTAATTATTTCTGCTCCTTCAGCTGACGCTCCAATGTTTGTAATGGGAGTAAATCACGAAACGGCAAAAGCTTCTGATTTAGTTGTTTCTAATGCTTCCTGTACTACAAACTGCTTGGCTCCATTAGCTAAAGTAATTCATGATAATTTTGAAATAGTTGAAGGTTTAATGACAACAGTCCATGCTACTACTTCTACACAGATGACTAATGACGGTCCTTCTAGAAAAGATTACAGAGGTGGTCGTTCTGCATTAGTGAATATGATTCCTTCTTCTACAGGTGCTGCTAAAGCGGTAGGGGTAGTAATTCCGTCATTAAACGGAAAATTAACTGGTATGTCAATGCGAGTTCCTACTGTTGACGTTTCTGCAGTTGATTTAACTGTAAAATTAGCAAAAGAAACTTCTTATGCTGAAATTATGGCCGTATTGAAAAAAGCTTCTGAAACTACAATGAAAGGAATCTTAGGATTTACTGAAGACGATGTTGTTTCAAATGATTTTGTATCAGATGCAAGAACTTCTATCATTGATGCTAAAGCAGGTATTGGTCTGAATTCAACTTTCTTTAAAATTATTTCTTGGTACGATAATGAATACGGATATTCAAGTAAATTAATTGATTTGTCTGTTCATATTGCAGGATTACAATAATTTAAATATTTGATATTTGAATCCCGTTATTAGTGTAACGGGATTTTTATTTCCTATTTTTTCAACTATACTAATAATTTAATTATTATAGTTTTAGCAACGATTTTCTAAACCAAAAAGTAAAAAAATGAAATTAATAGTTGATAGTGGTTCTACCAAAGCCGATTGGATTGCGATAGACGATAGTGGAAATGTATTGTTCACAACCCAAACCTTAGGTTTGAATCCAGAAATTCTTGACGAAGGAGAAGTTGTTGATCGTTTGAATGATCGTTTTGATATTCTACAAAATAAAAATGAGGCAACGCACTTGTTCTTTTATGGTGCTGGTTGTGGAACAGAGAGGATGAAAGCCTTTCTTTTGCAAGTTTTTCAGAGTTATTTTCCTAATGCATCAGTAGTAGTTGAAGAAGATACCTACGCAGCAGTATATGCTACAACTCCAAAAGGTGAAAGTGCTATTGTAGGTATTCTAGGGACAGGTTCAAATTGTAGTTACTTTGATGGAAAGCAATTGCATCAAAAAGTTCAATCTTTGGGATATATTATCATGGATGATTGTAGTGGTAATGTTTTTGGTAAAGAATTGATTAGAAAATATTATTTTAACAAAATGCCGCAGCATTTGGCTGTTGAGTTTGAAAAAGAATACGATTTGTCGCCAGATTTCATCAAGAATAGATTGTATAAAGAAGCGAATCCGAATGCTTACTTAGCAACATTTGCTAAATTTTTAATTCAGTATAAAGAAGATCCATTTTGTAAAAAAATTATTTATAAAGGAATGAAGTCCTTTGTAAAGAATTATATTAAACAGTATGATAATTACCAAGAGGTTCCTGTGCATTTTGTTGGCTCTATTGCTTATTATTTGAAAGAAGAATTAGAAATTACTTTTACTAAACACAAAATTAAATTAGGTAATGTGTTAAGAAGACCAATCGATGGATTGATCGCCTATCACGTTGAAAAAAAATAAATATACTAGAATGGAAATAGCAGTAATTGCACATGATGGAAAAAAAAATGATTTAGTTCAGTTTTTAATACGAAATAAATCGATTTTGTATCAAGAAAAAATTGAATTGATTGCAACAGGAACTACTGGTGGGAAGGCAGAAGAAGTAGGATTTAAAGTGAAGCGAATGCTTTCAGGACCTTTAGGAGGCGATGCACAAATTGCAGGTAGAGTAGCAGAAGGAAAAACACACATGGTTTTCTTTTTCAAAGATCCATTGTCAAGTCATCCGCATGAGGCTGATATAAATATGCTAATACGTGTTTGTGATGTTCATAATGTGCCATTGGCAACGAATGAGGCAACGGCGCAGTTATTACTCAATGCTATAGCACTGCAATCATAGAGATTTCAACATTTACATTTTTAGGCAAACATGCCACTTGAACCGTTTCACGAGCTGGAGCGGTTTTTTCGTTAAAATAAGATCCATAAACAGCATTAATTTCCCCAAAGTCATTCATGTCTGAGATAAATATAGTCGATTTGACTACATTTTCAAATGTCATTCCAGCTGCCTCCAAAACTACACTCAGATTCTCCATGACTTGTTTGGTTTCAATTTCAATAGTATCCATAACTAATTCTCCATTTGCTGGGTTTATAGCTATTTGACCAGAAGTATAAAGAGTATTTTTAATTAATACAGCTTGGTTATATGGGCCAATTGGAGCTGGCGCTTTTTCAGTAAAAATTATTTTTTTCATAATATTTAATTATCTAATTATAGTACTTCGTTTGTCCCATTTAATATCGCTCAATATTCCAGATTTAATACCGATGAAAAATCCCCAATTGGCATAAGTACCAAAAGGAGACCAATTAAAATCCATTCTCCAACTTAATAAATCTCTTTCAAAACGTAGTTGTGTATAAGTTACTCCTTTCTGAACAAAATCATATCCTGTTGAGATTCCTGTTTTCCATTTTGGGGTTAAATCAGCATTGATAGAAATCATTATTGAATTTCCGATAATTTTCTTTTCTCTGTTATTGTTTCCATAAGTTAATGAATAAGCAAAAGTCATGTCCCAAGGAAGTTTTGAATGAAAGAATTCAGAAATAGTATCTTTTTCGGCGTCTTCAGTATTATCAAATTGACTTACTTGATGGTTAAGATTTGGTTTTCCAAACAAATCGTCTTCACGACCTCCGTTTCGTTGCGTGGTATTGTCGGTTTTGGATTTATTATTGTCAGCAGAGTTCGAAAGCGAGTAATTTAATGTCATATTGGCACTAGTCATTCGGAATAAACTTCCTCCATTATTTATGTTATATACATTAATTCTGCGTCCAGAGTTATCAATAGCATAGGGATCTAAAGTAGCTCCAAAATTGATATTCATTTTATTGTCAAAAAATTGTGTTCCTCCACTAACTCGTACTGGTGACCATGCTAATGTTTTTACTCCATCGGCATTTGCATCGTAGCTAGTTGAAAAATTAAGATTATTGAGTAACATCACTTTTTTAGGCTCTGTCTTGGTACTATCACTATCAGTCACTTTTGCTTCAAATGTGTTACTTAAATCAATTCCAAGAATATTGGAGTTAACATTACCTGGAGTGCCAAAAATACCACCTTCAAATCGTGTATATTCTTTTAACATAGTCCCACTTCCGTCCATAGCGTAAGTATCGTAATATTTAGCAAAACTCGGGGTATAACTATAACTTACAGAAGTTCTCATCACATGACGAATGGCTTGAATTTTTTTATTGGCTCCAAAATTAAAAGTTCCATAAATCGTTGTTCCAAGACTCGATGAAAACGAATACGTTCTAAACGCATCAAATCCTTTAATTTCAGTATCAACCACTTTTCCTAGAGAGGCATTGTATTCTTTTTTTATAGTTTTGGTATACCAAACTTCTTTATAATTAAATGAAGATGATGCACTAAAGTATTTGAATAGCTTAAAATTAGTGTTTATTGGAATGGTGTGCAGCAAACCAACTTTGGCGTTTTCAAACATTTGCGGTTTAAAAAATAAAGAATCAGTAGTGGTAATGGTATTTTTAGCACTCAAATCGTATTGTAAGTTAATATTTTTGAAAAAACCTTTTTTCTGGCCATCTTTTTTTGCAAAAGGATACATACGATCTACACTAAATTGAAGCGTAGGCAGGGTCATATCAATTTGTTCAGTTTGCGTATTTTGTGAATGTGTTGCGGTTAAAGAAAGTCGTGCTTGCGGACCTAAACCGCTAAATATTTTGCTGTAAGATACCGAAGAACTTAATGTGTTATTTAAATTAGAACCAATATTTAACTGATTTATTGATTGTTTGAAATATTTACTACTTCCCAAATTGACAGAAGCAGAAAAATTAGAATTAGGACTAGCTTTGCTATCTCTGGAATGAGACCATTGAATATTGTAAATTTTTTGTTTTGTATAGTCTGGGTATCCTCTTTCGCTAGTAACTAAATTTTCAAATCGAATATTTAAATTCCCTCTATAATTATAACGCTTAGCATAGTTTGATTCAAATCGCATTCCATAACTTCCATTAGTGTAATAATCTCCAAGAATGGTTAAATCATAATGATCGTTTAAGGCAAAATAATATCCCCCATTTTGTAAAGAAAATCCACGAGTATTGGAATCGTTATAACTTGGTAAAAGAATTCCGGAGATACTTTTTTCTTTTGACATTGGAAAAAAAGCAAAAGGCAATGCGATTGGAGTTGGGACATTAGCAATGACCAAATTAGTAACACCGGTAACCACTTTTTTCCCAGGTACAAATTTTACTTTATTAGTTTGGAAATAATATTCGGGATTATCAATATTTAGAGAGGTAGTAAAGCGTGCTCTTTTTAAGAAATAAACTGAATCATTTTCTTTTTTGGTTAAGGCAGCTTTTATTTTAAATTCACCTTGATCAGATCTTGAATTCCAAATAATGGCTTTTTTAGTTTTAAAATTAAATCGAATAGAATCAGGTTCTACAACATTAGCTCCTTGTTTAAAATTTGGAAATTGAGTGTATTTACCAGTAGAATCTTTAATTCTTCCTGCATAAACCTCATTTTTGTCATAATCTAGTAGAATGATACCTGATTTTAATTCTATATCCTGATAATACAATTCAGCCTTATCATACAATATTATGTTTTTTTTCTTTTGGTCTATTTTTGTATAGTTTTCAGCTTTGTATTTGACTTTACCTTCTAAAATTGCTTTTTTAGATTTAAGGGTATCTTTTTTAATTGTGTCGGATTGCTTTTCGGTCCCTTTTATTTGTGTTTCTGAAATGCTTTTAGAATTGATTTTACTATCTTTTTTAGGTGGAAT
>JACCDS011581385.1_pt1 | contig 41845 bp, 31 predicted proteins | sample 7446441 | NCBI WGS metagenome assembly JACCDS01 (sample SAMN15323445, study PRJNA562643) | freshwater metagenome | isolation source: river surface water | place: USA:Blue River Watershed | collected 2017-08-17 | reverse complement strand
GCAGCGGGACCAGCAGCAACAGCAACAGCTGCAGCAGCGGGCTCAATGCCGTAGGTTTCTTTGAGGTAGTCAGCGAGTTCTTTTACTTCTTTAACGGTGAGGTTCACCAAAGAATCGCCAAGTGATTGAATATCAGCCATGATTGGGATATTGATTAAAAATGAAACAAATGCACAAGTTGGAAGCTGAGTGCGTAATCGTTAGGCGTTGCGCTCTTCAAGAGTTTTAAGCAAGCCTGCAATGGTTTGACCACCGCCTCCTTGAAGGGCCGAGATAACGTTCTTCATCGGGCTCTCCAAGAGGAGGATGATATCGCCGATAAGTTCGTTCTTCGACTTCAAGTTGACTAGGGCGTCAAGTTGGTTGTCTCCAACAAAGATGGCCTCTTCTACGTAGGCACCCTTGAGGAGGGGTTTCGTTCCCTTCTTGCGGAAGTCCTTGATCAGTTTCGCAGGAGCATTGCTCACTTCAGAAATCATGATGCTGGAGTTTCCTTTGAGGGCTTCGTAGAGCTCGTCAAAATTCTTTGACGAACGCTCCATAGCCTTCTTCAGAAGGGCATTCTTCACTACCGTCATTTTGACGTCAGCCTTGAAGCAAGCACGACGCAAGTCGCTGGTTTGCTCCGCATTGAGGCCCGACGTGTCGGCAATGTAAATAGTATTGGTCGCTTCAAGAACCTGCATGAGGTCCTCGATGTGCTGGTTTTTCTCTTCGCGCGTCATGGGTAAAAATCTGCTTACGCGTTTTTAGGTTCAACCGGTACGCCAGGTCCCATAGTGGGGCTCAGCGTAATGCTCTTAATGTAGGCGCCTTTAGCCGCTGAAGGCTTCATGCGAACCAAGGTCTTGAGTACCTCGTCAGCATTGTCGCGGAGGTTCTCAGCTGAGAACGACACCTTGCCAATACCGGCGTGTACGATACCGTAGCGGTCGACCTTAAAGTCAATTTTACCCGCCTTTACCTCGCGAACGGCCTTGCCCACTTCCATGGTCACGGTACCCGTCTTTGGGTTCGGCATCAAGCCACGGGGACCGAGGACACGGCCCAAGGGACCAAGCTTGCCCATCGCCGCGGGAACCGTAATGATTACGTCCACGTCTGTCCAGCCGTTTTTGATTTTGTCGAGGTAGTCGTCCATTCCGACAAAGTCAGCACCGGCTTCTTTGGCCTCGGCTTCTTTATCTGGAGTAACGAGCGCCAGTACACGGATCGTCTTACCCGTTCCGTGCGGAAGGCTAACCGTTCCGCGAACCATTTGGTTGGCTTTACGTGGGTCTACACCCAAGCGTACTGCCAAATCCACACTTCCGTCAAACTTGGTAGTGGAGACTTCCTTCACAAGGGCCGAAGCCTCTTCGAGGTTGTAGAACTTTCCCGGCTGGATTTTCGCAACCGCGGATTTCATTTTTTTCGTCATCGTTGCCATAGTTATTCGGATTAAGCTTGTGGCTTGGTACCGGTTACGGTGAGACCCATACTGCGTGCGGTACCCGCGACCATACTCATGGCGCTGTCCATCGTAAAGCAGTTGAGGTCAACCATTTTGTCTTCGGCAATCGCTTTAACTTGTTCCCAAGTCACTTTGCCGACTTTATTGCGGTTCGGAACTCCCGATCCACTCTTAAGTTTTGATGCTTCCAAAAGCTGAACTGCAACGGGCGGTTGCTTAATGATGAAGTCAAATGACTTATCAGTGTAAACCGTAATTACTACAGGGAGTAATTTGCCCGGCTTATCTTGAGTACGCGCATTAAATTGCTTGCAGAACTCCATGATGTTGACACCCTTTGCACCAAGTGCGGGGCCAACGGGAGGAGACGGGTTCGCGGCGCCGCCACGTACCTGCAACTTAACCATCGCGCTGATTTCCTTTGCCATTGTTTGTTGATATTACTTTTCTTTCTTGAGTGCCGCTGCGGTTGGAAGCTCCGCTTGGCTATCGGTTGCTCACACCGTTAGTTTTCTTTTTCTACTTGCATGAAGCCTAGCTCAAGCGGAGTCTTACGTCCGAAAATCTTGACCATGACCTCAAGCTTGCGCTTGTCTTCAAGGATTTTCTCGACCGTACCCACAAAATCGCGGAACGGTCCGTCAATCACTTTTACGCTTTCGCCGAGGACAAATGGAACAGACACCTGTTCTGCGCTCTCTGCCAATTCATCAACCTTACCCAGCATGCGGTTCACTTCTGAAGCACGCAAAGGAGTTGGATCGCCACCCTTGGTCTCACCCAAGAATCCGATTACCCCAGGGATGTTCTTGAGAACGTGTACAAATTCTCCGGTCAAAATGCCCTCGAGCATGATGTATCCCGGGAAGAAGTTGCGCTCTTTGAGCACCTTCTTGCCGTTGCGGATCTGGTACACCTTCTCAGTTGGAATCAGCACCTGACCCAACAACGAAGACATACCTGTGCGCTGAACTTCTTGCTCAATGTGCGCCTTGGTCTTGTTCTCTTGGCCGCTGATTGCGCGAACCACGTACCACTTCATTCCTTCAGTTGACATCGAATCAGGCCAAAAGGTTGTATACAAAGTCGAGAATGGTCGAAAGACCCTTATCCATCGCAAAGACTAACAGAGCGAAGACAAGCGATGCGACGATCACCACCACAGTACTGCGTTGCAGGTTAAGCCACGTGGGCCACGTGGTATGGTGGGCAAATTCTTCCCAAGATTCGCGGAGGTAAGAGCGGAGCGCTTCCATGCTTTGATTCGTTTCGTTCGTTAGTCAGCTTTTGCACGGGTGGAGAGATTCGAACTCCCATCAATGGTTTTGGAGACCACTATTCTACCCTTGAACTACACCCGTAGACGAGAAAAGGTACCCCGGAATTCCGGGGCACCTCAAACCCGTAACAGAATCCTCTTAGTCGAGGAGTTCCGTGATCTGGCCAGCGCCTACGGTACGTCCACCCTCACGGATAGCGAAGCGAAGACCCTTGCTCAATGCTACTGGTGCGATGAGGTTTACCTCGATCGTCAAGTTGTCACCAGGCATTACCATCTCTGTTCCGGCAGGAAGCATGATCTCACCAGTTACGTCCGTGGTGCGGAGGTAGAACTGTGGACGGTACTTGTTGTGGAATGGAGTGTGGCGACCGCCTTCTTCCTTCTTAAGGATGTAGACCTCAGCCTTGAACTTAGAGTGGGGCTTTTGAGAATTCGTCTTGGCGATAACCATACCGCGACGGATCTGAGCCTTGTCGATACCACGAAGGAGGAGACCTACGTTGTCACCAGCCTCACCGCGGTCAAGGATCTTGCGGAACATCTCAACACCCGTGATGGTAGAAGCAAGCTTCTCGTCACCGAATCCGATGATGTCTACACCGTCGCCAGTGTTTGCAACACCCGTCTCGATACGACCCGTTGCTACCGTACCACGACCAGTGATCGTGAACACGTCCTCGATAGGCATCAAGAAGTCCTTGTCCTTATCGCGAACAGGCTCTTCGATCCACATATCAACTGAGTTCATCAACTCCATTACGGTGTCAACCCACTTCTGCTCGCCGTTCAAACCACCAAGGGCAGAACCTTTGATAACTGGAGTGTTGTCGCCGTCGTACTTGTAGAACGAAAGAAGGTCGCGGATTTCCATTTCAACGAGCTCGAGGAGTTCCTCGTCGTCAACCATGTCAACCTTGTTCATGAATACTACGATACGGGGTACACCAACCTGACGGGCAAGCAGGATGTGCTCGCGGGTCTGTGGCATAGGACCGTCGGTCGCAGCTACTACAAGGATAGCACCGTCCATCTGGGCAGCACCTGTAACCATGTTCTTAACGTAGTCGGCGTGTCCTGGGCAGTCCACGTGAGCGTAGTGACGGTTTTGCGTCTCGTACTCTACGTGAGCCGTGTTGATGGTGATACCGCGCTCTTTCTCTTCAGGAGCAGCGTCGATTGAATCGAAGCTACGAGCCTTAGAAAGACCAGCGTTGGCCAGTACCGTAGTGATAGCAGCCGTGAGGGTGGTTTTACCGTGGTCGACGTGACCAATGGTACCGATGTTGAGGTGCGGTTTGTTCCGCACGAAATTCTCCTTTGCCATTGCGAATTAGAGAGTTAAGAGAGATTAATAAAACCTGTACTGTGAACGTTGAGCCAATGGCGGGAATTGAACCCGCGACCTTTTCCTTACCAAGGAAACGCTCTACCCCTGAGCTACATCGGCGGTGGAGCGGAAGACGGGATTCGAACCCGCGACCCTCAGCTTGGAAGGCTGATGCTCTACCAACTGAGCTACTTCCGCGGTAAGCTGTTGTGGGAGTAGATGGACTCGAACCACCGATGCCGTTAGGCGACAGATTTACAGTCTGCTGCAATAGCCACTATGCGATACTCCCATTGTACAGTTTAGTACATGAACTTCGCGCTCTGCAGTGCAGTTGAGCCAGCAGAGGGACTCGAACCCCCGACCTACTGATTACAAATCAGTAGCTCTACCAACTGAGCTATGCTGGCCTAGGGGTTAACACCCTGCAGTGCGCGAAAAAGAACGTTGCTGCCCGTGCAGCACGGCCGCTTTTTCAAACGGACTGCAAATGTAGACAAAAATCTGATTAATTCAATACCTAACGAGCTCGTCTAAGCTTTTTTGTCTTCGCCTTGGTTTCGCGGGCAATTCTTCGGAGCCGATCCACGGCCAAACTGAGTGCTTTTTCAAAGGTCTTCGCCTCCTTGCGCACAACGAGATCTTCACCGGGAATGTGGACCGTGACCTCTGCTATCTTATTATCTGACAAGTGGTTGTTGTCAATTCGAAAGAACACCGTAGCGTGCATGGCGCGCTGGTACACGTGATTGATACGCTCTAAGCGCTTGTGGGTGAAATCCACGAGGCGGTTGCTCGCTTTAAACTGAACCGCACGAACTTCTGTAACCATAAAGAGGAGTTGTTAGGGCGCCTCCCCTACCGGCCGCGGGGATGGGCGCGTTGGTAGACCGATTTTAGTTGTTCCACCGACGCATGGGTGTAGACTTGCGTGGCCGATAAATTCGCGTGCCCGAGAAGCTCGCGAATCACCGTAAGATCCGCACCCATGTCAAGCAAGTGGGTGGCAAAGGTGTGCCTAAGGGCATGAGGACCTAAGCTATCCGCCGAGCTTGCCCTTTGAAGGTACGACTTTACTACGGAATACACACTACGGGGATCCAACTTTTTACCCTTGGGCGTACAAAAAACGAGGTCGCTAATAGGCTCCCACTCAGCGCGGTGGCGGGACAGGACCTGGGTCCATTCGGGGATCAGTGGTAGCTCGCGTTCTTTATTGCCCTTGCCCACCACGCGGAGCGTGGTTCCGTGCACCTGACTGTAGGTGAGCTGTAGAAGTTCCGAGCGGCGAAGGCCCGTGGCGTACAAAGTCAGCAATAGAAATTGATCGCGGCGCCCCACCGCATCGTCTGCAAATGCACTGGGGTCGAGTAGCGCCTCGACCTCAGGAGCCGACAGTGCGCGCACAATTCTACTGGGCGTTCGCAATAAGGGAACCCCCAGCGCAGGATTCGCACAGGTCGGATCCGCAGCAATGCGCCAGTGGTAAAAGGTGCGCAATGCGCTCAACTTGCGGTTTACCGATCGGGCATTTGAACCTGTTTGAATGAGTTCGGACACCCAGGAACGCACATGGGAACGCTCTGCACCTTCTGCACCAGGCATGCCGAGGGCATGTTCAGCAAAGAGCAGCCACTGAGCCACGTCTGAGGAATAGGCCGTTACGGTGGCTTCGGAACGGCGACGTTCCCAGCGGAGGTAGTTCGTGAATGATTCGAGCATAAAAAAAGCCCCGAGGGTTCTCGAGGCTTAAATTAGGTCAGGGACCAACTTATTCGGCGTCTTTCAAACGAAGACCCTGAACGTATGTTGCCTTGATGATTTCTTTACGGCGATTCACCGAAGTTTTGGTGAATTGCTGGCGGCTGCGCAGCTGGCGCATCGTGCCGGTTTTGTCGAATTTGCGCTTGTAGCGCTTTAGCGCGCGCTCAATTCCTTCACCTTCTTTAACTTGTACTACTAGCATAATGGGGACACCTCCTCTCTTTGGGCTGCAAATGTACAACTATTTACCCACGTAGAAGTACTTCGTCATTTGTGCCTTTTGTGCGGAATCAAAGGGGGCCAAGGCAAAGACTTCGTCCCAGTTGCGCAATGGGCGGACCCTACTGCGGAACCGGTGCACCGCGCGTACCTGAGGCGAACGCCACAACGGGTGAGCGTAGAGTACCTCTTCTGAAACACTGTTCAGGTCGACCGGACTGGGCGGATGCAGCACCCAATCAAATTCCGAACGATTGTCCCAGCGGGCACAGAGGGCAGAATCGACTCCTCCCCAGCGCTGCCGATCGCGCACAAAACCCTCAGCCTTCCATTGGGGCCAACCTTGAGTGTACAGCCATTGCGTCGTCACTGTATCTGAGGCAACCACGGCCCGGACGCGGTCGGTTTGACGGGATTCAAAAGGCCGACGTTCCCATTTCTGACCACGGGGCCATTGAGGTTCGCTGAACTCAGCGCGGGGCACTTCTGGAAAAGACGCCCAACGCGGTTCTGGTGGCGTTTGATTCGCGTGCCACGTGTAGAAAATGAAAAGGGCGAGGAACAACCCCGCCCATGTGATATCTGCAACCCAGGGTTTGGGTTGCCGCCCCACTACTCGGGATCGTTCTGTGAGAAGGAATCTGGCTCCGCTTTGGGTGGCGTGCGCAGTACCTTATAAAAGAAGTATGCCGTAATCACGGTGACCAAGCCTTGGGTGGTGAGCATCATTGCCCATGCTGCAGTTGTCATGACTTATGCGTTTTTGATTCGACGGCGGTAGGCAATATAGACCATACCTGAAATGAAGGCAAACAACGATACGAGGATTCCTCGGGCCAATTGCTTGTAAAAAATAGGATTCACAAAGGTGCCAGTAGCAATTTGATCTCCCGCCCGAATCGTTTGCCCTGTTGAAACTACGGGTTGTACATCTTCAGCATCCCATGCGTATACCGTGGCTTCACCAGTGGGATGAACCACGCGAATCGTTGTTTCAGATTCTGTAGACTGAACATCAGCCACCCCGGCGACTTCGGCAACGAACGCGTCAGCAATGGCTTCGCGATTGTACACAATATCCACATTTTGAATCTGACCGATGATACTTGACGAATCAAACTCCCATCCGTTGGCAAACGCCGACTTCCAGTCGTTCCCTTTGGGCGTCACAAGACTCATGGTGAAGATTACCAGTAAAATAGAAGGCGTCACGTACTTCAAAATAGGCTTATAAAACTTCGGGAGCACGATGTCAGACCCACGATTGATTTCTTGCCAACCTTTGTCTATACCCCATATCCATGCAAAAAGAATGGCTTCAACGAGCGCAAAGAAGACGAGCCCTACTGTGCCAGCCCAGTAATCATATTGATCAAAAACACCCTGCTGGTAGAAAAATACGGTGGGAAGTCCAGCTACCAGAGTGACTAGACCAAATGTCCAAGCTGACTTTTTCAGACTAAACTTAAACTCGTCCTGCATGAATGCTACCCATGGCGAACCCATTGCCAAAGAACTTGTGATTCCCGCAAAAAAGAGCAATCCAAACCACATTACACCGGCCACGCTACCCAAGACGGCTCCCCATTTAGAAAAGAGAAACGGCATCGTTTGAAACGCCATCGCGAATCCTGCATTCTCTTTAACCCAATCCAATCCGAGGTACCCCACTGCAATTGGAATAACGATACTACCACCGAGAACAATTTCAACGAATCCATTCATCCAGCCTGCGGCCATAGAATTCAACGCGATGTCATCTTTGGACTTTACATAGGCAGCATAGCAATGAATGGTGCCCATACCCACTGAAAGGGTGAAGAATATTTGACCCGCAGCAGCAAGCCAGACGTTGGGGTTGCTCAAAGAGTCGAATTGTGGATTCCATAAAAAGTTAAACCCAAGCATCGCATCGCACTCCACGCAACCCACAGATGCTCCGGAATCACCGAGCATGAAGGCACGAACAGCCAAAAAGGCTCCAAAAATGATGAGTAACGGCATTCCGATTTTTGCCACTTTCTCAATGCCACCCTCTAAACCTTTGCTCAAAATCCACGTGTTCAGCCACAAGACCAAGATGTAGAACCAAATCGCCTCGTAGGGCAAGCCCGTAGTACTTTGACTGATGTCAACATAACTCGAGAAAAACTGAGCAACTTCGGTTTGACTCATTCCCGTAAATGTTTGTGCAACCGTGTGAACCACATATGAGAACGTCCATGATTCAATGTACGTGTAGTATGCTGCGACAGCAATGTTGGTGAAAATTCCAAATACGCCTAAGTACTTCCAATACGACCGCTTGCCCATTGAATTCATAATGAACGGCGCACTGTGATCACCCTTAGTTCCGCCGAATCGACCAGAAGCCCATTCAATCCAAAGCAGTGGAATTCCCAGAACGAGAAATGATACGAGGTAGGGAATAATAAATGCGCCACCGCCATTTTGAACGGCCTGGACAGGGAAACGTAAGAAGTTACCTAATCCAACGGCATTTCCGGCCATGGCAAGGACGAGTCCAACCCGGGAACCCCAGGACTGTGTGTTGCTACTCATTGGTGATAAGGCTTAGCTAAGATTTTCAAATATAGGTATCTCATCTAAGACCTCGCTGAAGGAATGTGGATTGAATCCCAAATCTTTTCGCGCCTTGCTGATGTCAAATCCGGTGACGGGCGGACGCTTCGCGGGCTGCCCCAGGGATTCGCTACTCACAACGTCGATCAGGCTGGCATCCAGTTGTGCGTGGACCGCCACCTGCTTCACGAGTTCAAGGATGCTCATAGTGTCGGGACCGCTGAGGTGGTAGATGCCCTCGGCACGGCACTCTGCGATGCGCAGGCAGCCCTCGGCGAGGTCCACACTCCACGTTGGGCTTCGCACTTGGTCGTCGACGACGCGAATGCGCTCTCTGCGCTGCAGGGCGCCACGCGCCCACAAGATGATGTTGCTTCGGCTAAGGCCGGGTACGTACCCGATGACGAGGACGGTGCGCGCGATGGTATAGCGGGCCCCGCTGGCCTTTACGGCCTCTTCGGCGTGCAGTTTGGACCAGCCGTAGACGCTCAGAGGCGCCGGCAGGGCGTCTTCAGAATAGGGGCCCTCTTTGCCGTCAAAAATGAAATCTGTGCTGATGAAAATCAGGTGCACCCCATGCCGCGCGCACGCTTCGGCACAGTGGCGCGTGGCGTCCACGTTGAGTTTTTGGCAGGTGTCGGGGTCCTTTTCGCAGTCGTCCACCTGCGTCATTGCAGCCGAATGGATCACGACGTCGGGACGGAATTCGGTCAGCACGCGTTCGAAGTCCTCGGGGCGGGTGGTGTCGAGTTCTGCGTAGGGGAATCCGAAGTGGTTGCCCCGAGCGGGACCGCGACCCGTGGCGAGCAACTCGTGCCGACCCTGCGCCACGTACAGCAGTGACTGCCCGAGCAGGCCGTTGGCGCCAGTTACGAGAATGCGCAGGGATCCTTGCTTAACCACGGTAGGCAGATTGAATTTCGTCAGCCAAAGCTTCGGCAGCATGAGAGGCTGCGGTGCGCCAGTCGGTTCCGCTCGAGGCGTACATAATGCTGCGCGAAGCATTGATCAGCAGTCCCATACCGGGCTTGCCGCGAAAGGAACCGTGGCGCACGACCTCAGCGGCACTGCCACCTTGGGCTCCGACCCCGGGAACCAAGAAAAAGGTGTCAGGCATGCGGTCGCGAAGTGCCCCAAGTTCCTCAGGGCGCGTGGCACCTGCCACCACCATGAGGTTCTCAGGTGAACCCCATTGAAGGTACGCATCCGCAACGGCTTCGTACACACGACGGCCGTCGCCGAGGGTGAGCTGCTGCAGGTCGTCAGCTCCGGGATTGCTAGTAAGGCCCAGACCAATCACCCACTTTTCGTCGCGCAAAAAGGGTTCTACGCTGTCTCGGCCCATGTAGGGCGCTACGGTAATGGCGTCGTACCCCATAACCTCAAGAATTCCTTGAGCGTAGCGGGCGGCAGTGTTTCCGATGTCTCCGCGCTTGGCGTCGGCAATCAAAAAGGGATTCTGGGGCAGTGACCGCAGGTGCTGGGTCACCGCGTCCAGGGCGTTCCAGCCTGGCCGTCCAAGGGCCTCAAAGAAGGCAAAGTTGGGTTTGTAGGCGACGGCTACATGGGCCGTAGCATCAATGATTCCGATGCAGAACGACGCCAAATCGGTTCCGGCGGGCAGCTTGGCTGGATCGGGGTCGAGACCTACACAGAGCCCGTGGCCTGCGGTTTCAATGCGTTGGGAGAGCGTGGTGTAGTTCATTCGTCGGCTCCTTGCTTGAGGCGCTCGGCGTGGTCGGCCACCCGAAGCCCCTCGATGAGGGCCTTGAGGTCGCCGTTCATCACGTCGGGCAGGTTGTACACGGTGAGTCCGATGCGGTGGTCCGTCACCCGGCTCTGCGGAAAGTTGTAGGTTCGAATCTTTGCACTGCGGTCGCCCGTACTTACAAGCGACTTACGGTGCTCGGCTACTGCGGCGTCGCGTTCTGCACGAGCCTTGTCCCAAATTCGCGCCCGAAGCACGGTGAGCGCCCGGTCGTAGTTCTGGTGCTGCGAGCGACCGTCTTGGCATTCCACCACAATTCCGGTCGGAAAGTGCGTCAGACGTACGCCCGATTCTGTCTTGTTGACGTGCTGCCCCCCTGCTCCACTCGAGCGAAAGGTGTCTTTGCGAATGTCTACATCGCGAATCTGAACGTCGAGTTCGTCAGCTTCGGGCAGCACCGCGACCGTCGCTGCTGAAGTGTGCACGCGACCCTGGCTTTCGGTGGCCGGAACCCGCTGTACGCGGTGCACTCCACTCTCAAACTTGAGGACGCCGTACACCTGCTCTCCACGGATTTGAACGCTAGCCTCCTTGATTCCGCCTACGGAACCCTCGGTGAGGCTGAGCATTTCGGTGGTCCAGCCCTTCTCTTCAGCAAAGCGCAAGTAGGACCGCAGGAGTTCACCCGCAAAGAGTCCGGCTTCGTCGCCACCGGTTCCAGCACGGACCTCAAGTACGGCATCCCGAGCGTCTGCCGGGTCCTTAGGAATGAGAAGCTCCTTGATTTCGACCTCAAGAGCAGCGATACGCTGGCGTGCCGTATCGAACTCGTCTTGGGCCATCTCGCGCATTTCGGGATCCTTTTCGGATTCGAGCATAAGCTGGGCCTCATCGCGGTTGGCAAGTGCCTCGAGGTAGCGGGCACGAGCTTGAACGAGTTCGTCGAGTTCTTTGTACTCGCGGTTGAGGCGCACAAATCGCGCGGGATCTGCCGCCAGCTCTGGCGTCATGAGCTGGTCGTGCACATCCTGGTGCCGAATCCAGATGGCCTGGAGTTTCTCTACAAGATTCATGCGCGGCGGTAGGTGTGAATTCCGTCGGGTGCGTGTACTTCGACCTCGGGGGTTGCTGAGGCCTCCACGCGGCCTACGATTTGGGCATCTACGCCCATGTGCTTCGAAATAGAAATCACCTGCTCCGCAGCCTTGAGGCTGTCCACGTAGAGCTCCATGCGGTGGCCCATGTTGAAGACTTCGTACATCTGGCGCCACGGGGTTGCCGACTCCTTTTGAATGAGGTCAAACAACGGCGGAACCGCAAATAGGTGATCCTTGACCACTTTGCCCTGCTTGAGAAAGTGCAGCACCTTGGTCTGGGCACCGCCGCTGCAGTGCACGGCTCCACGCAGCTGCGCTCCAAGCTCTTTAATGACCGGAATCATTACCGGTGCATACGTACGGGTGGGTGAAAGCACCAATTTACCCGCATCAAGTGGGCTTCCGGCGACGGCATCGGTGAGTTGCTTGGTTCCGGAATAGACCAGTGCGGGGTCGGTCTCGGGCGCAAAGCTCTCTGGATAGCGGGTTGCAAGAATACTGCTGAAGACGTCGTGCCGCGCAGAAGTGAGTCCGTTCGAACCCATTCCGCCGTTGTACGTGCGCTCGTAGGTCGCTTGGCCATAGGAGGCCAGACCTACCACGTACTGCCCCGGAGCAATTTGGGCATTGTCAATCACGTCGCTGCGCTTCATGCGTGCCACCACCGTGCTGTCGACGATTACCGTGCGCACGAGGTCTCCCACGTCCGCCGTTTCGCCGCCCGTACTGTGAATGTCCATACCTGCGTCGCGCAGGTCCTGAAGCACTGACTCGGTTCCCTCGATAAGTGCTTTAATCACTTCACCGGGAATCAAGTGTTTGTTGCGCCCAATGGTCGAGCTCAGCAAGATGGGACCCGTGGCGCCGACGCAGAGCAAGTCGTCGGTGTTCATGACTACGGCGTCCTGGGCGATTCCGCGCCACACGCTAAGGTCACCGGTCTCCTTCCAGTAGAGGTAGGCCAGCGACGACTTGGTACCCGCGCCGTCGGCATGCATGACAAGGCAGTGGTCTGCCGAACCGCTCAGTGCATCAGGTACAATTTTGCAAAACGCGTTCGGAAACAGCCCTTTGTCGATGGCGGCGATCGCCTGGTGAACTTCTTCTTTGCCTGAGGAAACGCCCCGGCCGGCGTATCGGTTGCTCGAACTCATAGGTGCAAAAATAAAACTTCCCTTCGGCCTGAGCCGAAGGGAAGCTTAAAGGTTATCAACGCTACTTCGTGCGAATGTAGGTTCCGACGGGCGGCTCCATCTTCACCCACTCGGGGTTCAGCTCGCGTAGCTCTTTTTCTTTCATTCCGAGGTCCTTCGCCAACGTCTTCCAGGTCTCTCCAAGGTTCACTTGGCGGTGCTTGGAATCAAACTCAGCATAGTCGCCATTTGGCGTAACCTTAAGGATCATTCCTGGCTCAAGACGCACTCCACGAAGACCACCGTTGAGCTTGCGCAGGTCAGTGATGCCCACGTTGGCGTTGCGGCATACCGTAGCAAAACTCTCCTTGTCGCCCACCGTGTACATTTCACCTTTTACGGGCTTTGCGGGCTCAGCGTTTTTGGCGTTATCCACCATCTCTTCAGCCAAGGCCGCGGTATCCACGGGCGGAGTGTAGTCGTCGCGGATTACGCGGAAGTCGGTACGGCGGTTGATCTGGTTGGCGGTCTCTTGCTGGCCTGACGGCATCTTGCGAATGTTCGACTCTGAGAGTAGCGTACCTGCCGGGAACAAATCCTTACCCAGTCCTTTGTAGTTCTGCGGAATCTCAAACGGCTGTGTTTCACCCATTCCCAGCGACACAAGGCGCGCGGGGTCGATGCCCTTGCTAATGAGGTACTTCACACAGGTATCGGCACGCTTTTGCGAAAGTGCTTGGTTCTTGTCGTCGGCATCGCGGTAGTCCGTGTGCGAACGAAGCTCAATGACAATGTTCGGGTTGAGTGCGAGCGTACGGTAGACGGTATCAAGAGCCGCACGCGACTTCTCGTTCAGGTCCCACTTCGCGAGTGCAAAGTAGAGCTCTGGAAGGATGACGGGGTACTCAATCGGCGCCATCGTCGCAGCGATGTCCATGGTATGGCGAAAGACGTTCTCGTTCTCGACAAACACAAAGTTGTCGAGGTTCAAACCTACTGTGTTGGCCTTTGCCCCGCCATTCAAGAACTTCTTCTTTTCGAATGCAAACGAGTAATTGACGTCGGCGGTCAACTTTTCGTCGATCAGTTCAAACGTGCCCAACTTGTCGGTCATCACGGTGGCAGAAAAGCCGTCGCTACCCGAAATTTTCACTGTGGCGTTGGCGAGCGGAGTTTGGTCCTTTTCGCTTTTCAGCGTACCGCGCAAGCCGTACTTCAACGGAACCTCGTAAATCGTCCAAATGTCGTCGCCGCCGGTTCCGCCACCGCGGTTAGTCACGAAGTAGCCGTCGCGAAGACCACCTGGGCGCAAAATGATGTTGAAATCATCACCTGAGCTGTTGAGCGGAGACTTCAAGTTTTCGGGTTCACCCGTAGGCAGGCCGTCTTCACCCACCGCTACGCGAAAGAGGTCAAAGCCACCCATACCTGGAAGGCCGTCGCTTGAAAAGTACAGGAATCCATCGTCGTGAATGAACGGAAAGAGTTCGTCACCCTTTGTATTGACAAGGGCGCCAAGATTAACTGGATTGCTCCAGCTCCTGCGGCGCTTGTCGTACGATGCGACCCACAAGTCCTTACCTCCCACCGCGCCTTGAAGGTCGCCCGCGAAGTACAGTAGTGTCTCGTCTGCGTTGATGCTGGGGTGACCGACCGAACGCGATGAATCGCTCGTAAGCACCACAGGGGTTGGATCTTGCCACGTCTGGCCAGCGCGGCGGGTCACGTAAATGGCACAGCCAAGCTGGGCACGCTTCACGTCCATGCAGCGCGTGAAGTACAGATTGCGTCGCTTTCCATCAAACGAGGGCGATCCCTCGTGGTCCATGGTGTTGATGACCTCAGGGAGCAGCTCAGGTGCTGAGAATTTTTGCGCGCGTGCCGCCGTGGGATCGACTTTGGAAGCTCCACCCTTTGGCTTTTTACCACCACGAGCAGAACCGTCGGCGTTGAGTCGCTTTGTCGTGTAGATGTCCGCAAACTGCTGGCCGGTCCAACCATCTGTGCGCTTGCCGATTCCGCCTTCACGCGTCGAAGAGAACAGGAGCTCTTCGTACGAATCTTGGCGTCCGTCGAATGCCAAACCGTACTCGTGGGCCTTGGTATTTAAATCGGTGAGCGGTCCCACCTGGTACCGGGTCGTTGCTGCCAGCCAGGCTACGGCAGCCTTCGAACTTTCGATCCCTTGCTTCGCGCGCTCGTCGCCCGGAAACACTTTGGCCATGTCTTCGTAGGCCACCAGGGCGTCACTGTACTTGTCTTGGTACTTGAGCATTTCTGCCACACCTAAATAGGCCTCAGCCTGAGTGTAGCCGGCTTTAATCGCGCGGCGGTACTGGGCCTCAGCGGCCTTGTACTGAGCAGTGTAGCGGTAGCATTCCCCCAGTCGGTAGCTGATTTCAGCTTTCTCGGGCCGCGACTTGACCTTGCTGTAGGCCTTTCGGTAGATTGCGATCGCCTTGCTGTATTCTTTACCCAAGTAGTAGTCGTCGCCTTGGCGTGCAATTTTGGGTCGCTTGGGAGCGTCGTCTTCGGATGATTTTTGGGCCCACAGTGGGGTCGCCACTACCCCGAGGGCAATGGCTAATCCGAGCGCAAAATGAGTTCGTTGTGTCATGAGGGTGGTGGCGTTTCAGGCGCTGAAGTCACGAAAATAACAAATGCTAGCGGATAAAACGAGAAAAGCCCCTCGCGCGCCTGCACGAAGGGCCACATTTCTCGGATTTTTTTATGAATCTATCGAATGTAGAGCAGCTCGCGGTACTTCGGAAGTGGCCACGTTTCGTTATCTACAATCAATTCCATCTTGTCTACCTCGTAGCGAATTGAAGACAAAAATGGCTTCACGGTATCGCAGTACGCCAAGGCGCGTTCACGAGCGGACTCAATAGTATTTGCCTTTTTGCGGGCCTCGGTCATTTCTTCGACGTGGCGAAGCGCCTTTGAAATGCGCTCGCTGAGTTCTTCAATAATGTCGAGTTGCTCTTTGCACGTCTTCATGAACGTCGCTTCGGGAAGCAAAGCCTTGAGTCGAAGTAAGTTTTCACTCATTACACTCTGGTACTTGATGGCCGAAGGAATAATGTGGTTGTGCACCAAATCACCCAGGGTGCGGCTCTCAATCTGAAGGTGCTTGAAGTACTCTTCTTGCAAGATCTCGTAGCGTGCATGCAGCTCGACCTTGCTCAGCACACCGTGCTTGGCAAACAGATCCTCGGCATCTTTGGTCACCAAGAAATCCAATGCACGCGGAGTGTCAGGGGTATTCTTGAGGCCGCGCTTCGCTGCTTCATCCTTCCACGCATCGCTGTAGCCGTCCCCCTCAAAACGAATCTTTTTAGAGGCCTTGATGTAGTCCTTGAGCACGTTAAAGATGGCGTCGTCCTTCTTTAAGCCTTGTGCAATTTGGGCGTCCACATCCTTTTTAAACTGAATGAGCTGGTCGGTAACCATCAGGTTGAGGGTCGTCATGGCGTGCGAACAGTTGGCCAAAGAACCTACCGCACGCAGCTCAAACTTGTTGCCCGTAAAGGCAAATGGCGAGGTGCGGTTGCGGTCGGTGTTGTCGAGCAAAATCTCCGGAATCTTACCCACCACGTTGAGCTTCAACTCAGTCTTCTTCTCAGGCGACATTTTGCCGCTCTCGAGTTTCTCGAGCTCGTCGAGCACCTCGGTGAGCTGGCTTCCGATGAAAACTGAAATAATTGCGGGCGGAGCTTCGTTGGCCCCCAAACGGTGGTCGTTGCTGGCGGAGGCAATGGCCGCACGAATCAAATCGGCGCGGTCGTGCATCGCTTTGATTGTGTTGACAAAGAAGCTCAAGAACAAGAGGTTGCGCTTCGGCGTAGAGCCAGGAGCGAGCAAGTTGATTCCAGTGTCTGTTGCGAGCGACCAGTTGTTGTGCTTGCCCGAGCCGTTGACACCAGCAAAGGGCTTCTCGTGCATCAGCACGCGGAAGTTGTGGCGCGTACCCACCTTTTGAAGGATGTCCATGAAGAGGGAGTTGTGGTCTACGGCCACGTTGGCCTCTTCAAAAATGGGTGCAAATTCAAACTGACCTGGAGCCACTTCGTTGTGGCGGGTTTTGACGGGAATTCCGAGCAAATGGCTCTCAAATTCGATCTCGCGCATAAACTGAATGACGCGCTCTGGGATGCTACCGAAGTAGTGGTCCTCCATTTGCTGGCCCTTCGCAGGAGAATGGCCCACGAGTGTGCGTCCAGTCATCACGAGGTCAGGGCGCGCGTGGTAGAGGGCCTCATCGATCAGAAAGTACTCTTGCTCCCATCCCAAGGTGGCATGCACTTTACCAATGTTTTTATCAAAGTACTGGCATACGGCAGTGGCTGCATGGTCAACCGCCTGTAGTGAGCGCAGAAGCGGAGTTTTGTTGTCCAATGCCTCACCAGTGTAGGCCACAAATACGGTCGGAATGCAAAGTGTGTCTGCAAGAACAAATGCGGGAGAGGTTGGATCCCACGCGGTGTAGCCGCGGGCCTCAAACGTATTGCGGATTCCGCCATTGGGGAAGCTTGACGCGTCGGGCTCGGCTTGCACAAGCATTCCGCCGTTGAACTTCTCGATGGCGTAGCCGTCGGCAGTGGGCTCAAAGAATGCATCGTGCTTCTCGGCAGTCGCGCCAGTCAGCGGCTGAAACCAGTGGGTGTAGTGGGAAGCGCCCTTAGCCATGGCCCACGCCTTCATTGCGGTCGCTACCTGATCGGCAATTCCACGGTCGATTTTATCGCCGCGGTCAATGGCCTTCATGACGGATTCAAAGGCCTCTTTAGGCATGTACTCGCGCATTGCCTTTTGGTTAAAGACATTGGCCCCAAAGTACTCAGAGGCCTTACCCGCGGGCTTAGCAAAAACTGAAGGTTTGTGGCTCAAGGCCGCCTCGAGGCCTAAATAACGAGAAGTGGGCATAGCAAATTGGTTTTTGATGGCACAAAACTACCAAAAATCCACAACAAGCTGAAATAAAAACTATAATTTTTTATCAACACCCCCCTAAAATTTAGGAGTCCCGCTGTAAAAAACTACTTTTTTCGAGAGACTACCCCCTCAATATCGCTTTTAACCTCTTCAACTGCCTTTGAAACTTCTTTAAGTCCAGGTTGGTCCTCGGCCATCTTCGTCATTTGCTGCGTAAGGTCGGCCTGCGCGTTCTTCACCGTGCGAATTCCTTTAGCGAGTGAACGCACAAAGCCTGGAAGTCGGTCTGGCCCAAAAAGCATCAGCACCGCGAAAAGCAGTATGAGTACTTCTCCGGTGCTGATGAAAAGAAACGACATATTTCTACTTTTTGGACGTGTCGTACAAGATGGGCGACGCAATAAACAGCGACGAGTACGTACCTACCACAATACCAAAGAGGATGGCAAAAATGAAGCCACGAAGTACTTCACCACCTAAGAAGAAAATCACGAGAAGCACAACTATTGTGGTCATCGAAGTATTAAAGGTGCGGCTCAAGGTGGCATTTAATGCTTCGTTCACCACGCCTTCGCTAGGTTTGGCTTTCGGGCCGAACCCAATCATTTCGCGTACACGGTCAAATACAACCACCGTATCATTAATGGAATATCCAATGACCGTGAGAATGGCCGCGATGAAGGCTTGGTCAACTTCAAGCGAGAACGGTAGAATTCCATCGAACAAGGCGAACGCTCCAAGTGTCAACACCACGTCATGCATCAACGCGACCACAGCACCTAACGAGTACTGCCAGCGACTGAATCGCACGAGGAGGTATATAAAAATTCCAAGTAGCGAAAACAAGATGGCCCAAACCGCTGAATTCGCAATATCATCGGCCACCGTTGGACCTACTTGACGGTACGACACAATACCTAATCCGTTATCACCAGGATTTTCGAACGCTGCTGCCGTCGGGGGCGTTGCATACAGACCTTTAACTCCGGTGTACAGCTGAGCACGAAGCGCCTCTTCGACCTCGGAACCTGATTCTGATATTCGGAAGTTTGTGGTGATCACTACCTGATCCGGCGAACCTAAAGTCTTTACGATGGGCGAAAATGACTTGCCATTGGCATCCACAAATACCTTCGACAGGCTCGAACTAACTTTTGAAACTTCTACTGGCTGGTCAAAGCGAACCTGATAGGTACGACCACCCTCGAAGTCAACTCCGTAACTCAATCCCTTAGTGAAAAGGGTGATCAAACTAATGACGACCAGGACTCCAGAAATGATGTACGCAGGTTTGCGCGTCTTCACAAAGTTGAAGTTGGTATTCACGAACCACTTTTCAGTGGCCTTCGTGGTAAAGCCGATTGAACCTCCACGACTTAGCTTCCATTCGATGTACAAGCGCGAAACGAAAATTGCGGTGAACAATGACGACAGAATACCAATGATCAAGGTGGTCGCAAATCCTTTAATTGGACCTGTGCCCACGGTAAACAGGATGATTGCAGTGATCAGAGTTGTTGCGTTCGAATCGAGAATTGCCCCTCTCGAGCCACTGTAGCCGTCCTTAACGGCAGTACGAGTGTCTTTACCCGCCGCCAGTTCTTCTCGAATACGATCGAAAATCAATACGTTCGCATCCACGGCCATACCGATTGTAAGCACGATACCAGCCATACCCGGAAGGGTCAAAACGGCAGAAATAGCGTCGAGGATTCCGAAGATGAAGAACATATTCACCAAAAGTGCCAAGTTGGCGGCAACACCACCCCCAGAGTAGTAGAACACCATGTAGGCAAAAACCACCAAGAAGGCGATCAAGAATGAGTTCATTGACGCAGAAATGGCTTCTTTACCGAGGCTCGGACCTACAACGTCAGCTTGAATGACACGTGCAGGAACAGGTAGTTTACCGGCCTTCAGGACGTTTGCCAAGTCAGACGCCTCGTCAAGGCTAAAGCCGCCTTCAATTTGGGTACGGCCGCCTGAAATCTCATTGACGACGCGTGGGTAGCTGTAGACCATGTTATCGAGTACTACGGCCACGTGGCCCTTGGGGTTCTTGGCGCTCTCTTCGGCAGTGATGCGCTGCCAGATTTGAGCCCCGTAGCCGTTCATGGCCATGGTTACGATGGGGTTATTGCCCTGGTCGAATTCGCGGCGCGCGTCAACGATGACGCCCCCGTCGAGTTCTGGTTCCATGGTGCGGTTGCCGTTAAGGGCAATCAAGAAGGTAATACCTGCCTTGGGATCAGGACGCGTCCAGGCGAAGCGAACGTAGCGCTTGTCTCCGGGAATCAGAGTTTTTACCACATCGCTCTTGAGGTAGGCATTGATGGTAGCCGTATCACGCGGAAGAGCAAAACCAATAATCGGCCCTTCGAGCGGAGTAAAGGTCTGTGGGTCGACATTGAGCTGGAAAATGTTCAGCAATGGATTGTGCTTGAGGGCATTCGAATCTGCAGCTGCTACTGCGGTCGACTCAGGCTTGGCAATGTCGTCTTCAGCATCCAATGCGGTAGGAAGATCAATAGCCTTTGGCGTTGAAGCCGATTCGGTTTTGGTCTCATTGGGGTCTGGAACCACCGCGCGCAGTCGCTCGTTGGCATCGACCATAAACTGCATCCAAGCAGCCCCATAGTCGGCACGCCAAAATTCGAGGCGTGCAGTAGACTGAAGCAGACGCTGAACACGGGCTGGATCTTTTACTCCAGGTAGCTCAACCATAATACGGCCGGTGGTACCGAGGCGCTGAAGGTTGGGCTGAACGACGCCAAACTGGTCGATACGCGCTTTCAGTACCGTGTACACGTTCTGAACTGAGGCTTCGACGTCTGAACGAATGGCTGCTTGAACCTCTTCGTCGGTTGCGTTAAAGCCAAGGCGGTCTGACATGTCTTTGGTTCCGAAGAGACTGGGATCACTCCACAACTTCGAGCCGCGCTTACTGTCTAAGGCCTTGATAAATAAATCGATGTAGGCCTCACCACTGTTCTCTTGTTCAGCATCGGCAGTTGCGAGTGCGGCGTTCAGAGTAGAGTCGTTGGGGTTCGCTGCCAAACCTTTGATGACGTCGCGAACCGAAACCTCAAGGATCACGTTCATACCTCCACGCAAGTCGAGGCCAAGGTTCATCTCCTTCTCTTTTACCTCTTTGTAGGTGAACGAAGCCACACCGAGGTTGTACACCTCTTGACTCGCGAGCGAATCTAGCACGCGGTTGAGCTTGGACGGATCGCCGCCGGCGATCTCAAGCGCTTGCTTTTCAACGCGCTGCGCGATGAAGGTGAAGGACAATTCATAAAGGGCCGCAAGCGCAAAAGCGACTGCAAACAGGCGGATTACCACTTTATTCTGCATAGTGTGGGTGACTTTAGTACGAGGCGGCAAATATAGGTGAATTACCTTTGGAAAATGCGCGCACTACTTCGGACCGTCCTCATCCTGACCCTTTGGGCCGCTCTTCCCTACTCGGGAGCTTCTCAAGTAAAGTGGTCGTTTTTTGCGACCAACTTGGCCGGAATTCAAAATTCAGCAGGACAGCCACTTAACCTAGGTACTTCAGGTGGCCTCAACAACCCGCAAATGTTTCACGCCGATGTGGACGGCAACGGAAGCGAAGACGTGGTCGTCTTTGACCGCGAAGGCGGACGCTGGCTCGCATTTGAACGTGTCAATGGCCAATGGGCAGAGCGTCCGGAGTGGACCCGTGACTTCCCAAAGAACCAGCAATGGGTGCATGTGGCTGACTTTAACTGCGACGGCGTGCCCGACATTTTTGGTTGGGTCATCAACGGAATCGGAGTCTGGCAGGGCACTCGAGTCGGCAGCAGTCTTTCGTTCAACTGGGCCTTGGGCAACCAATCCGAACTCAGGTCCGTATACGTTCAAGGGAATCCGGCGTACAACCTCCAGGTAATCAGCGTAGACCGTCCGTTCATTACCGACGTGGATCAGGACGGGGATTTGGACGTGCTCACCTTTGATATGGGCGGAACCAAGATTGAGTGGCATCAAAATTCCGCACCCTGTGGGTTGAATTTCGCGCTCGCTGACGCATGCTGGGGCGACGTAGAAGAGGGCGGACTGAGTAATGCCCTTCAAATTGATGCGTGCACTGGATCACGAGTGGCATCCCCTACCCTTGCTGAAGACATCAAGCACGCGGGGTCCACCGTACTGATTCACGACCTCGACGGCAACGGGCTTCCTGATATTTTGCTGGGCGATGTGTCCTATGCGACCGGCGTCGCGGGCTTCAATGTGGGCAGCTTGGCCGTGGCGAATGTGGAAAGTCAAGACAGCACTTGGCCTTCGGGCGGAACCCCAGTCAACCTTTGGTTTCCTGGGTTTTCATTGATCGACGCCAACGGTGACGGCATCAAAGACATCGTCGCCAGCCCCAACGAACGCGTGACCCAGTCCGACTCATGTGTGTGGCTCTACCCGAATGTTGGCTCGACCAGCGCGCCCGTGTGGCAGCGCAGCCAAACCCAATTCCTGCAAGGCGAAATGCTTGAATTGGGATCGTACGTGGTTCCGTACGGTGGCGATTTGAATACCGACGGACTTCAGGATTTGATTCTGGGAAGCCGCCTAGGTCTGCGCTACTACGTCAATGTGGGCTCTGCCCCAAATCCCGTGTGGCGGCATACACTTGTTCCCTTTTCGAGCAATTTGACTCCGAACCCTACCTGGACAGCGCCCTGCCTCGGAGACCTGAACGGAGACGGCCTGATCGACCTCGTCGTGGGTCGCTCCGACGGCAAGGTGTACTCCACCTTAAATTCCGGTAGCATTTTTGGGCCCAATTTCAGCGGAACCGCAGTTCAACTCGGTTCAATAGACGTGGGGCAAAATGCCAGCCCTGAGCTTTATGACCTCGACGGAGACGGCGACCTCGATCTGTTGGTGGGCAACGAACGCGGAGAAGTTGCATTTGTGCGCAACGATGCAGGTACGTGGGTGCTCGCTACCGAGCGATTCGGTTCCGTGGATGTGGATACCGCGCGGACGTACAGCGGACGCGCGGTTCCGAGGGTAGTTGTAAACCAAGGCAGTACCGAGCTTTGGGTGGGCAGCGCCTACGCAGGGGTGCGTTCCTACCCCAACGTCGCAGGTATCATCAACCAGCCTGCAGAACTGACTCCGCAGATCGTCAATTCAGCCACCGCCACCGCGACAAGCACCACGTTGGAAACTCCGTTTGGCGGAAGCAAGCGCGCCGGACGCCACCAGTACCTGATTCGCGGAAGCGAGCTCGCTGCCGCCGGAATCGCCGGGCCTACGCGCATTCAGGGGCTCAAAGTCAACTGCGCCACGCCAAGTGCACCCTACCTCAGTCAGGGATTTACGGTGAGCGTTCGCCAAACCACAGACAGCGTGCTCACCGCCATGGGGCCCAACGGCGACGTCGCATTTGCCTACCTCGCAGTGCTGAGTCAGGGATGGAATTTGATCAGCTTTCAAAATGCGTTTGACTACGACGGGGCGTCGAATCTGGTGGTAGAGTTTTGCTTCAGTAAAAACTTACCGAGCAGCGACGTGCACTTGGCGGCCCACCGAACGCCCTACCTGAGTCATGCGTTTGGCGACGTGGCCAACCACAACAGCATCTTGACCAACGGGTGCGCCATGCCGGGCCTTGGGGCCGACAGTTTGCGCATCGACCTGGAGTTTGTGATGACCCCCCGCATGGTGGCTTCGGCCACGGTGGCGCGCGACGGCAACCTCAACGCGCCATGGGTTAAAGATTTGGATCAGGACGGAATTCCCGAGATGGTTTTGGGCGTGTCCACGGGCGGAATTCGCTTTTTGAGCGCCGACACCAACCGAATCGGTTTGCCCGAGGAGCCCGATGGGTTGGGCAGTCTTATGGTTTGGCCGAATCCCGGGGCTTCAGAGTTTTTTGTGGGGGGTGACGGAACCGTGCGCGTGCACGGTTTGGACGGTCGGTTCATGGGTCAGTTTGTGGCGGGCGCCGGTTCGCCGATCCCAACGCTGGGTTGGGCTCCCGGGGTGTACGTGGTCACAAGTTCAAAGGGGCACGCGCGGTGGGTCAAGCTCCCGTAGCCGAAGCGCCGAGCAGCGTCGTGCTCTACGACGGAAGCTGCGCGCTTTGCCAGCGATCCGTACGTTTTTTGAATGCACTGGACCGGCACGGAGTGCTGCGGTATGCAGAACTCACCGATGAGTGGCGACAGGCCTACCCCGGTGGCGTGGTTGTCTGGACGCCCACAGCGGTGTATTCAGGTGCCGACGCCGTAGTTAAAGCTCTTCAGGGTCTTGGCCCACGGGGGAGAGTGGTTGCCGCGTGGGTACGCTTCACCCCAGGGTATAAAAAAATGTACCGGTGGGTTGCAGCCCACCGGTACCAGATTTTTGGACGCGCCAAAGCGAGTCTTACAAGCTGTCCAGCACCGAGTTCATGGCGCGGACGGCCGCTGCGCTTTTCGCAAACTCCGCCGCTTCCTCAGCATTGAGCTGGTAGTCCACGATGGACTCCCAACCGTTGGCGCCAATCACCACGGGTACGCCCATGCAGATATCTGATTCGCCGTACTCACCCTCAAGATAGACTGAGCACGGAAAGACCTTCTTTTGGTCGCGCACAATGCTCGCGGTCAGGGCTGCACCAGCGGCACCTGGAGCGTACCACGCAGAGGTTCCGATCAGGCCAGTTAGGGTTGCGCCACCAACCATTGTCGCTGCCTTGACCTCGGCCAACTTCTCGGCGTTGAGGTGGTTGCTGACAGGGGTGCTCTGGTAGGTCGCCAAACGAGTCAGCGGAATCATGGTGGTGTCACCGTGGCCACCAACCACCACACCCTGAAGGTCGCTTGCAGGGACGTTCATCGCCTCAGACAGGTAGTAGGTGAATCGAGCTGAATCGAGGATTCCGCCCATGCCAATAATGCGGTTCTTGGGAAGACCGCTCTGCTTGGCCGCCAAATAGGTCATCGTATCCATCGGATTAGAAATCACCACAATCACCGCCTCAGGAGAGTACTTCAACGCGTTTTCAACGACAGACTTGACGATGCCGGCGTTGGTTCCGATGAGTTCTTCGCGGGTCATGCCGGGCTTGCGCGGAATTCCGCTGGTGATCACGACCACTTTTGAGCCCGCCGTAGCGGAATAGTCGTTGGTGACACCACGAACCCTGCTGTCAAACCCATGCAGGGTCGCCGTCTGGTTCATGTCCATGGCCTTGCCCTCGGCAAAGCCCTCTTTGATGTCGAGAAGAACGATTTCTTTGGCGAGTTCCATGCGAACCATCGCCTCGGCACACGTAGCACCTACGTTTCCTGCGCCTACAACGGTAATTTTCATCAATTTGGGGTATTAAAAAAGGGCCGCCGAAGCGACCCTTCAAAGGTAGTACGCAAACGCGTCGACTTATGCGTCGATTCGGGCGTAGCGCGCGTTTTTCTCGATGAATTCACGGCGTGGCGGAACGTCATCGCCCATCAGCATCGAGAAGATGCGGTCGGCCTCGGTGGCGTTGTCAATGGTCACCTGCTTCAGCGTACGCGCCTCGGGGTTCAGTGTGGTTTCCCAAAGCTGCTCAGAGTTCATCTCTCCAAGACCCTTGTAGCGCTGTACCGTGACACCAGTTTGCTCTTCGCCACCCAACTCGCGGGCCACTTGGTCGCGCTGGGTTTCATTCCATGCATACTGCGACTTCTGACCCTTCTTGACGAGGTACAAAGGTGGCGAGGCGATGTACACGTAGCCACGTTCCACCAACTCTTTCATGTAGCGGAACAAGAATGTGAGTACCAGCGTCGCGATGTGCGAACCGTCGACGTCGGCGTCAGCCATAATGATGATCTTGTGGTAGCGAAGCTTGGCCGTGTTGAGTGCTTTGCTGTCATCCTCGGTTCCGAGGCTTACACCTAGAGCGGTAAAGATGTTGCGAATCTCTTCGTTCTCAAAAATTCGGTGCTGCATCGCCTTCTCGACGTTCAGAATCTTACCGCGCAGCGGCAAAATAGCCTGAAAACGGCGGTCGCGGCCTTGCTTGGCCGTACCCCCTGCAGAATCACCCTCGACGAGGAAAATTTCGCACTGTGCGGGATCGGTCTCAGAACAGTCGGCTAGCTTTCCGGGAAGCGAATTGGAACCAAGAACTGTCTTGCGCTGCACCATTTCGCGAGCCTTGCGGGCTGCAATGCGGGCCTTGGCTGCGAGAACCACCTTTGACACGATGATGCGCGCCTCGTTCGGATGCTCTTCGAGGTAGTTGGTCAGCATTTCGCCTACGATGCGGTCCACGGCGCCCGAAACTTCGCTGTTGCCCAGCTTGGTTTTGGTCTGGCCTTCGAACTGCGGCTCCATCACCTTTACGCTGATGACCGCAGTCAAACCTTCGCGAAAGTCGTCACCCGCAACCTCGACCTTTTCTTTGGTCAAAATCCCGGACTCGTCTGCGTACTTTTTGAGCGTACGCGTCAGTGCGCGGCGGAATCCCGCAAGGTGGGTACCCCCTTCATGGGTGTTGATGTTGTTCACGTAGGAGTGGATGTTCTCGGCGTACGTGGTGTTGTAGGTCATCGAAACTTCGACCGGGATTCCCTCAATCTCACCTTCCATGTACATCGGCTCTGGGATCAGGCGCTCGCGGTTCTGGTCGATGAACTCGGTGAATTCCTTCAGGCCGCCTTGGCTGTAGAACTCCTCGGTACGAAAGCTTCCGTCCTCTTGTACGTCGCGCTCGTCGGTGAGTTGAATGCGGATTCCGCGGTTCAGGTAGGCAAGCTCGCGAAGGCGCGCCGCGAGAATGTCGTACTGGTAGACGCTCTCGTAAAAAATGCTGGTATCGGGTTGAAAGTGGACAATTGTACCGCGGTAATCAGAGGGACCAACCTCTTTGACGTCGTACATCGGCTTGCCGATGTTGTACTCCTGCTGGTACTCTTTGCCGTCGCGGTGCACGTTGACGCGCAGCAACGTCGAAAGGGCGTTCACACAGCTCACACCGACCCCGTGCAGACCGCCAGATACTTTGTACGAGTCCTTGTCAAACTTACCCCCCGCATGCAGGACCGTCATTACGACCTCAAGTGCAGACTTGCCCTCTTTGGCGTGCATGGCCACAGGGATTCCGCGGCCGTCGTCCTTCACCGTAATGCTGTTGCCCTCGTGAATGACTACACTCACCTTGGTGGCATGGCCCGCAAGGGCCTCGTCAATCGAGTTGTCTACGACCTCATAGACGAGGTGGTGAAGACCTTTTTGGCCGACGTCGCCGATGTACATCGCGGGGCGCTTGCGCACCGCTTCTAAACCTTCGAGGACTTGAATGCTGTCCGCGCCGTATTGCTTGTTTTCGCTCATGATTCCGTAAAAATGGACTATCTACAAAGATAACCCATGCCTCGCGCCGGGGAGTCCATAAGCGCAGAAATTAGCCCCGTTTATCAACATTTTTTTCAACAGGCCGCACGAACGGCCACCTGTTGCGTCCCGGAGTCCTAAACGCTTAAAACTTGTAAACCAGGCCCAAATTTGCGCGAATTCCCTGAACAGGGTATCCCATCCACCATTCGGCGCGCTGATTGAGAAGATTGTCGATGCGAATCACCGCGTCGAGCTGGCTGTTGTAGCGGTACTGGGCTCCGAGGCGAACGTCGACAAATGCAGGGAGGTCGTACTCCATCATGAGTCCACTTAGCGTGGTGCGGGCGCCGCGAAGGACCATGGCTCCGTCCAAGCGGATTTTGTCGCCAAAGTTGGCACGCGCTTGGGCGCCGAGCTCGTACTTGGGCAGGTGGTAAACCGCCTTACCTCCCTCGTCCTGTACCGCAAAGCGCAGCACGCCGTGCAGGCGCACGTCCCAAACCTGCTTGAACTGAAAGGTGAGTTCGCCCGTAGGCTCAAGTGACGTGACCTTGACGTACTGCATGCCAACGCGTCCGCTGTCGTTCAAAATTCCGAAGTCGACATCAGGACGCACGACCATGGGGTAGTTGTCCCACGTCATGAACCGGCCCCCAAAGCGGTAGCCAATAATGCGGCTCCATCGGCCCGTTGCGCCACCATAGATGCTCGAGCTGCGAATGGCCTCGTAGGCTGCGGATTCAGACAGGAACGGCACCGCATCGACACGGGCGCGCATTCCGCCGTTGTCCACTGAACCTTCCATTCCGCCATAGAGGTAGAGCACGTCGCGCACCAAGGGAACCTCTACGTGCACCACCGGTGGAAAGTACGGGAGCGTCTTTTGACCCGGACAACCGGTCGCGATGATGTTGAGGCCAAATCGGAACCGCACTCCTTTAATGCTGTCAGAAAGCGAAGGGCTAAACTGAAGGGCCCAGGCAGCACTCGAAGTGTCGGGGCGGGCCGAACCTTGAAGCTGGTTGAATGAGGCATTGAATGGCAGGTTCAGCACCAAGTTTTGCACAGGAAGCGCGGACTCGAGCTGCATGCGTCCTCCGGTCTCAAACTGCCGACCACCCTGGTCAATCCAGTGGTGCCCCGAGAGCGAAATCGAACGAAACATTTGGGTGCGGCGGTAGCGTGTGGCTTGGTAGCGGGCGCCGGCCGTGTAGGTCTGAATTCCGCGGCCCGGGGCGGCATTTGCCGTGTCGGCATCGTTAAACCCTACCGTATGGCGCTGGCCATAGTACGGAATCCGATCCCATGATCCACCGCCCTCGAGGCGCACGCGACCCCGGTTAAAAATGCGCTCGTACGAGGCGTCTAGTTTGCTTTCGGACCACAGTAGGCGGTCGAAGACTACGTAGTCCTTGTCAAAGCCTCCGCGGGTCGAACGGTGGCTTCCGCGCACCGACCAGTGGTTGACTGCGCTGCGCACGCTTCCGATCGCGGCCTCAGCCTCCACAGAGCCGTAGTTGCCCGCGATGAGTGATATGTAGCGGGACGGCAAGCGTTCGAGCTTGGTCTTGGTAATTTTCACGGGCGGAATCAGCTCCATCACCGGATCCACCGGAACCACCGATGGGCGCACCTGAATTCGAACCGGAAGCTTTTGGACACTCGTGTCTGTAAGGCTTGGCTGACCAGAGATCTTGACGGCCTCTGCAACCTTAGCGCGGTACTTGTCGGTCACCGAGACTTCGACATCCCCTACCTGCGCGGCCGCGGCGTAGCTCGCAATTGCGAGGCCCAGCATCCACTTCATTTTATTCTGCATCGTCTTCGGTCGTTGTTTGGGGTGCGTTGGATTCGAGTTGGGCGGCATTGAATTCCGCAAGAAGGGCTTGCGCTTCGCGCACGAGCTCGTCGGATGGATGCTCCGCAATCACGAAGTCCAAGGTGTAGCGGGCCTGGAATCCATCGTTGAGGCTTGCGTAGTTCCGCGCCAGGACGAGGAGTGCTTTAAAGCGCCACACCTGCTGACCCGGGTAGTTGTCGAGAAGGGTGAACACTGCTTCGCTCGAAGCGGTATACTGCCCGCGAATGCGAAGGATGCTGGCCTTGGCGTACATCGCTTCGGCTTGAGTTGCGACAGAGGCCTCAGCGATGGCGTCCTCAGCGGCCTGCTGCCAGAGTCCGAGGCGGAGCGAATCTGCGGGCTGTGCGCGGTACTTCGATTCGAGGACACGGAGTCGCACGGCAAAAGCCTCACTGCGATCCTCTGGAGACTGGCGCAAATCCGCGACTATTCCTTCGGCGTAGGTCAGTGCCACATCTTCAGCTCCTTCGGCAAAGTGCGCGCGCATCATCGCGCGGTTCGCCTCACTGCGCAAGCTGGCGTCCTCGGCCAAGGCGAGAAGTCGCTCCGCATTGCGCTTGGTCTCGTTGCCGTCTTTGCGCTGTTCTGCGTCGCGAAGCAACCACTTGTACGCCGAAACCGTGTTCGCCCCCACTGGCTGGCGAACCACGTTACGGTAGTACGGGAGCGCATTGGCCATTTGCCCGCTCATTCGCGCCGATTCTGCCGTTTGAAAATTCGCGTCGGCCGCAAAGTAGCCGTCAGGGAAGCGCTTGAGGTACTTCACCAAGGCATCGTAGGCAGCTTGGTTTTGACCCTGGGCAAATTTGTCGTAGGCCGACATGTAGGCGACCGAATCCAGTTCGCTTGCACGGATTCCGGATGCCGGCATGCCCTGCACCCACTCGAGGTAGTCGTCAATGCGGTTGGCCTCGTCGTAGACCGAGCGTGCCACTGAAATTGCCTCACGCGACTCAGGTGTACCTGGGTAATCCCGAACGACCGTCTGGAAGGTGGCAATTGACGCACTGAGGTCTCCGTCGTTGCGCTGGGCTAGCGCGATGTTCAATGCTGCCCTTCGGCCCTTTTCAGTGTTGGGTTTCTTGCGCTGGTACGCGGCGAAGGCCTCCGCGGCCTCGCGGTTCCGCCCAATGCGAAGCAAGGTCTGAGCGCGTTCAAAAAGGGCGTCGTCGGCGCGCGCAGTCCCGCGCTGCTCGAGCTTTGCGAGCTGTTCGATTTTACCCGGATTGTCGCCCAGTAAGCCGCGGCACAGCGCCTGCTGAAAATTGGCGTAGTCGGCGTCGGCACCCCCGATCTTCGCAATGCGTCCATAGTAGTCGCGGGCCAAAGCATGGCGACCGAGCAAAAAGTACAGGTCAGCGATGCGCAGTTCGGCGTCCTCACGGCGGCGGTCGCTCTTGGGGGCATCCTCTAAGAACACCCGGAATGTCGCCGCAGCCTCTTCAATTCGATCGAGTCGGTAGAGCGCATACGCCTTGTTGTACTGGGCCGCGGGGCGCTCCGTTAGCGTGAAGCTTCCAGGGGTTTTCAAAAACAAGTCGGTTTCGGCCAACGAAGTGCGGTAGTCGCCTTGGCGGTAGGCCATTTCAGCCTTCCAGAAGTGCGCAAGCGCCTCGTATCCGCGATCCAATGGGTAGCTGAGGGACTGGTCGAGGAGCTCCTCGGCCTTGGCCCACTGCGATGCCTGGTAGAGTTCCACCGCACGGAAGTACGCCACCTTTTGGTAGGCTTCACGCATGGCCATGGATCCCATTCCGGTCTGCACAATTGCCTCGAGTGCGCGTCCGTAGTCGCGCGAAGTCAGGTATAAGTTGGCCAAGTACTCATTGGCCTCGCGCCGGTATTCGGTGCGCGGAAACTCACGCAAAAACTGATTAAAGACCTGAATGGCGTCGCCAAATGGACTTGCACTTCGGTAGGTCAACTTGGCGTACTGGTACGCAGCCTGCTCGCGCGTTGCCTCGTCAGCCTTGCTCTGCCACACAGAACGAAAGGCCGTTTGGGCCTCTTCCCAACGCTCAAGCCGCGAGTAACTGTCTCCGAGCATCAGGCGGGACTGAAGCGCCCAGTCTGCCGAACTCTCAGCGGGCAGCTGGTTAAAGGCCTTAACCGCTGCCTCGTAGTCCTGAGTTTGGTAGGCACAGACGCCCATTTGGTAGGCGACCTCGGGAGACATCTTACCGCCCTTGGCAATGTTGAATTCAAAATAGTCTTTGGCGTCCGCATAGCGCTTCTTGCGGAACATGCTTTGGCCAATCAGCAGCGAAATCTCTGGAGCGCGCTTTGCACTCGCCTCTTTCATTAGCTTTTCACCCAGCACGAGCAGCTCGTCGTCCTTGCCGGTGCGGGCATAAATCTGCGCGAGGTAGTAGGGAACCACTGGCCCGAACTCTTCGTGATTCTGCAGGGGCTCGAGGTTCTCGAGCGCCGTTTGGTCTGCCTTCTCGAGGTACGCGATGTGACCGTAGTAGTACTGGGCAGTCTTGGCGACCGCAGACTTGGACTTTTTAGCCTCAGCCAACTCGGCCTTAGCTTGGTCGAATTCATTCAGCAAAAAGTGCGCATAGCCGAGCTTAAATTGGATCTCTGCGCGAAGGTTTCGCGCGAGGTCAACTCCATCGAGCATGCGTAACCAACGCTTCGCCTCTTGGTAGCGACGGCGGTTGAATGCGTGCTCTGCGGCATCAAGAATGAGGTCAATTCGGCGCGAAGACGACGGGTAGGTCTGAAGGAAGGATTCCGCAAACTCCTCAGAATCACGGTGAAGCAGGCGAATCGCACAAAGTGCCTGGTAGTACATGGACTGCTCTGACCAGTCGCTCGCCACGGGCGTCACCGCGCGGACTTCAGCGAAGTATTCGTATGCAGAACTGTAGAGCGCACGGTCAAAGCGCGCGCGGGCTTCCGCAAAAAGTGCTTCTGGCTGATTGCCAGTAATAGGCTGTTGGGCGTACAGCGTTGCGCTCATTAGAAGCGCGGCTAGAATTCGAATCCTCATGTTGTTCAAAAGTACATCGTGCTTTTGGTTCGGCTCTCGTTACTTTGCACAAACTGTGCCCATGGAATCTACTGCCGTCTTATCGCTCCGAAATGCAAGCATCCTTCAGGGTGACCACCGCGTACTCAGCGACGTCAACCTCGAGGTTGCCCCTGGAGAATTCATCTATGTGATCGGCGCCACGGGCTCGGGCAAGTCGTCGCTGCTCAAAACTCTCTATGCGGACCTGCCCTTGGAATCCGGTGAAGGCAGCATTGTAGGGTACGACCTGCGCAACCTCAAAGAACGCGACATTCCCTACCTGCGCCGCCAGTTAGGTATTGTCTTTCAGGACTTTCAGCTCTTGATGGACCGCAGTGTGCGCGAGAACCTCGATTTTGTGCTTCGTGCTACGGGCCAAATGAACCGCAGCGAAAACGACGACCGAATCGACAACGTGCTGCGCCGCGTCGGCATGCCGACCAAAGGCCACAAAATGCCCCACCAGCTTTCGGGCGGCGAACAGCAGCGCGTCTCGATTGCGCGTGCGTTGCTCAACGACCCCCCGTTGATTTTGGCCGACGAGCCCACGGGCAACCTCGATCCGCACATGTCTGAGGAATTGATGCACCTGCTCGAGGAAATCCGCGCAAGCGGCCGCAGCATCTTGATGGCGACGCACGACTATGCGCTACTGCTGAAGTTTCCGCACACGACCTACCGCTGTACGAACGGAACACTCGCCACAACCGTCCAGAGGACGCTTTAATTTTAGTGCGGAACCGCGAATCGGGCCGCAACTTCTTTGGCACGCGCAGCGCATTCTGAGGTCCAGGGCTCCTGCTGTGCCTGGCGAATGAGTGCATAAGCCTCGGGCCACGAGCGGTAGGTGCGAACGCGACTCCCTAAGTCCAGTCCCTCAACCGCCTTGGCATGGGCGACAATGTGACGTCCCTGCAGCAGCGCTTGAACGAGCTTGAACTTGATTCCGAGGCTGTGCTCGGCATGCACCACGACGACCTGCGCATCTGCGTACAAACGATTCAGTTCGTCGTCAGTGGGACGATCCACGTAGTGCGGCGTCCCTTCGGGAGCATTGTGGCCCGCGAAGCACAGCGGCTCAATGGGGGGATGTGCCGCGAGTAGTCCTTTGATTGCTGCGGTATTTTCTTCGACACTGAACTTGCCCACGGCAAGCACCAACGGCTTCAGGGCCGGACCGACGGGCACCGACTGGGTAAAGGGATGGTGCGGCGGAACCCAAACCGCTGAAGAACGCGGGCGAAGGGCATTCCATGCACGCACGTCCAGCGGGGCAATCGCTGCAACCGGACCCGACCATGCCGCGGCCAGATACTGCTCCCAGCGGCGAAGGGCCCAGGCCTCGGCGAGGTAGTACCCCTTTTTGAGCCCAGAAGTCTGACGTGCCAGACTGGCGTAGTAGTCGGATTCGGGGTTGTGAAGCCGCAAGGTTCCGTCGGTCGAGAGACCGCTGCAGTGAAGGCCGTGGTAGGTGACGGTTCCGCGCTGAACCGCGGCCTGATGGCGCGCAATGCGGGTTTGACGGCTCTGTACAATCCATGGGCGCAGACTCAAGGGTAGCTGCGCGCGGCGTAGGACGTTGGTGTGAACCTCCGCAAAGGGCGATTCGTGACCCAAGGCATGGCGGGTAAAGGCGTGAAGGACGACCTGCTGGCCTGTGGATGCCACGGCGCGCAGGTGGCCAAGAACTTCAAGGGTTCCGCCGTATCGAGGTGGCTCGAGCCGATCCATGCTCCAAATATGGTGGGTAGCGCGCCCCTCAAGGCGGTCAATCAGGCGGTGCCACACGTGGCCTTCGTGGTTCCAGTGGTAGATGTGGGCGGCCTTGCGGGCAGCGCGGCTCGCGGCCGCATAGGCGGCGGGCTGAATGAGTGCACGAGCGGCAGCTGCGATGGCTTCGGGACTGAGTTGGTCAAGTACGGTTCCGGCTCCGGATTCGCGAACGACGCGCACCACTTCGACGAGGTCGCTGGCCACGACGGGGATTCCGGCCTGGAAGTAGTCAAAGAGCTTATTGGGCAAGCTCCAGCGGTAGTTCTGGGACTTTGGCTTGTCGAGGCTGAATCCGAGGTCGGCCGCCTGGGTGTAGCGCTGAAGTACTTCGCGCGGAACCCGCCCCACAAAACGCACATTCGTCCATCCTTGGGATGCACCATACTTCTGCAGTCGGGGGATGGCGTCGCCGCTGCCAACCACCACGAGCTCCACCTCAGGGCACTGCGCAGCGGCCGCAACGAGTTCTTCGGCGCCCCGGTCGACGTTGATTCCGGCGCCTTGAAGGATCCACAGCGTCGCGTCAATGGAGAGTCCGAGTTCAGCCCGAATCGCGCGCTTGCGCTGTGCGGCACCCGACCAATCGCCGTCTGGACCCCAAGGCAGTTCGGCACGAAGGGGCACGTTGCGCACGACATCCCATGTTCCGCCGTACTCGCGGGCGTACTGGTCGGCGATGCTGGAGTTGACGGTCACACGAAAGTCGGTGCGCGGAATCCCGTAGCGCTCTACCGCCCGCCACATTCGCTGGATCCAAGGCCTCGCCTCGAGTTCGGGAGCTCCCAAAAAGTACTCGTGGCTGTCGTAGACCAAGGGCTTGGCGCGGCGCATCGCCCACCATGCGTTCGGCGCCAAGGTATCAAGGTCGTTGGCGAGGTAGACGTCGGGCCGCAGCCGGCGAAGGACAAACCACAGCCGAACCTGGTACTCGAGGTAGAACAGCGGACCACGGTTGAAGCGACAGGTCATGCGCTGGGTTTCGTAGGAGCGCTCGAGTGGGGCCGGATTGGGGTAGGTTCGGCCGACCACAACGACTCGGTACCCGCGCTCCGCCCAAAGCGTCGCAGTGCGGTGCACACGCTGGTCGCTATGCAGGTCGTTGATGACGCTCAGTACTACGCTTGGGCCCATGGGGCGAAGGTAGCGCAGCCATCTTTTGAACGAACTTTGCGGGTATGACGTCCGACCCCCGCCACATTCGCATTTCAGACTACGACTTCCCCCTAGCCGACCACCGAATTGCCCAGGAGCCCTGCAGCCCGCGCGATGCCGCGAAGCTGCTGGTTTGGGACCGCGGAATCCTGCAGGATCTCGGGGTGCGTGATGCTCCGGATGTGGTCGCGAACTGGGGACGCTACCGACTGGTGGTCAACGAAGCACGGGTGATTCCGGCGCGGATTTTTATCCCGCGACCCAGCGGCGAAGGACACTTTGAACTCTTCTACCTTGACGCCGAAGGCCTATCGGTGGAGCAAGCCATGGCCGAAACTACAGTGCTGCGCGCCTGGTGCAAAGTCCGTCCCAGCAAAAAATGGAAGGAAGGCTCAGTACTCGTGCACGAATGCGGGCTGACGGCCACTCGGCTCGCTCAAAGGGACGGTGAATCTTTGGTGGAATTTCGCTGGTCCACCGGACAAACTTGGGCTCAAATCTTGGGTGATGTGGGGCGCATCCCCCTCCCACCCTACATGCACCGCGCCGACACCGAAGCCGACCGAGACCGATACCAGTCGGTGTTTGCGCGCCACGAAGGCTCTGTCGCCGCCCCCACGGCCAGCCTGCACTGGACGCCCGAACTGATGGACCGATGGCGCGAGGTGTGCGCCGACTCTCAAGCGGTTACGCTTCACGTCGGAGCCGGAACCTTTCAGCCCGTCAGCGCCGACGCGGTCGGCGACCACCAGATGCACGCTGAAGAAGTGGTGGTGGGCCGCGCGGTCGTCGAATCGCTGGCCGACGGCCTCCCTGTGCTCGCCATGGGCACTACAGCCGCCCGCACCCTCGAGTCGCTCTACTGGTGGGCCCTTGATTGGCAGCGCAGCGGAACCATGCCCACCTACGTCGACCAGTGGGCGCCGTACTCAGAGCTGCTGGCTTCTGGTTCCGTGCCGCAGGGCGAGGAGCTTCTAGCTTCTGGTTCCGTGCCGCAGGGCGAGGAGCTGCTGGCTACTGGCTCCGTGCCGCAGGGCGAGGAGCTTCTAGCTTCTGGTTCCGTGCCGCAGGGCGAGGAGCTGCTGGCGTCCAAGGGGCAGGATTCGCTAGACCCCGAGGTGTGCGCCCTATTTGCGTGGGCGGCGCAGGAGTTGGCGAAGCGCGGGCAAGATGTCGTTTCATTTCGGACGGCATTGATTATCGCTCCCGGCTATTCGTACCACGTGGTTAACGCGTTGATCACGAATTTTCACCAGCCCCAATCCACACTTTTACTGCTGATTGCTGCTGGGCTCGGAACTGCATGGCGCGGGATCTACGAGCATGCGTTGGCGAACGACTACCGCTTTTTAAGCTACGGCGACGCGAATTTGTACCGCTTTTAAACGCCTGCCCCGACTAGGGGTTGCAGCTTGCGGTCATGATTCGCATGCTGGTTTGGTTGCTCGTGGGGAGTGTGGCTTGGTGCGCCGACGGTCGCACACAGGCCGCGCACGTTGCGCGGTGCGCCGACGGTCGCGCGCACGTTGCGCGGTGGGCGCCGGTCTCGAGGTTCGTTGGTGAAGAAGGGGGCGAGGCAATCCACTGGAGTAGGTCTTCAGGAGGTAGACCCTATTCGTTCGATGAACCCCGCACGCAGGATTCGCTGCTGTTTGTGTGGTGGAATCTTCACAATTTGTTTGACACGGTGGCGAATTCGGGGCCAAGGGACCGTGACTTCTTGCCCGACGGGCCGTACCGGTGGGATTCGAAGCGGTACTTCGCGAAGTTGTACGCGGTGGGCCGCGGCCTCGCCGCGGCCGCTGGCGGCCGCATCCCCGACGCGATTGGCGTGTGCGAGATAGAAAACGCCGACGTGCTCGACGACCTTGAGCGAAGGTGGCCGCCCGCATGGCGCCTGTGGCGCCTGCACCGCGACAGCCCTGACGGACGCGGAATCGACGTCGCCGTCTGGTACAACCCTGAGCGCCTGCGCGTGGACAGTGCCGCATGGATCCACCCGGGGCAAGACTACCCCACCCGCGAAGCCCTCTGGGTGCGCTGGAAGCTCCCCGACGGAACAAGCCTTACCTGGCTCTGGCTCCACCTACCCTCGCAGAGGGCCCCATCGCCAAAGGCACGCGCGGATGCGCTCGCAGACATCTTCACCCAGATACCGACTCCCATTGATGGCTTGACTGGCGACCTCAATGAAGGATTGGAGGGTCCATTGGCGGAATGGCTCCACGCCAAAAAATTCCGCCCCCAGTACCCCACAAATTTGCCCGGAAGCTTTGCCTACCGCGGACGACTCGAAGCACTGGACGGCGTATGGACCGGACCCTCAGCACGATGGCGCGTGCAGAGCACGGCAATTCCGTACGGACTAAAGCACACAAAAAACGGCTACCAAATCCGAGGAAGCTATGAAGGCCTCAGGTACCGCGGTGGCGCATCGGACCACCTTCCCATGAGACTAGTGGTGGTTCGCAACTAAAAAGCACGTATTTTAGCGCAACGTTGGGAATAAACCCATGACTTTTATGAAACAACTCGCCTACCTCAGCCTCGCTGCAGTCGCCCTGGCCTCGTGCCGCAAGCCTGAACCCGAACCCATTCCCGAGGTCTACATTACGGATTCACTTACGGTGAACCCTGACCAAAAGGTTCTTGTCATCGAAACCACCGGAACGTGGTGCCAGTACTGCCCCAACGGTGCAGAGTTAATGCTGATTGCGCAAAACACCTATTTTGACTCCGTTTCAGGCGAATCCATGATTATTCCGTTTGCTTCACACACTGGAGACCCCTTTGAAACGAGCGTTCAGACTGCGATCAACACTGCGTTCCCGACCACGGGCGTGCCCAACTTCTACGTTCAAAATTCCGATGCCGGCCAAGACATCCTTGGTCCTATTGCCGGAGCTCTTTTGAACGAGCCCAAAGTCGGCGTAACTCATGCCTGGCAGTACAACGCGACCGGCGACACCATCTATGTGTACCCAAAGGTTCAGTTCTTCAAGAATGCCAAGGACGCCAAATACTACGTTCAGTCGTACTTGATGGTAACCAACATCGACGCCAAAGAGTACAGCGCGGGCGGAATCCCCGTCAACCTCAACCAAGTTTCTTCAGTACCCATCGTGACCACTGGATCTGGTACTACCCCAACCCGTTGGACCTCACAAGTTGATCCACTTTCAGGTAAAATTGGCGACGATGTATACCAGCACGACCACATTCCGATGGTAGCGGGCCTGACCCAGAACCCCTACGGTGTAGAACTTGACAGCATCAACCCTCTGGGTGACGACTTCTTTGAAGGCGACATCTTCGGTTCGAAGTACACTCCAATCGTGATTAAGATTCCGGTTCAAGGTAACGTCCAAATGCAGGCGGTGAAGGCCTTGATGCCCAATGTGAAGATTGAAGTAGCCACCCTTCTTTGGGAGCCCCGCACCGACGGAGAGCTTGGCGTAATCTTCACCAATGGATTCATCGACAAGAAGTAATTACAGTTTCTATTAAACTGAAAGCCAGCCCGTTGGGCTGGCTTTTTTTGTGGAAGTCGCATGAACGCGACTCAAACTAACTGAGGGGCTTCGCAAGAATTAAGTCGGTTTGGGCGTCACTACCAAGTGTAAAGATGTGGCTACCCACTTCTGAAAACCCGTGGCGTGCATAAAATTCTCGAGCCTCGAGATTATGCTCCCAAACTCCAAGCCATAGCTCCTCAGCGCCGTTCGCTCTGGCTTGATTCAACGCCCATTCCATGAGGATACTACCAAGCCCCTTACCTTTTGCATGCTTCACGACGTAGAGGCGCTCCAGTTCAAACGAATGGGCACCTCGGGCAACTGTCTGGGCCGTTCCCCAATTCACTTTGGCAAAGGCCAATAGCTCACCTGCTGATTCTGCAAGAATAAAAATTGATTCTGGGTTGCAGAGCTCTGCGCGAATCTGTTCAAACGAAAGTCGTTCTTCAAGGTAAGTCTCCAGGTCCTCGGGAGAATTGGATTCGGCAAAGGTCTCCGCAAAGGTCCTGCGGCTAAACACCTGAAGCTGCACAGCGTCGTCCACAGTTGCAGTCCGAAGCTTAATTGCCATACGAACTACTTACTTCGGCGCGCGCGGCGGTTGCCCGACTCTTGGTTTGCCTCGAGCATTGCGTTCATCTTCTTGGCGAAGCGAGATTGAGATCCGCCCTTAGCCTTGGTTTCGTCGATCTTGGCGCGGATGCTTTTTTCGTCGATGACGAACTCCTTGATGATCCACTGCTGGCCAAAGGTTAGGACGTTTGAGATGAAGTAGTAGTAGGACAGGCCCGACGAGTAGTTATTAAACCACACGAGCAGCATAAAGGGCATCAGGTACTGGATGATCATCATCTGCTGCTGCATCATGCTGTTGCCCGAGGTGGGCGTCATGGAGTTGTTGAACTTTGTGTACAAGAAGGTCGAAATCGCCATCAACAGGGTGAAGAGCGACACGTGGGCTCCGTAGAAGGGAATCTCAAAGGGAAGGCTCAGAATGCTGTCGTAGCTCGACAGGTCGTCGGCCCACAGGAATCCCTGCTGGCGCAACTCAATGGACACCGGGAAGAAGCGGAACATCGCAATCAGGATGGGCAGCGACAAGAGCTGCGGAATGCATCCGCCCAAGGGGTTGACGCCTGCCTTCTGGTACAGGGCCATGGTCTCTTGCTGCTTTTTGGCGGGGTCGGCGTCTTTGAACTTCTCGTTCAGCTCGTCCATTTCGGGCTTGAGCACGCGCATTTTTGCCATGCTCTTGTAGCTCGTGAACGTGAGCGGAGACAGGACTAGCTTGATGAGCGCCGCCATCAACAGAATGATGATGCCGTAGTTCAGGCCGTATCCGTCAAAGAAGTTGAACAGTGGCGACACGACGTACTTGCCAATCCAACCGAAGATGCCCCAGCCAAACGGAATCACCAAATCAAAATCCTTTTCGAATGACTTGAGCGTAGCATAGTGGTTGGGTCCGTGGTACCAAATTCCTTGGGCCGAAACGCTACCGTTCTCGCTCGGAAGGGTGAGTTTCGAAATAAAACTCATGGTGTGCGCAGTGTCGGTAGCTACCAAAGTCTGCATGTCAGCTTTGGTAAATCCTTGGTCTGCCTGAAGGATGCTGCTGAAGTACTGCTGCTTGTGGGCGACCCATCCCAAATTCTCAGCCGATTCTTCGTCGCTGCTTCCGTCGCTCAGGCTGCTTCGGTCTTGGTCTACATTTTCAAAGTAGTACGTGCTGGTATTGGTAACCTCGTTCTTTTGGCTCTTTTCATGGCGGATTCCGTCCTGAATCCAGGTCAGGGTAAGGTCCCCGGCGCTCGGCGCATTCAGTGTCCAGCGAAGTCCATAGCCTTCTGTGGGGAGCTCATACGTCCAAACTGCTCCAGCAGAGCCGGTTACTACAAGTTTCTGACCTTGGAGCTGGCTTGACACCGCCTGAGAAGGCACGCCTTCCATACGCTGGTTGCCGTCGATCAGTCGCAAGGGCTTTCCCTGCCAATCTTTGTATTCCTTGAGCTCGGCGTACTGAAGCTGGTCACCCAAAAACACATAGGTAACTTGATCGTTTTCAAGACGGAACTCTTGGGCAGGTGCCAACGTATCTGTCGCGGCTTTGGTAGTATCAGGAACCGCAGCTAACGATGACTTGGGCAGCGTTTCGCTGGACGTTTCGGCGACCTCAGGGGCTGTTTCGGGCTCCATCGTACTGGCCCAGTACGAAGTTCCGAGTAAAATGGCGCCAATTAAGGCAAAGCCGATGAGTTGGTTGCGGTCCAGAAAAGGGCGTTGTTCCATGACTTAGGCGTGTGCGTGCTGAAGCGCAGCCTCGACGAACGAGGTAAACAGCGGGTGCGGCGCTTCGACGGTGGAGCGGTACTCCGGGTGAAACTGTACCCCTACAAACCAGGGGTGCGAAGGAATGGTTACGATCTCGACGAGGTCGTTTTGCGGATTGACGCCCACCGGCTTTAGGCCGGCTTCGGTCAGCTGTGAACGAAAGGCATTGTTGAACTCGTAGCGGTGGCGGTGGCGCTCTGAAATGAGTTCGCTGCCGTAAAGCTGGGCAAGTTTGCTACCGGGCTCTAGGGCGCAGTCGCAGGCGCCGAGGCGCATGGTTCCGCCCTTGTCGGTGACGTCCTTCTGGCCCGCCATCAGGTCGATGACGGCGAACGGCGTTTCAGGATCGACCTCGCTCGAGTTGGCGCCCTTGAGACCCAAAACGTTGCGGGCGTACTCGATTACCGAGGCCTGCATGCCAAAGCAAATTCCGAGAAAGGGAATTCCGTGTTCGCGGGCGATGCGCACCGCCTCGATTTTGCCTTCAAAGCCGCGCGCGCCGAAACCTGGGGCCACGAGCACGCCGTGCAGTCCTTCGAGGTGGCTGGCCGCATTTTCTGGGGTCAGTTCCTCGGAGTGAATCCACTCGATCTGGACTTTGGCGCGGTGCTCGGTGCCGGCATGAATCAGTGCTTCGCTAATGGATTTGTACGAGTCCTTGAGTTCGACGTACTTACCGATAAGGCCAATGCGCACTTCGCGCTCGGGATTGAGCAGGTTGGTCACAAACGACTCCCACTTCTTGAGTTCAGGCTTGCCCTCGGCAGAAAGGCCGAGCTTGCGCAGCACGACTTGGTCCATGGCCTGGTCGCGGAGCAGCATCGGAACCTCGTAAATGGTCTGCGCATCAAGGGATTCGATGACCGCGTCAGGGGTTACGTTGCAGAACAGCGCGAGCTTGCGGCGCACGTCCTCACCGAGGCTGTGCTCGGCGCGGCACACGAGTATGTCAGGCTGGACACCCGACTCCTGCAGCATTTTTACAGAGTGCTGCGTGGGCTTGGTTTTGAGTTCGCCGGTAGCCCGCAGGTACGGAACCAACGTGAGGTGGACGCTGACGCATCGCGATCCCAGCTCCCAGCGAAGCTGACGGACCGCTTCGATGAACGGAAGGGCTTCGATGTCGCCTACGGTTCCGCCGATTTCAGTAATCACAATTTCGTAGCGGCCGTCTTCACCCAACAAGAGCATGCGGCGCTTGATTTCGTCGGTGATGTGCGGAATAATTTGCACCGTCTTACCTAAGTAGTCGCCACGGCGCTCCTTGTCAATCACGTGCTGGTAGATGCGCCCAGTCGTCACATTGTTTGCCTGGGACGTGGGGCGGTTGAGGTAGCGCTCGTAGTGGCCGAGG
>JACCDS010482704.1_pt1 | contig 41853 bp, 37 predicted proteins | sample 7446441 | NCBI WGS metagenome assembly JACCDS01 (sample SAMN15323445, study PRJNA562643) | freshwater metagenome | isolation source: river surface water | place: USA:Blue River Watershed | collected 2017-08-17 | reverse complement strand
TTAAAAAATAATAGTCCGAAATCGCGTAATTCTCATCTTTACGGGAAAGACAGAACTTGCGTTGGGCAGCCAGCTACAAGGCTTGGGGTAATGTGTTGCGGGTGGAAATGCCGCAAGCAACGGCTGCCATCGCGCTTGCGCCAACAGAACAACTACAATTGCTACGTTTTCAAGGGCAATATTTCGACGTTGAGACGGGCTTGCATTACAATCGTTTCCGCTACTATGATCCGGATTGCGGGCGGTTTGTTAGCCAAGACCCTATTGGATTAACGGGCGGCAATAATTTGTATCAGTATGCGCCGAATCCGGGCGGGTGGATTGACCCGCTGGGCTTAAGCGGTGTTGAATGGGTTGATCCAAAGGCGTTAAATTTTTCACAAGGCTATGTGACTGATAAAACTGATACTTATGAAAAAGCAATGCGAAGTGGTGCATGGGATTGGAACAAGTTCCCGGTTGGTCACCCTAATTCCAGTGCGCTGAATGTTGCAGAAGTGAATGGGCAGTTGGTTTCATTTGACAATAGAAGGTTATTGGCTGCGCAAAATGCAGGTATTTCTGAAGTTCCCATAAACAGAGTTAATTTGTCAGATATAAAACCTGGTGCAAATATTACTTGGCAGGAGTCATTAAACACTAGGCTACACTCAAAACCAAAGGGTACAAATCTACCAAAAATAAAGTTGCCTCCAGAGGGCTCATCAAACAAACCACAGGTGGTATGCAAAAAATGTTAACACTTACCTCGATAGAAAAATATGATAATCACGTTATTCAAGATAATTGGAGGGCGGGCAGAATTCCTCATTTTTCTGGAATAGTTATTGGTGATGGGCGGATGATCGTAATGGGCGAGCAAATTTTCTTGCACAATGGCACTCATGAATGCCATATCTATCCTATAGTTGAGTCGGTTATTTCCAGTTTTATCGAATTTTCTGGTGAATTTATAGAAACAGCCGTAATGAAAAGCCGTACTTATATTCCTGAATTTGGCGGCCAGGTAGTGTGTGGAGAGGGCGAAATGGGAAATGAAGGGTTCGTTGCATTAGTTAATGCGGACATTTTAATTTGGTCTGCCTTTTTCACAGTATCGAATCCATTTTATGAAGTGAAAAGAAGTGGTGATAGCATTATTGCAAAATCAACACATGATATTCTTTGGGAGTTTCCTATCTCCGCCCCTTGGAACGCACGTGTACTTGGTGCAGAACCCAAGGCCAGCTCACACTAATTTTAAATCCGTAAGTGAACCGCACCAAATGATTTGAATTCGTGTCGACAGCAACCAAGGTACCGAAGCGACTGGATCAACTTTAAAAATGATTACTGGAGTACACTTATATCATCAGCAAAAAAGCATCAAGCACTTTCCCAATATCAGAGGGCGATTGACTCGCATTTAAATGATGCTGCCACTATCAAAAATGGGACCTATCAGAATGTCCCAGATTCGACGGTGCATTTCAATTCATCGACAAATAGTGTTATTGTGCTTGGCAAAAGTAATGAACTTACAACTGGTTGGAAGTTGGTGCCAAATACGCAGCAGTACACCAATTATTTGACGAATGGGGCACTAAGATGAGTAGAAAATTACTTGCGAGAGGATTTTTTGAAAGACAAGAGTGATCCGATTGCGTTTTCAGATACCTTTAGCATGGAGTGGAAACTTGAGCGTGATAACGGCACTGTACTGGTCGATAATGCGCATCTAAGCGAAACGCTATCTAGTATTTTTTGCCTTGTTGATATGTTCAACCCAGAAGATGATCGTGAAAGTTATGAGTTTGATGAGTCTGCCCTGCGAGAAGAAATAACAAGCGTTTTGATGCGTTTAAATTCCTCACCGTAGAGGCGCGCATTCAGCATCCTTTTATTTTTTAGCTGCCAGTTCGGTGGTGCTGATTGCGGTGGGTGGATTGATCCACTCGACCTGACTTTTATGAACTGAGTTGGTGGTACCATCACAAGAGCGGGTGCCAAATTCCAAGGTGCGGAAATCTACAAATTCATAGATAAGGTTAAAGTAGCCCAACTAGATGTCAAAGGAAATATTTTAAGTGAGACAACATTTAAAAAGACGATTACTTCTACCTTGAAAATCTTCATAAAGACTATTACGAAACATTATCGGTAAATGACAAATGAAAGGGTGTATGTAACTTAGATGGATCGAGAAATGAATCAAAAGCCAAAAAAGCAAAAAGAAGAACAGGCCCAGGATGTAAATGTTGAAAACACCATGCAACGGCTGCGCAACAATAGGAATGACGATATTGATAGCACGTTTTGTTATCAATTGTTTGAAAATAGTATTTTTGACGAGAGTCTTTTCTTTGAATTATGCACCGACATGGAGTACGTTCTAAAAGAAAGTAAAATTACTAGGGATGATGCCAAGCTATTTGTTTGGATAATTTCTAGCATAGTTAGATCGGTATTTTCACATTACGATAAAGCAGATCTTTATAAAATAAAAGATTTCAACAAAAATCTCTCGGAAAAATGGAACAACGAATACCTTGAGAAACTAAGAAGCTTCTTGAACAGAATATTAGATTCAATTATTTAATCTTTGTCAAGCAAGCGGGTGTGTTCAAGGTTGAAAGTTTTTTAATTGCCTCTCTCGGAACTTGGCTAGGTTTTTTAAAGTTGATTACGTCGTTATACTTATGATGAAAAAAGTCACCGATACTATATTGAGCATCAACAAAAGATTCGAAAATGAATTTTGGCTTGATTTTGAGGTGGAATGCATAAAAAACAATGTCCTTGTTTTGAGGGCTAGCCGTGATTTTTCCTATTATCATCTTATGGAATTGAAGTTCCTTGATGTATTATATTTTCAAGGGCCATTTTCTTGGGGAACTTCTCCAAATAATGGGGAATTTATAAGAATTTTTAATGAAAATGAATTGCTTTCAGTTGTTGATAATTATGGGATAGATCGACCTTTTTTTATGGTAGAAATATCTATGGATAATGGCGCGAAAATAGTTGTCGGTGCCACTGATATTGAAAGTGATTTTGATACGGTATATTATTATCAAAGAGAAAATCTTGGTGAGGGTGAGCGAATTATATTGAAGAGTTAAGATTGGATTTCTTATCCATTTACTGGTATGGCAATATGAAATAATTTTAAAAGGAATTTTGGGGGAGTTTGACTATTTTGTGAAAGCACGAATGGAAAAGATTTTTGCGTTAAGGTATTCTCGATAAGAAATGTTAATACCCCCCCCTTAATGTGCCACTCAACCGGTCATGATTATGAAAAATGGCGAAGAGCATGATTTTTTTATAATGTCACGAGAATTGATCCAAGAATTATTGGATCAGAAATCCTCAAATTTGGAATTGGATTCAAAAGCTGCCGTGCAACATTATATTGATCATGAGGAGTACGAGATGGCTTTTGAAGGCTTATTTGTAGATCTAATGAAATTGGGCAAGGCCATATCGCCCAAAAATCCAAGTGCTTATATAGAATTGGGAAGAAAATTTGGCCTTGATGAAGATAGTGCATTCGATGCAAATTTTTGGGGAAAATTTGTTTATTTTATGACGGTTTCAAAAAATTAAGGCGAAATGCTGAGTGTGCTTACGCGAGTTGATGGTAGTGATTTCAATGATGTGATTCGTTTGACGCGATCAAGTAATTTTCATTATATGTTTATTTGCTCAGAACATACTAAAAACCTGATCCAGCCGTTCATAGCGCTTCAACCAACCTGGATGATTTCAGTGGAAAATAGTCAAATTTATTTATGTCCCGTTTGCGAGTACGACAAATTGGATGAACCGCCTTATGATTCATTCGGCTATCCAACCTATAATATGTGCCCATGTTGCGGCACTGAATTTGGGTATGATGACGTGACAAAAAAACACTCTGAGCTACGCAATGCTTGGATCGGGAACGGGATGCGTTGGTGGAGTAAAAATGCACAGCCACCAAACAATTGGAATCCTGAAATCCAAGTTGGTTCTGTAAAAAATAGAACTAAATGAGATTTTTAAATTTCCTCTAATAATTAATCTGCCGGCGAATTCACCATGATTGTAAAAAATGCCGAAGAATATGATTTGTTTTTAAATAAATGATTGCTGCAGAACAACGAATGGCTTCAGTATGTTTCACGATTTATTTTTGGAATTTATTTTTAACCGATTAACCCGACCACCTGCGAGGAAAAAATGGCTGAAATCAGTCGCGTTGCATTATTTGGCAAGCTCAATCCCCTGTGCTATCGCTCTATCGAAAGCAGTACCGTGTTTTGTAAAATGCGCGGCAATCCGTATGTCGAGCTGATCCACTGGTTTTCCCAAATCCTGCAATTGCAGGATTCTGACCTTAACCGCCTGATCAAGCATTACGGACTCGATCCGGCTTCGCTGGCGCGTGACATGCAGGCAGCGCTGGACCGCCTGCCGCGTGGCTCGACTTCGCAAGTGGACTTATCCGGGCAACTGGAAGAAGCCACCGAGCGCGCCTGGGTGTATGGCACCTTGCTGTTTGGCGAATCGCAGGTACGCTCTGGCCACATTATGCTCGGCATTTTAAAAACCAATGGCTTGCGCCATGCGCTGCTTGGCATTTCCAAACAGTTTGAAAAAATCAAGGCCGAAGACCTGTCCGACAATTTTGGCAAAATCCTCAAGGATTCGCCCGAAGGCTTGATGCACGCCACCGATGGCTTCCAGACCGGCAGTGCCGGTGCTCCGGGTGAAGCCTCCGGCGCGATTGCGCCCGCTGCCATGGGCAAGCAGGAAGCGCTGAAAAAATTCACGGTCGATCTGACCGAACAGGCACGCGGCGGCAAGATGGACCCGATCGTCGGGCGTGATGATGAAATCCGGCAAGTGGTTGATATTCTGATGCGGCGTCGCCAAAACAACCCGATTCTGGTCGGCGAAGCCGGGGTCGGCAAAACCGCCGTGGTCGAAGGCTTTGCCCAGCGCATCGCGCGCGGCGACGTACCGCCCAGCCTGAAAGAGGTGCAATTGCTGACGCTCGACGTTGGCCTGTTGCAAGCCGGGGCCAGCATGAAAGGCGAATTCGAGCAACGCTTGCGCTCGGTAATCGATGAAGTGCAAGCCTCGCCGAAACCAATCATCCTGTTCATTGACGAAACCCATACCCTGGTCGGTGCCGGTGGTGCGGCTGGCACCGGTGACGCAGCCAACCTGCTCAAACCAGCACTGGCGCGCGGCACCTTGCGCACCATCGGTGCCACCACCTTTGCCGAATACAAAAAACATATCGAAAAAGACCCGGCCTTAACCCGCCGCTTCCAAACCGTTACCGTCGATGAACCGTCCGAAGAGCGCGCGATTTTGATGATGCGCGGCGTTGCCTCCACCATGGAAAAACACCACAAGGTGCAAATTCTGGATGAAGCACTGGAAGCCGCCGTAAAACTGTCGCACCGCTACATCCCGGCGCGCCAGTTGCCCGACAAATCGGTCAGCCTGCTCGACACCGCCTGCGCCCGGGTCGCGGTATCACTGCATGCCACCCCGGCTGAAGTCGATGACAGCCGCAAGCGCATCGAAGCGCTGCAAACCGAACTGGGCATCATCGCGCGCGAGTCGGCGATTGGTATCGACATCGGCAAGCGCGAAACCGATGCTTCGGCCCTGCTGGCCGAAGAAAAGACCCGGCTCGAACAACTGGAGGCGCGCTGGAATGCCGAGCGGGTGCTGGTTGACCAATTGCTCGATTTGCGCGCCAAACTGCGCGGTGCCATCAACCCGGTCGAAGGCACCGGCAGCAATCTGGAAGCGGCAGCGGCGGATGTCGCCAAAACCGTGGCCAGCGATGTGGCCAAGGCCGTGCCTGCCGCCGCCATGAGCGAGGAAGAGCGCGCCAGCCTAAAACAAAAACTGAATGCGGTACAAACCGAATTGACCGCACTGCAAGGCGAAACCCCACTGATCCTGCCCACGGTCGATTATCAGGCGGTAGCCGCCGTGGTCGGTGACTGGACCGGGATTCCGGTTGGGCGCATGGCCAAAAACGAAATGGAAACCATTTTGAACGTGGCAGGCACCTTGGCCGAACGGGTGATCGGGCAAGACCACGCCATGGAAATGATCGCCAAGCGCATCCAAACCTCGCGCGCCGGACTGGACAACCCGAACAAGCCGATTGGCGTATTCATGCTGGCGGGCACTTCCGGCGTCGGCAAAACCGAAACCGCGCTGGCCTTGGCAGAAGCGCTGTATGGCGGTGAACAAAACCTGATCACCATCAACATGAGTGAATATCAGGAAGCGCACTCGGTATCTTCGCTCAAGGGCGCGCCCCCCGGCTATGTCGGCTATGGCGAAGGCGGCGTATTGACCGAAGCCGTGCGCAGAAAGCCGTATTCGGTGGTATTGCTCGATGAAGTGGAAAAAGCCCACCCGGACGTGCATGAAATCTTTTTCCAGGTGTTCGACAAGGGCGCGATGGAAGATGGCGAAGGCCGCTTCATCGATTTCAAAAACACCCTGATCATCCTGACCACCAACGCCGGTACGGAGTTAATTGCCGGGCTGTGCAAAGACCCGGATTTGATGCCCGACCCGGAAGGCATGGCCAAGGCATTGCGCGAACCGCTGTTAAAAGTGTTCCCACCGGCCTTGCTTGGCCGTCTGGTAACGATTCCGTACTACCCGCTGTCGGACGAAATGCTGGGCAAAATCGTCAAGCTGCAATTGAACCGCATCAAAAAACGGGTCGAAGCGCGTTACAAGATTCCGTTTGTGTATTCGGATGAGGTGGTCAAGCTGGTAGTGTCACGCTGCACCGAAAGCGAATCCGGTGGCCGCATGATTGATGCGATTTTGACCAACACCATGTTGCCTGATGTGTCGCGTGAATTTTTGACGCGGATGATGCAGGGCGTGGAGATCAAGAGCGTCCATGTCGGGGCCAAGGATGGGGAGTTTACCTATAACTTTGATGAGTGACGCATGATGCGCGCGGGAGTGGCTGTGTGGTCGGCACTACTCCCGCATACGAGCATGCATTTCATGATATTTAAATGAATATTTCTATAAATTCGCTAATTTTGTCGATGTATGCAGTTCAGCGGGATATTCGACATCATGAACGATTGAATAATGATGATCAACTTGATCAAGCTACGCGCGATGATGCAGGGCAGTATGTTTTGGATCTTACAGCGGTGTTGGGAGAGTTGGGAATGGCATATAAAATGATGCAACCTGAAAATCCGGAATTTCCTGAATTAGATACATTGGTGCAGCAATTAGAGGCGCTTTAATTTTTGGCTGGCAGGGCGAAATACCAAACCTGCTCCGATGCCTGCGCATGCAGGTGCAGGCGTGTTTTACGCAACTGGAACAGCAGTTGCAAGGAGCCTGGTCAGCGGACGCCGATTGATGTGGATTAATAGCACGACTTAAGTGCCCCGCGATAATCGATTTGAAAAACGATCCTGCGCTCCGTCATTCCCGCGCAGGCGGGAATCTAGTGCAGGAACGAAGTATCGGCCGACGACGAGCCAACAGCACTGGATTCCCGCCAAAAGCATGCGGGAATGACGGGGGCGGGGGGGGCTTCTCAAAACGATTACAGCGGAACACTTAAAAGGACATAATTATGGAAATCAAGGTCGAATTTGATGATGACGTTGTAAAAAACTGGGCGCTGGATGCACGGAAAATTAAAGAGGCAGTGGCATTGATAATGTACCAGAAAGGTGAGATAACGATGGGGGCCGCAGAGAATATAGTCGGTTGTAATAAGGATGAGTTTGATCAACTCATGCGGGCAAGTGGGGTTCGTTTCAATTATGGCGAGGAAGAGTTGAACGAGGACTTGCAAACATTGGCACGATTATCTAATGAGGGAAAATTATGATCCGGGTATCTGATACCACCGCCATAACTAATTTGGTAAAAATAAATCACCTCTTTGTAATGCGAAGACTGTTGCACCGCACTTGATCACTCACCCGGCCCTAATACCGCCTTGCTGGCAGCGTTGGGCGACCACGCTAACCGATACCATGCTAAAACTGGAACTCTTGACTCCCTTGACTGGACACCACAACCGAAACGGATTTGATTGTCAGGTTGAGGCGCTCAATCTTTGGTTGAGGCAAACTGCCATGCAACACCATGGCAAAGGCATTTCGCGCAGAGATACAGGGAAGTACGCATGATCGCTTTCGGTATTAGGCGGAATGCCCCATCCCATCCCAGCGCGGTGCCAAGGTATTGTCCAACCCAAACAAATCAAGCACCCGCCCCAGCGTATGGTCGATCATTTGATCAATATTTTGTGGATGCTGGTAAAACGCCGGAACCGGCGGGAAGATGATGCCGCCCATCTCGGTCACGGCAGTCATGTTGCGCAAATGGGCCAGGTTGAGCGGCGCTTCGCGCACCATCAATACCAGCCTCCGCCGCTCCTTGAGTACCACATCGGCAGCGCGTGTAATCAAATTGTCGGACAGTCCGTGCGCAATCGCAGCCAGGGTTTTCATGGAGCACGGCGCTACCACCATGCCGTGCGACTGAAAACTGCCGCTGGCAAGGCTGGCACCGACATCGCGCAGGGCATAGCTGGCATCGGCCAGCGCGTCCAGTTCGCGCCGCTTCATGCCCAGTTCCTGATGCAGGCTTAACAAGCCCGCTTCGGAAATGAGCACATGGGTTTCGGCCAAGCCGTGCGCGCGCAAAAATTGCAGCAGCCGCACCCCATACACCGCGCCGGTGGCACCGGTGATGGCAATAATCAGGCGGGGCCTGACGGTTGCAGGCGGGCTTGTCAGCTTGGTTTCCAGCTCAGTTGCCGGGATGGCCGCAGCATCAGTCGCGGCCAGCGCGGCGGGCGACTCACTGGTCACTTAACAAGGCTTTCAATTCACCCGATGCATGCATTTCGGTCATGATGTCGGAACCGCCGACAAATTCACCCTTGACATACAGTTGCGGAATGGTCGGCCAGTTTGAATATTCCTTGATCCCTTGCCGGACATCCGGGCTTTCCAGCACATTGACCGTGGCGATGTTTTCCACACCGCATTCCCGCAGGATCTGCATCGCGCGACCGGAGAAGCCGCATTGTGGGAACTGGGCTGAACCTTTCATAAATAACACTACCGGATTGCTCGTGACCGTTTCTTTGATCCAGTCTTGTACGTCGCTCATGATGACCTCGAAAAAAAATTAAAAAAATATGCCAGACAACATTTTATAAGAAAATCGGCGCAGCCGTGGCAAGCCGCTGCTTTTGCCGGTCAGGGCGCGCTGCGGCCAGCGGCCAGCGCCCTTATACTACTTTGTTCGGGCCGCACAGGCTGTGCCGCGACAGCAGTTTAACCCTTAAGCCGAGCAAACGCAGCCGCCAGCGCATTATTGGCCGGTGGCGGCGCATTGCGCGGCAGGTTTTTCGCCATTGGGGCGCGGGCACCACCCTTGGTCGCGCCAGCGACTGCCCCGGCACCGGGTTGCGGCGCACTGTCCGACAGGCGCATGGTCAGTGCAATCCGCTTGCGTTTTTCATCAATCTCCAACACCTTGACCTTAACTACCTGCCCGGCCTTGACCACGCTGTGCGGGTCTTTCACAAACTGGTTTGACAGGGCCGAGATATGCACCAGCCCATCCTGATGCACGCCAATATCCACAAACGCACCAAACGCCGCGACATTGGTTACCACGCCTTCCAAAATCATGTCTGGCCGCAAATCGCGGATTTCTTCCACCCCTTCCTTGAAGGTGGCGGTGGTAAATTCGGGCCGTGGATCACGCCCCGGCTTGTCCAGTTCTTTCAGAATGTCGGACACGGTCGGCACACCAAATTTTTCATCGGCATACTGCGCCGGATTGAGTGATTTGAGCAGGCTGCTTTGCCCAATCAACCCGCGCAATTCCAGATTTTGTTGCTTTTTCTTCAGATCAAGCAAAATCTTTTCCACCAGTGGATACGATTCCGGGTGTACCGCCGAAGCGTCCAGCGGATTCTCGCCATGCATAACGCGCAAAAAACCAGCCGCCTGCTCAAAGGTTTTTTCCCCGAGCCGGGGCACTTTCTTCAAGGCCTGACGCGAGCGGAACGCGCCCTGGGCATCGCGATAATTGACGATGCTTTGCGCCACGCTGGCCGATAAGCCCGAGACCCGCGCCAACAGTGGCGCAGAAGCGGTATTCACATCGACCCCGACCGCATTCACGCAATCTTCCACCACGGCGTCCAAACTGCGCGCCAACGGAGCTTGTCCAACATCGTGCTGGTATTGCCCAACGCCGATTGATTTCGGGTCGATTTTGACCAATTCGGCCAGCGGGTCTTGCAGACGGCGTGCAATCGAAACTGCACCGCGCAGCGAAACATCGAGCTCCGGTAATTCTTTCGAGGCAAATTCCGAGGCTGAATACACCGACGCACCGGCTTCGGATACCACGATCTTGGTCAGCTTCAGTTCTGGCTGTTGTTTGATCAAATCCTGCGCCAGCTTGTCGGTCTCGCGTGAGGCGGTGCCGTTGCCAATCGAAATTAACGACACCTGATGTTTGGCCGCCAGTTGTGCCAGCGTATGCAGCGAACCGTGCCAGTCATTTCTTGGCTGGTGCGGGTAAATCGTGGCGGTATCGACCACCTTGCCGGTCGCATCCACCACCGCCACCTTGACCCCGGTGCGCAAACCCGGATCCAGCCCCATGGTGGCGCGCGGGCCAGCCGGAGCCGCCAGCAGCAGCGCTTTCAGGTTGCGCGCAAACACCGCAATCGCTTCGGTTTCAGCCTGTTCGCGCAAATTGCCCATTAATTCCGATTCCAAATGCATGAAGCTCTTCACGCGCCAAGTCCAGCGTACCGTGTCTTGCAGCCACTTGTCAGCCGGGCGGCCTTGAATGTGAATCCCGACATGCTGCGCAATTCGGCCTTCGCACGGGTTCATTGGTGCATCCCAGCGTGGTTTTTCCGGTTCACTATCTAGCCGCAGCGTGACATTGAGCATTTCTTCGCGTCGCCCGCGCAACAGTGCCAGCGCACGATGCGATGGGATGCTGCTGAGGTTTTCTGTGTAATCAAAATAATCGGCAAATTTTTCGCCTTCCTGCTCCTTGCCGGGGATGACTTTGGATTCCACCACGCCATGTTCTTGCACATATTCGCGCAAATTGGCCAGCAAGGTCGCGTCTTCGGCGAAGCGTTCCATCAAAATTTGGCGCGCACCATCAAGCGCGGCTTTCACGTCCGGCACGCCGGGGTTTTCACCCGCTTCGCTGGTAAACGCCGGTTTCAGATAGGCCGTGGCGGCTTCCTCGGGGGTAATGCTTGGGTCGGCCAGCAGGGCTTCGGCCAGTGGCGTTAAACCGGCTTCGTGCGCGATTTGTGCCTTGGTGCGGCGTTTTAGTTTGTATGGCAGATACAAATCTTCGAGCCGGGTTTTGTCTTCGGCCAGCATGATGGCCATCTGTAGCTCGGGCGTGAGCTTGTTTTGTTCGTCAATCGAGGCCAAAATCGCCGTGCGCCGCGCTTCCAGTTCGCGCAGGTAGCGCAGCCGCTCTTCCAGCAGGCGCAACTGGATGTCGTCCAGCCCGCCAGTGGCTTCCTTGCGATAGCGGGCAATAAAGGGCACGGTTGCGCCTTCGTCGAGCAGGGCAATGGCAGCGGCAACCTGCGCTGCGCTGGCGGCCAATTCTTTGGCCAGTCGTTGTTCAATGGATGGCAGCATGGGGGGCAAAATCAAAATGGGTTCAAATAAAAAACCAAGCCCCGCATGATACGCGTTTTTTGTGCGGACTGTGTGCAAATGGCGTTGCCCGCTTGTGGGGAAGGGGGGCTGGGCGTTGCGCCCTTGCGGCAGGCGGGGAGAAATTGGCGATTCGCACAAGGAAATGCGAAATTTCAGCCCCATCAGCATGTTCGTTGTGTAATAATATTGAGCGAATTTTGTCCTGCTTCGTCCTCTGTTGTCTCGTGCCTTGGCAGGAAGTAGGGGCGATGGTGGGGGAGAGGGGGCCAGTGCGGCACGGCTGCAACAATATTACCCGCCGTGTAATTGAAATCTTGCACGAAACACCGCACAGTTTATCAGTATCGCGGATAATTTCGCCCGCTGAAAAAATACCGGGCAGTAGAACAACCATAGTCAAACCATGCAATTCAAACTGAATGATGTAATCGATAATTTTGATGACAATACCTTTGGCCGCGGTGTGGAAATGGCCCGCAAAGGCAGTGTGCGCAAGATTAAATTGGGTAATGCACTAATCAAGGGCGTGGTACACGGTAGCGGTAACCGGGTCTATGAACAGGACATTGCATTGCGAATTGGACCGGAACGGGTCGATATCAAGGGAGACTGTACCTGTGTTGGTGGCTATAACTGTAAACATGTGGTGGCCGTGTTGCTGACCCATTTGCGCCAGCAGGAAAAGCTGGCCCGTCCGGCCACGCCGGGGCAGCCAGCCGGTTCTGTGCTGCCCAATGCGCTGGCGGTTTGGTTGCAGCGCTTGGCGGCTGCCGCGCGGCCCAAGCCTGCTCTGGAAAACCGTGACCCGAATCTGGCCAGCAATGGCTTGATTTATGTGCTGGCACCTGACCCCAGTGGCAAGCATGTGGCGCTGTGCCTGTGCCGCGCCCGGTTGCGGCAAAATGGCGAAGTGATCAGCGCCCAGGCCGTGACCGAAGTACTGGCCATGTTGTCCAACGGTGCCACGTTTGTCCATAGCATTGATGAAGATCTGGTGCGGCTATTCGTCGCAATGCGCAGCGGCGTCGATTCACACGCCGGGATTGCGATTGAACCGAAGGGCCGGGTCGGTGCCGCCATGCTCGATCTGTTGTTAAAACACCATAAGCTGTTATGGGCCAATTCCTGGAGTGATTTGGCCAGTGGCATGGTGTACCCGATGAAAGCGGCCGAGCGGCGTGCGGTGGCACTGGGCTGGCGCGAAGCAGAAGATGCGTGGCGCTTGACCTGGCAAATGCAGGTTGAGGGCGCGCAAACCCATGCCAGCCATGAACCCGATTACATTTTGCCGACCGATCCACCGTGGTTTATCGATAACCTGTCTTGCGGTGAACTGGTGCTGGCGCAAGATGCGCCGCTGTCGTGGCATGACATTCAAGCCTTGGTGGCGCAGGCCCCGCTGTTGGCCGACAAAGACAAAACCAAACTCTCGCAACGCTTGCTGGCCTATGGTTTGCAGCGCATTGTGCCACTGCCGGAACAGGTCAAACAAACCGTGCGGCACGATGTGAAACCGATTCCGGTGTTGCAATTGGGTAGTGTGTCGCATGCGATCCACAATGGCTTGGTCAAAACCAGCCATCGCTGGTATGACTATGCCAATGTGATGTTTGATTACGACGGTGAAATCGTCAGCATGGACCCGAACCAGCAAGTCGTGCGGCAGCAGGGCGGGATCATGGAAATGATTGCGCGTGATACCGAACAGGAAGCAAAGGCCTGTCAGCGTTTGTCAGACTTGGGTTTGGTGACACCGAAAGACCCGGCTTCGCCGCTGCGCAAAATGATTGGGGCCATGCAACTACGCTCGCAGGCAGACTGGTTACGCTTTGCCAAAGAAGGGCCAGACGCCTTGCGCGCCGAAGGCTGGCGCGTGGAAAAAGCGGCTGAATACCGGTTTGATGTGGCCCCGATTGAAGACTGGTACGCCAATGTACAGCAACCGTCCGGGCCGAATGGCCATGCCTGGTTTGATCTGGAACTGGGCGTGGTGGTGAGTGGGCACCGCGTGCCGCTGTTGCCGGTACTGGTGCAATTGATCCGTCATGCGCCGCATGAATTCAGTGCCAAGGCCATGGCTAGCCATGCCGACCAAGACCAAATGCTGGCCACCTTGCCCGATGGGGCGCGGGTTGGCCTGCCGTGGGGCCGGATCAAGCCAATTTTAAGCGCCTTGGGTGAGTTGTATTTTGCTGACAAACTGGCACCCTCGATTCGCTTGCCAGCACTCGATGTGGCGCGTCTGGCCGAACTGGAAGCCGAAGCGCAGTTGCGTTGGATGGGTGGCGAGCAACAACTGGCCATGGGGCGCAAGCTGCGCGAATTTGGCGGGGTGCAAGCGGTTACCGCACCCGCTGGTTTGAAGGCCAAACTGCGTGATTACCAGCTTGAAGGCGTGTCGTGGATGCAGTTCTTGCGCGAATACGAATTGGGCGGGATTTTGGCCGACGATATGGGGTTGGGCAAAACCGTTCAGACGCTGGCGCATATTTTGATCGAAAAGGAAGCAGGTCGCCTGATTCATCCGGCATTGGTGGTGGCCCCGACCAGTTTGATGGATAACTGGAAGAACGAAGCGGCGCGCTTTGCGCCCGAGTTGCGCGTGTTGATTTTGCAGGGCGTGGAGCGGGCCGAACGGTTTGAGCAAATTGAACAAGCCGATCTGGTGCTCACGACCTACGCCCTGTTGCCGCGTGATGAAGAAAAGCTGTTGCCGCACCCGTTCCACTTGCTGATTCTCGATGAATCGCAGTACATCAAAAACAATCGCTCCAAGGCCGCGCAAACGGTTGGCATGTTGCAGGCGCGGCACCGGCTATGCCTGACCGGGACGCCGCTGGAAAACCACTTGGGTGAGCTGTGGTCGCAGTTTCATTTCTTGCTGCCCGGCTTGCTGGGCGACGAAAAAAGCTTCAATAACGAATTTCGCAATCCGATTGAAAAGATGGGCGACGATGTGCGGCGCAGTCTGTTGGGGCGGCGTATCAAGCCATTCATGTTGCGCCGTACCAAGGACAAGGTGGCCAAGGAATTGCCACCCAAGACCGAAATGGTGCGTCATGTCGAATTGGTCGGCCCGCAGCGCGACCTATACGAAACCGTGCGGCTGGCGATGGACAAAAAGGTGCGCGACGAAATTGCCAAAAAAGGCGTGGCACGCAGCCAGATTGTGATTTTGGAAGCGCTGTTGAAGTTGCGTCAGGTGTGTTGCGATCCGCGTCTGGTTAAAGCCAATCTGGCCAAAAAGACAGTCCCAGCGTCGGCCAAACTGGCCGAACTGATGCTGATGGTGGAAGAATTGCTGGCCGAGGGGCGCAAGATTTTGGTGTTCTCGCAATTTACCAGCATGCTTGAATTGATCGAAGCCGAACTGGACGAGCGTTCGGTTGGTTATGCCCTGTTGACCGGCGACACCAAAGACCGGGGCGCGCAAATTACCGCGTTCCAGCAAGGGGCAGTACCGGTATTTTTGATCAGCCTGAAAGCTGGTGGTGTTGGCTTGAACCTGACTGCTGCCGATACGGTGATTCATTACGATCCGTGGTGGAACCCGGCGGCCGAAAATCAGGCCACCGACCGCGCCTGGCGTATCGGGCAGGACAAGCCGGTGTTTGTATACAAGCTGATCGCCAAGGGCACGCTGGAAGAAAAAATTCAGGCCCTGCAACAGCGCAAGTCAGAATTGGCTGATTCGATGCTGGCCGAAGGCGAGGCGCAAAACATGCGGGTGACGCAGGAAGACTTGCAGGCGATTTTTGCACCGCTGGAGTGAAGTGGATGGTGAAGTGAGAGGTGAAGTGAGATGCGTGCGGCCTGGTGTCAGGCTGCGCGGATCAGGTGTTTTTGTGCCAGACCAGCAGCCGGTTGTTGGCTGGCATGTCAACATCGCGCAGCAGGGTCAAGCCAGCGGTTTCGGCCAGCGGTAAAATCGCATCGATATCACGCAAACCCATGTGTGGCGCAAATTCGCGCAGCGCGGCATCGAAATTGGCATTGCCTTCGCTGGTAAATTGACCGTGATAGTTAAACGGGCCATACACTGCCAGCACGCCACCGGTTGCCAGCAACTTGCCCACCCCCAAAAACATGGTTTCGACTTCGCTCCAGTTCATGATGTGGCAGGTATTGGAACTGAACACCGCGTCATAACCACCGCTTTCCGGCCAGACCGGGGCCGCCATGTCGAGCGTGAGCGGGGGCAAGACATTCGGGCAGTTTGCTTCATCAATCCAGGTGTAAATACTGTCGTGGTTGTGCGCCAGATCCGAGGTTTGCCAAGTTAAGTGCGGCAATTGGGCACCGAAGAACACTGCGTGCTGGCCAGTGCCACTGCCAATTTCCAGCACCTTGCGTGATTCGCGCATAACCTCGCGCAATACCTGTAAAATCGGTTCGCGGTTGCGTTCGGAGGCGGCGGAAAATTGTTTCATTTAATGCGAGTGTGGAAAGGGTGGCGATTGAAAAATGGCGTGTGATCAAACAGTATCGTTTATTGAGGATAAAGCAGCGATTTTGTTGCGTCAAGTAAAATACGCACGGCGTATGCCTATCTTCCTATTTGTGAATGACTGATGTAACGAAAACCATGGAAATGCCGGACCACTGGGCGCAGGTTGATGCCAGACAAGCATGGTGGCAAGCGTTCTCGCCCTTGCTCTCTCGCGTACACGGGCCGAACTGGCTGGCCGCAATCAATGCCGAGGCGGCGCGCTGCCAGCTTGCCACCGGCCATGGCCAGCGGCTATCGTTCGTGGCGCAGCAGGCGCTGCCACTCGATTATGCCTATGAAAGTTTTATTGCCGAAACCGGCCAGGTGCCGACCCGGGATAATTTGCACGATTATTTAAATGGCTTGATCTGGCTCGCTTTTCCCGCCATCAAGCAGCAACTGAACCGGATGCAGGCCGAACAGATCGCGCACAGCGGCGTTGGGCAAGTACGTACCCCGGTGCGCGATGCGCTGACCCTGTTCGATGAAAACGCCGCGCTGTTGGTGTTGCACCCCGGGCCGAGCGGGCAAGCCATGTATGCCGCACTGGCAGCGCAGGATTGGTCCACCCTGTTCGTTTTGCAGCGCGAACAGTTTGGCAAGGCGCTGCATGTGCTATTGTTTGGCCATGCGCTGCTGGAAAAGCTGTGCCAGCCGTACAAGGCCATCACTGGCCATGCCTGGCCAGTGTGGGGCGATGCCGATTTTTTTGCCGCTGACCCGGATGGGCAACGCGCCTGGCTTGATGCCCGGGTGGCACAGCAGTTGGCTGGGTTGGCGGCACGGCCCGATCTGGCCCAAACCCTGACCACGCGGGTCTATTTGCCGCTGCCCGTGGCCGGTATACCGCTTTGGTGGCCGGGACAGGATTTGGCATTTTATGCCGACACAAGCGTATTTCGGCCCGCTTCGGGCAGGCAACGGCCCAGCCTGTTGCCGCTGCCGGTGTGCCCGTACTAAGGAGAGCATGCATGTTGCAACAGGAATTACAGCAAAAAGTGATGGCGGTCGCGCGCTGCGCCAAAAACCGGCAACAGGCAGTCGCTTTTTTCCGGGTCGCGCTCGGTTTGGTGTATCTCGATTCCATCATGACCGAATGCAAGCTCGATTTCAAAAAAATCGATCGGGCCTACAATCGTTTCATTTACCGCAGCATTGGCCCGGGCCACAGCATCACCAGCGTGTTGCAATTTTTGTCCGGGGGCAAGGTGGTGCCGGTGCTGGAATCCAAAGTTTTCTTGCAAGCGTTTACCGAACATTGCGACTTGATCCCGATGGAAAAGGTGCCGATCCTGCTTTCGGTTAATTTGGGTGTGGCCAAGGATATTTCCGGTTTGGGCTGTGAAGGCCCGGTGCGGGACTGGATAAGCTGGCGTGCACGCGAAGCGACGCCTGAGCTCGATGATCTCGAATCGGTGTAAACGACGGATAAGCCATTGGCTAAAAATCGCCCGGTACAGCAGCTTAAAGCTGATTAACCCAAACAAACGCTTGCTGCTGCAAACCAAACAATTGTTCCGGCGGCAAATGCAACTGTTCCAGCATCGACAGCAGCGGTGCCGGTGGTTCAGGCTCGGTCAGTTGTTCCAGATACTCCACCAATTGCAGCAACTGGCCATACACGCCCTTGTGTTCCAGCAGGGCCAGATTGACTTCGTTATACACATTGATTTTTTGCAATACTTCCGGCATCGGCATGCCAAGCAGGGTATCCATCAGCGACATCAGGCCGACGATAAAGCCAATGTCCGGCGCTACCTTGCTATTGGGTAACTGGTGCTTGGCCAACAGTTCAAGCAATTTGCCGCGACTGGTGGCAAGTAGGAACAGTGCGGCACCGGCGGGCTGGCTGTCCGGTTTTTCATACAGCATGATTTGCAGCCAGCGCGTCAACTGCGCCCGGCCTATGACCTGGATCGCCTGTTTCAAGGAGCCAATGCGCTGACGCGGTGCCGCTGCGGCGGAATTGACGTGCTTTAAAATGTTCAGGCTGATGACGCCATCACGCTTGATCACTTGCTCAATCTGGCTGTCGTCCGCATCCTGCCCCAGTAATTCCAGCGCCTTCATAATGGTCAGTTCGGCGGCACTGAATTTCTTGTTGGCCAGCAAGACCGGTTTCGTATAAAAATTACCCGAGAAATAATCGAAGCCGAGTTGCATGCAGTGTTCAAACTGCGTCACTTCCTGCACATGCTGGGCCAACAGGCGTTTTTGTCCGGTGCGGTAGTGGCGGATTTGTTCGTGATTTAGCATCAGCACTTGCGGCGGTGCGGGCAAATCAATGCGCACAATCTCAGCCAAGGCTAGCAAACCGGCGCGTGCCGGGTCGGCCAGTTGGGCTGAATCGACGGCAAACTTGAAGCCCATGCGCCGCAGTTCGGCGATACGGGTGATTAGGCCCTCGGTTACGCCAAGGGTGGAGGGCAGAATGATAATGAAATTCTTTTGCGGCAAGAACAGCACGCTCTCGCCTTCCAGGAATTCGGCGGTGGCGGTAATAAAACCGAGTGCCGTGCCAGCCAGATTGTCCATGCCGGTTTCGGCGGCATGCGCCAGAATGTTGGTGGTATCGAGTTCGCGCCGTGCTGCGTCCGGCTGACAACTGCGAAACACCAGTTCATGCCCGATCAGCTTTTGCTGCCGATCCAAAACCGGCGCGCGCCCGAGCAGTATTTTCAGGGCGGGCAGGGCTTCGTATTCAATCTCAATGCTGGCGTCGTCACTCATGATCAGGCAGGGGCAAGATGGTGCGGGGCTTCATTGTACAAAAAAAACAGTTCTTGCGCCTGCCGATCCTTGAATGCTTACATTTATGCTTTGGGACTTACGCAAAATTGTTCCAGCAAGGCGCGCGGCCGCAGGCAGTACGCCTGTACGGCAAGGCAGCGCAACGCCGCTGGGACGGTTTTTCGTAAGGCCTATCCTTACATTTGTTTGAACAGGTGAATAAAACTGCGGCTCACTTCCAGCCGTTCGGTGTGGCCCTTGATCATCACTAAATGCCGTCCGCGCAAATCACGCGTTACGCCGTCAATTGCCTTGACATTGACCAGCGTTGAGCGGTGAATTTGCCAAAACAGGGCAGGGTCAAGCTCTTCGGCCAGATCGCGCACCGGCTTGCGGATCAGCGCTTCATAGGTCTTGGTTTGGACGCAGGTGTATTTTTCATCAGAGCGGAAAAATAGGATATCTTCCACCGGAATCAGGCGCAAGTCCTGACCTATCGATGCCTGAATCCATTGCAGGTATTTGGGTTTCGGGGCCAGACCAATTTTCTCGGCCAGTTGGGTCAACACTTCGCTCATGTCCGGTTGCGGCGCTGGCGGCACCTGTGCCAGCCGCTGTTGCAAGCGTTCGCAGGTCAAGCGCAGCCGGTCTGGTTCGGCTGGTTTCATCACATAATCAATCGCGCCACGCTCAAACGCTTCCACTGCGTATTGATTGTAGGCGGTAATGAACACGATATGGCTTTCGCCACCGATTTCGCGCGCGGCATCTAGCCCGGTTTTGCCCGGCATGCGAATATCGAGAAAGGTAAAGTCGGGCCGCAGGCTGCGCACCAGTTCCACTGCTTCCTCACCGTTTTTGGCTTCGCCGAGAATGGTTAGCTCGGGCCAGACCTGGGACAGGCGCATCTTTAATTGGTCACGCATCAAGCGTTCGTCATCGGCAATAATCGCGGTTGGCATGGTAACAGTCGCTGGTTATGGAGTTATGGGGTTGTTGTGGGCGCGGCTATGCGCTGCTATGGGCGGCCCGGTGCTGCTGTTGCCAACAACATACCGCCCGGGCAGTGAGACCCGGGCGGCATGGCTTTATTTGGCTATTTTATACGGTACTTCAATGATTGAGATCACACCGGAGGGTTCATTTGGCTCAATAATCAATTGTGCCTGCTTGCCAAACAACAGGTTCAGCCGTTCGCGGATGCTGTGCAGGCCCAACCCGGTGCCGTCGCTTGGCATCACGCCAAAGCCCACACCGTCATCAATCACCGCCACGCGCAGCTTCTCACCCACCACTTCGGCCCGCACTTGCAGCGTGCCACCCTGTTCCTTGCATTCCAAACCGTGCTTGATCGCATTTTCCACCAGCGGCTGTAACATCATCGGCGGGAAGGCTGCGTTGCGCAAGTTGTCGTCCAGTTCCAGCTCAATCGTCAAGCGCTCTTCCATGCGCATCTTCAGCAGATCAAGGTAGGCCGCCACCATGTCAGCTTCCCGGCCCAGATTGGTCGAAGGCGTCATCTCGCGCATTTGCGGCAATACCGCACGCAGGTATTTGATCAGACTGCGTTGCATGGCCGCAGCGCGCGGCGGGTCGGTTTCAATCAAATATTCGACCGAGGCCAAGGTATTGAACAAAAAGTGCGGTTCGACCTGGGCTTGCATCATTTGCATCTTCGCTTCGCTGACCTGACGGTTCAGCGCTTCACGTTCGGCGGCTTCACGCGCTACGCTGGCCTGGACTTCGGCACGCTTCTTGCCGCCCATCAGGGCCTTGGTGCCAAGCAGCGTCAAAATCAACAGTATTATAAATTTGCGGAACCAGCTTGACGATTCCTTTTGGTAATAGGTCACTTTTTCTTCCGCTGCGGCATTGGCTGCTTCTTCTGCTTCCTTGCTGGCCTTCTCGGCAATGTCATTGACTTGTTTCACTGCGGCCTGCAAGGCTTCGGTGGCTTCGCGTGCGGCTTCGGTCGCTTCCCGCGCAGCATCAATCGCCGACATCACAACCGGGTCATCTGACCCATCCGGGGCAGACAGGCCGGGTGCGGCAGGCGGTTTGGCCGGTAACGGTGGCGCGGGCAAATTGGCGTCCGGAGCAGCAGGGGCAGCAGGGGCGGACGGTGCAGACGGAATGGGGGACGGGGTTGGCGTTGTGGACTCGGCTTTCTTCACCTTGACGCCCTCAGCGTCGACATGGATGTTGATCCGGTCTTTCTTGGCCTCTTTGTGGTGTGGCACCCGTACCACTTCCACCGGATCGCTGTCGAACACGGATTCTTGCAAAATCCCGCCGACAATGAGCGCAATAATCGCATAGACGAAAAAACGCGGCCAAGACAATTGGGCCACCCAGGTGGCCACTACATCGAAGCGCTGGCTGAGCCAGGCTATGGCGGTTTTAAGAAACTGTTGTGTATTGTGCAGATGATCCGGGTTCATGATGGCTACCTGTGGGTTGGATTGGGGCGGAATGATGACACTGTACGCAAAAGCTGCGGGTCACTCCACCCAATTGCGACAGTCTGCAAAAACACAGGGGCAGAAGGTGTTGTCAGCGCGAAAAAAAACGCTTCGGTTGCACCAATGATAGCCGCCTGATGCGACAGCGGGACAATTTTTCCGGGTCATTGGTTTGAAACGCACAAAATTCGCTATGATGACAATACCAGCCGATACGATAATGTGAATCGGTGAATTGGCAATTGGTTGTGATTTTCTTAACAAGAGGTGGCCCCCATGTCTGAACAAGCGAAACAATATCGGTTGGTAACCCGCAGTGATTTTGACGGTTTGGTGTGCGCCGTTTTGCTCAAGCACCTAAACATGATTGGCGAGATCAAATTTGTTCACCCGAAAGACATGCAGGATGGCAAGATTGAGATCAATGATAATGACATTACCACCAATTTGCCGTTTGTACCGGGTGTACACCTAGCGTTTGATCATCATTTGTCCGAAACCATCCGCAATTCGGGTGAGCGCCCGAATCACATCATTTATCCGGACGCGCCATCAGCCGCGCGCGTGGTGTATGACTATTACGGTGGGGCCAAAGCCTTTCCCGCCAGTTGGACCGGCATGATGGCAGCAGTGGACAAGGGCGATTCGGCGCGCTTTTCCGAAGATGAAATTTTGCACCCGGATGGCTGGAATTTGCTCAACTTTTTGATGGATGCCCGTACCGGTCTGGGCCGGTTCCGTGAGTTTCGCATCTCCAACTACAACCTGATGATGGATTTGATCGACTATTGCCGCAATCATGACATCGACGAAATCATGCAACTGCCCGATGTCAAGGAGCGCAGTGAGCTGTATTTTGAACATGCGGACAAGTGCCGCGACCAAATCCGGCGCTGTTCCACGCTCTACGACAATCTGGTGGTGCTCGATTTGCGCAAGGAAGACGTGATCTTTGCTGGCAACCGCTTTATCATCTATGCCATGCTGCCGCAGGTTAATATTTCAATCCATGTGCTGTGGGGCCTGAAAAACCAGAATACCGTGTTTGCCACTGGCAAATCGATCATCAACCGCAGTTCCAAAACCCGGATCGGCGAATTGATGCTCGAATATGGCGGGGGCGGGCATGAAAATGCCGGAACTTGTCAGGTTGAGAACGATCGGGCGGAGTTTGTGCTCAAGGAATTGATTTCACGCATCAATGCCGATGGTTGAGTGGCCCCGCTGCCTGTGCCGTGTTACAGGCAGCAATAAATAGCCGTAAAAACGCAAAACTACGTTACAAAATTATCAGGGATCGGTCAGGTTTGCCGCGCGGATTTTGCGTAGCGCGGCGCAGCTTTGCCTATATAATAAGCGCTCGACATAACGGCACAGGCTCTTTCCCCTGATTGGCATGATCATCCGCATTAATTTTACTATTTCGATCGATGAGAAAACGGTACGCCGTTATTCCGGCCTGATCGTTGCAGTACTGGTTCACTTGCTGGCGTTGTGGATGCTATTGCTGCCGCGTGCGATTCCGCCGAAAAAGCCAAAAGTGGTGAAAACCGAAGGCGAAATTGTCTGGATGAAGCCGGTTTCTCCGCCCGCCGCCAAACAACCGCAGCCGCGCAAGGCCGCGCCCTCGCCAGCCAAGGTGGCCCAGCAGCAGCCCAAAGTGGTGCGTGAGCAACCGCGCGTGGCACAGGCACCGCCGCCGCCAACTGCTCCGCCGCCACCGATTACCGTTCCCCCGCCACCGCCGCCAGAAGAAGACATGATGGCGCGCATTGAAGCGAAGCGCAAACAGCGTGCCGAACAGGCGGCGCGCAATGCGCCAAGTGAAGTGGCGGAAGAAGAGAGTGAGAGTGCGCGGGGAGTGCGGCACGCCCAGGCCAATATCGCCAATTTACAGGCACGGGCCAACGCCCAGCGCGAACAGCATGGTGGCCTGTTCAAGCTCGGTAGCGTAAACAGCCAGCGCGGCGAATTTACCTTTAATGGCTGGAACAAAAGTTTCAAGCGCAACTGGGCGCGCGTGATTCAGGTGGAATTGGGCAATGAGCCGGATATCGAAACGGCGATCATCAAAAGCATGATCGTGCAAATTCGCATGGAGCGAACTGCCGAATTTAGCTGGCAATCACACCGGCTTGGGCGGATAGTGGAACTCAATGCCCGCCCCGAATATGAAGCCGAGTTGCGGGTGTTTTTGATGAAGGAATTCTTTCCCAATTACCGGACCGTGGCGCGCCAGTGAAGTCCGGGGTAACGGAGCCCAGTGTCAGCGCGGAGTTCGGGCAGCATCAATTTTCACAGAACTGGATTCCCGCTAAAAACATGCGGGAATGACGGTGCAAGGATCAACCGGCTGAATAGTTACGATTTGGCAGGTCTGATTTGGCTGGGGCGACCGATCACTGCCGCCCAGCCAAATTTAAGCTGATTCAGTGCCATTTAGTACGATCCAGTACTATTCAGGTTCATTGGACCTACTTTTGATACACCCGCACATAATCAACTTCCATGCGTTGCGGAAACACCGTTGCCGAATTCGGGCTGCCCGGCCAGTTACCACCCACCGCCAAATTCAACAACAGATGAAACCGTTCATCAAACGGGGCAGGGTAGGGGCCAGCGCCGGAATTCCATTGGGTTTGGGTGGCATACAGCACATTGTTCACATACCAGCGAATTTGGCGTGGCTCCCATTCCACGGCATAGGTTTGGTAATTGTCGGCAATGCTGGTGCTTGGGGTGTAGGCTACCGTGGTGTATTGATTGTTGGGCCAGGTATTGCCAAAATGGATGGAGCCGTAAATCGCATTGCCACCTGCGGCACCGGTGTTCACCGCTTCCATAATGTCAATTTCACCGCTGGCGGCCCATGTACCATATTTATTGTCGGTCGGCAGCATCCAGAATGCGGGCCAGATGCCTTGGCCACGCGGCAGTTTGATGCGGGCTTCAAAGCGGCCATACAACCAGTCACCCTTGCCCTTGGTGCGCAAACGGGCCGAGGTGTATTGTTTGCCGCTGTACGCTTCCTTGCGTGCTTCAATGATCAAACGGCCGTTTTCAAGGCGCGCGTTTTCCGGGCGGGCGGTATAGTATTGCAGTTCATTGTTGCCACCGCCATCACCATTGACTTCAAACGACCACTTGTTTTGATCAATACTGGTGCCGTTAAATTCATCGCTCCACACCATGCGCCAAGCGGCTGCGCCGACCGGTTGCACATTCCATTGTTGTGCGCCGGTGCCGTTGGCCTGCCAGATTTGCACATTCGCCCCATCGGTCGTTTGTGCGCTTGCCACGTCCAGCGCCTTGTTGCTCAGTAAATTCACCAAGGTATAACTGCCATTGCTATTGGCCTGGAAGCGCCATTGTTGCGCACCGCTGCCATTGATGGTGGCAATTTGCACATTGGTGCCATCAGCCGTTTTCGCACCGGCCACATCCAGTGCCCGGCCGCTATTGGTGTTAACCAAGGTGTAGCTGCCATTGCTGTTTTGATTAAAGCGCCATTGCTGGGCACCAGTGCCGTTGGCGCTCCAAATTTGCACATTGGTGCCGTCATTGGTTTGCGCGCCAGCCACATCCAGTGCTTTATTGCTGTTGGTGTTGATCAGGGTAAACACCCCGCCCGGGCTTGGTGCTGCGGCCCAGACAGCATTGGAGAGTGCGGCCAAGGCTAGGGCAAGGGTGACGATGGGTGGGGTTGCACTGGGTGTGGCTGGTAAGGCAGTCAATTGGGTGAGTTTCATCTGTTGTCTCCGCTAATTATTAAAAAATCCGACTGGTCGAAGTACGAAAATGTAATCGATTACATTTTTTTAAATTATATCGATCACTTAATTTACAATCAAGTGAAAATCGAAAATTGCGGGGATTTTTGGCAACAACTTAGCCCACCTCGCTGTGCAACCAGTTCCGAAACGCCGTTAGTTTGGCCAAACCCATCGATTCGGCCCGATACACCACAAAATACGCCAGCGGTGAAGCAAAATGGATATCCGGGAACAACCGCACCAGTCGCCCGGCTGCCAAATCATCGTGTGCCATCACGCTGCGCGCCAGCGCCACGCCATGCCCTTCAATCGCCGCTTGCAGCACCGCTGCTGAATTGTTGATTTTCAGGCCGCGCGGGGTGGCGGCAGTCGCGGCATCGGCCCGCTGCAACCATGTATGCCACGACGGAAAGCCGCTGTCACTGTCGAGTGACAGGTCGTGAATCTGCGTGTAGCGGGCCAGATCGGGCGGGGTTTGTAGCTGGGGCAATCCGGGCAAGTTCGGGGAGCACACCGGGAACATCTGTTCTTCCATCAATTTTTCTGCGATCAAGCCCGGCCATTGACCCATGCCATAGCGCACCCCGATATCAATCCGCTGTGCCACAAAATCGACTGGCTTGAGGCTGGTATCGAGTCGCACATCAATATCGGGCCAGGCTTGATGGAAGCGTTCAATCCGTGGCAATAGCCACTTTGCGGCAAAGGCCGGGCTAATGGCCACGGTCAGCACGCTATCCCCGGTCACTTCCCTTAACCGTTCCAGCCCCAAGGCCAGCCGGTTGAACCCGGCCCGGATATCGGGCAGTGCGCGCTCTGCCGCTTCGGTGGCGACCAGCCGCGCCCGGCCACTGTTACTGCGCTGGAACAGCGGCGTGCCGAGCCAGTCTTCCAGCGTGCGCACCAGTTGCCCGACCGCTGCCGGGGTCACGTTCAACTCCGTTGCCGCCCCAGAAAAACTTTGGTGGCGGGCGCTGGCCTCAAAGGCACGTAGGGCGTTTAAATGGACAGGAAGCTTCATATCGATAAAGTTTTTCTTTCAATGGAAGACAGTTTATCTGATTTGTCGCGCGAGCGGGATTTGGCAATAATGACGTCATGCAGGGGAGAAAAAATCGGCCACATGATACGCGGCAAAGAGCGTACCAGATTGGGCTAATTCGTTGGTTTTTCTCGTGCGGGCAAAATTGACTAACCAATCAGGAGCAAATCAAATGAGCAAGCAATTCACAGGCAAAAAGCTGTTGGTCGTTGGCGGTACCAGTGGCATGGGGTTGGAGACGGCGCGCCGGGTGTTGACCGAGGGCGGCAGCGTGGTAATCGTCGGCAGCCGGGCCGACAAGACCGAGCTGGCCAGAAGGCAATTGGCTGAACTGGGGCCGGTAGCGGCGATCTGTGCCAACTTGCAAACCGATGCCGGGCTTCAGGCGCTGTTGCAGGCAATTGATGGCCAGCATGCCGATATCGATCTGCTGGTCAATGCCGCAGGCGTATTTTTCCCGAAACCCTTCCTCGATCACCAGTTAGCGGACTATGAATGCTACATGCAATTGAACAAGGCGGTTTTCTTCATTACGCAAAAGGTGGCGGCTAATCTGGTGGCCGGGAAGCGGCCGGGTGCCATCGTCAATATCGGTTCGATGTGGGCCAAACAGGCAATTGCCGCCACGCCGTCCTCGGCTTATTCAATGGCCAAGTCCGGTTTGCATTCGTTGACCCAGCATTTGGCGATGGAACTGGCAGGGCAGAAAATCCGGGTCAATGCGGTTTCGCCCGCTGTGGTGCAGACACCGATTTATGAAGGGTTTATTCCAAAGGAAGAAGTAGCCGCTGCGCTGCAAGGGTTCAACGGCTTTCATCCGATTGGTCGGGTTGGTACGGCGCAGGATGTGGCCGAAGCGATTGTGTTTTTGTTGTCCGACAAGGCAAGCTGGGTGACGGGCGCGATTTGGGATGTGGATGGTGGGGTGATGGCCGGGCGTAACTAAGGCTGGGCGCGGTGCCATGTCTATCATTTCGGCATGGCACTTGACCTATACCCAGCATAGGCGGTGATGGCTAGCGCAGTTGCTGTTTGTAGCCATCACTACGCCCTCACCACTAATTGCCGTACTGTCGCCACAAAAGGCGAATTTTGCCGCATTTTATTCATGCTCGCCACCTAATTCCTGTTCAATCTGTTCAATGCTGGGCAGGCTGCTTTGAAGGGTTTCAGGCAGGGCGCGGGTGAGGTCAAAGCTGGCGACGCCGACCGGATTGCCTACAACGCGTAGCGCATATTCTGCCAGTACGCGATTGGGTTGCTGGCACAGAATCAGGCCGATGGTAGGTTTGTCGGTTTCGTGGCGCAGTTGGTCATCGACGACATTGCAATAGAAACTCATTTTGCCTGCGTATTCGGGTTTAAAATCACCTCGTTTGAGGTCGATGACCACATAGCAGCGCAATTTGAGGTGATAAAACAGCAAGTCGATATAAAAATCTTGCTCGCCGATGTCAAGGTGGTATTGGCGGCCAACAAAGGCAAAGCCTTGCCCCAGTTCCAGTAGAAATTTCTCCAGATGCGCGATCAGGCCAGCTTCCAGTTCGCGCTCATGAAACCCGGCGGACAGTGTAAGGAAGTCAAACAGGTAAGGGTCTTTTAGTGTTTGCTGTACTAAATCTGAGTCAGGTGTGGGCAAACGCAACGCAAAGTTGCTGGTGGCATTGCCCAGCCGTTTGTGGGCGGCAGTTTCGATCTGCATCAGGAGAATATTGCGGCTCCAGCCATTTTCGACGGCGGCATGCATATACCACTGCCGGGTGGCAGGGTCTTTTACTTTCGTCATCAATTCTGCATGGTGACCCCACGGCACTGCGAGGATGAGTTCTGGCGAAAAAAGTGCCACGGCTTGTGGCACTTTTGGATCAGCGGCCATTTGTGCCACAGGCTGTGGCACAAATTCCAGGTTGGCGTATTCGCGGTAAAACGCCAGCATGCGTTTGATGTTGCGTTCAGAAAACCCTTTTTCTTCAGGCAGTTCGTTGTGCAGATCGTGGGCAAGACGGGGGATTACCGCTGCACCCCAGCCCTGTTGTTGCTGGCGCATGTGGATCAGCGCACCAATGTCCCAATAAAGGCGGATCAGTTCTGCATTCACGGCAAGCGTGGCGCGGGTTTGGGACTGACGGATGCGCCGTTTGATATCGCTTAGGAGTGCCACATAGTTGTCAGGCTGCATTGCGCTCTCCCGCATGTGTTGTCACCCAAAATTTTTTTTAACGCGGTGTTGGCTGCGTTTTTTGCCCTGGTGGGCTGGCGGCTAATTTTCAGGTAGTTTGGTGTTAGTGGGTGCATGGCATGTGGGGAATTGAGGAAGTCACGTAATCTTAATTCATATTGAGGTATTGTCGATGGAAACGGTCATTAACTCGGGTGGTGCGCCCAATAAACCAAGTATCGCCAAACTGCCCGCCACAACAAATTCATTGTTGCGCTTCAATTTGCGCGGTTTGCTCCTGCCGGGCAAGCTGTTGGCGGGACAAGGCGGCATTTTTCATGGTGGGGCGAAAGGCAAAGATTTATCTGCTGGTATGGTATCTGTTTTGCTGCACTTTGCAACCCCTTTTTGTTTTGATGCCTGTTAGAACCGAGGAAACGCCACGCCCCCACAGTGCTCAACCGCTTATTCCAACATCAGTCACCTGCCGAATGGCATGTTTCATGTACGCCTGCCAATTTTGATCAGGCAAGTGCGGACTTCAGGCGGACTTTGCTCGTAGTAAGGGCGGTACGGCAACTACTACAGTCAGTGCATCGGGCATCAAAGGCTGGGTGGTTCTACAGGTGATGCTGTCTTTGCTGGCAGATTTTTTAACGCGAACAGTCCGCGCCGTGCAACCGCCGCTGATCGGTCTGCGGCAAATAGGTGTGCCAGTTGCATCGCTTCCGGCCCCAGCTTGTCCCATTTGCGGATCAGCATTTCGGCGGCAACACGCCTTACCAAAGCTGAACGGTCAAGCGCCGCCATTCTCAGTGTTTCATCGAATGGGCTGGCGATGGTCAGGGGGCGGCTGGAATATATTGCTTGTAGTTGGCCCTTGCAATAGCGGATGTCGATCCATTCCCACTTTCGTCCTTCGATCCAGGTCATTTTTCCTACAAACAGGCTTCGATATGCTTTGGCCCGAATTGCTGGCTGGATCGCGTTTTTCGCAAGATCTATCAGGTAAGGGTCAAGAATCGGGGTTCGGCCCAACTGGGAAAACATGGCACCCAACGCACCTGTGTTGGTTGACATCATCATTGCGATGAAGACCTCGGCTATTTTTTCATTGGAAATAATATCAAGCAATATTTGCTTGTCTTCTGCCGCCATCCGGCCCCACGAATCCCAATGCGCCATCACCGCCATCAGTGCTTCAACAACGTATATCGGCCTGGATAGTTGTGCAATCAGTGGAATCGTTTCACGGGCCGCCTCACGTACCTGTGGCACCCAGTCGTTCAAACGGCGAAGCGCAATCGCAAAGAAGAAGCCATTGGGCGCAGCACCGGTTAAGCTGCGTAATGTTCGTTCACGTTCATGTCCATCCGGGCTACACAAATCGATCCATGTCAAAAATGTTCTTTTTTTTGGCCGCGTAGGCCATGATGCTTCCCTCTCGGTGTACAGCGTAGCCGAAAAGACATGCCGAATCAGTCTTTCCCAATATTCCATGTTTGATAGGGATAAGGTGGATGTTGCTTCGACCAGCAAAGATATATCGGCCACAATTGCATGCGCTGGCTTGAGCGAGTGTGCAAAACATTGCGTAGCCAATATTATTTTTTGCTCCAATTCGTTTTGAATTTTCATGTGTTTTCAAACTGCTATGCGGTGGTCTGGTTGGGCAGCGGATCACGTAATACTACCAGTTTGGGCTAACCCAATCGACTTGGCATGTGGTTGGCTGAGTGATGGTCGGGCAAAATTGAGGCAGGGCAAGGTGTCAAGGCAGTCATTTTGGATAAAGGGACTGGCAAGAGTAGATGTGCCTTTAATGAGTTCTTCGTTAAGGTTATCTTAAGAAATAAAATAAAAAAAGCTTGTAGAATTTAGCTTGTTTGTCATATTTTCATCGTACAAGTGTTTGGTAGAGGGAAGCATCTTTTTTGATAATACAAGGAGCTTGATCATGACTTATCTGAAATTATTTTTTGCGAGCGCTAACTTGGCTAGCCTGCTGCTGGCCAACCCGGCACAGGCGGCGATGCCCACGGCCTTGGCATCCGGTTTTAACCATCACTGTGCCCTTACCACCAGCAATGGTGTATTGTGCTGGGGCGGTGGCACCCTGGGCCAATTGGGAAATGGCGTACTTGCCAACAGTTTGGTACCGGTTGCAGTCAATGGCTTGAGTAGTGGCGTGACTGCTTTGGCTGGTGGCTACCAGCATAGCTGTGCCTTGCTTGGCAATGGCACGGTGCAATGCTGGGGCCGGAACGATTATGGGCAGTTGGGCAATGGTGCGCAAACCAATAGCGCTACGCCGGTAGCCGTATCCGGCTTGAGCGGTGTGGTAGCAATCGCTGCCGGAACCTATCATAGCTGTGCAGTACTTGCCTCCGGTGCGGCAAAGTGTTGGGGGTATAACGGGCAGGGCGGGCTAGGTGATGGTACGACCACTACGCCGCGCCTTACACCGGTAACGGTGCTTGGGGTGAGTGGTGCCACAGGAATCAGCGGCGGCCTCGGTCACAGTTGTGCGTTGCTCGGTTCCGGCAAGGCGCAATGCTGGGGAACCAATTCCTACGGTCAGTTGGGCAATGGCACGGTTACCGGTAGCACTACCCGGGTTGATGTCGTCGGTTTGTTGGACGCGCAAAGCATTCAATCCGGCCAGTATCATAACTGTGTGAAAACCACGGCTGGTGCCGCTAAATGTTGGGGACGTAATGACTATGGCCAGATTGGCAATGGTACGACGACCAATGCCTTGAGTCCGGTAACGGTGCTCGGTTCTGGCGTAGTACAGGTCAATGCCCAATCGGGCGGCGGCAGTAGCTGTGCCCGGCTCTCAGATGGCTCTGCCCTCTGCTGGGGCTTTAATTCTTCGGCGCAGCTTGGCACTGGCAGCACCGGGAATAAAACGCTACCGACCCCGGTGACCATTATCGGCACACCGATGACCAGCATCTCGATTGGTGGCAACAGTGGCTGTGCGCTGGTGGCAGGCGGGGCACAATGCTGGGGCAACAACAGCACTGGACAGCATGGTGCAGGCAACACCAACAGTGTATCACTCGCCCAGAACGTCACCGATCTGTTTGGCAGTGCGCCAGCTTTGGCACCGCAAGGCATCAGCCCGGTTACCTCCAGTACCCCAATCTATACCTGGAAGGCGATTCCTGGCTCCACCGGTTATCGTTTGCGCATCAATGGTGTGGCCACCAGCTATAGTGCGGCAGCGGCAAATTGCCCGGATGGGATTGGCTTGTGTACCATTACCGGTAGCAGTTTGGCACCCGGCGCGTATTCATGGGACGTTCAGGGCTATAACAGTTACGGCAATGGCGCGTGGAGTGTGCCGCTGTCATTTAGCCTTTAACTCGGACAATTGGCCGAATCAGTCAAACCGGGGGAGGGTTTGACCTGTTCACTGCTATGCCACAGTCCGTCATTACCGGGCGGTGCTGTGGCAGTGAACGCGGTGATCAGGCAAGCTGTGTTTCGCGCCGCCTGCTTTTGCCTAACTAAATTAACCCGCTAAAAAACACCTTGGTAAGTATCCGGAATCAAATTCCATTTTTTTGCATAGGTATGCACCAGACGGGTGGGTTTGCCATGTTGATCCACCAACGGGCCATTTTCATGCGTCCACAGCAGCAGGCTGCCGCGTAAATTAGTCATCTGGTAACCGCGCTTGTTCCACTGTCCGGCATATTTTGAGCTGCGGTAGCCAATGGTGCAGTACACGATGATTTTCTTGTTTTTGTATAGTTCCGGTTTGGCTTCAAATTGCTGTTTGGTAATGGCATTGGGAATGATTGAAACTTGGGCTTCTTTCGATTCGCGGGCATCCAGAAACAAGACATTCGACAAATTGAGCATGGTTTTTGCCGTGCCAGCATCGACTTCCGGCACTGAAAAGCTGGACGAGAAATCGGCGATCATGCGCTCAACCTGTTGCCTTTTTTCTGCATTGGTTTGCGCCAGCGCCAGCACCGGGCACAGCAGCAGGGTGAGCCAGGGCAGGAGCGTTTTTTTGCAGTTGTTCATGTGCTTAAGTCCGTGTAATTTAGTCCGTGTCATTGAGCTACTGTGATTCAGCCCACTTATTGTACGCGCAATTTCGCTGGCGCTGATGGGGAGCGCAACGCTGGCGGCCCAACATCACAGCGGCAAACTCACCACAAATTGGCTGCCTACCCCTTCGGTTGAGCTAAAGCTCAGGCTGCCACCATGTTTTTGCACAATGCCAAAAGCAATCGATAGGCCCAACCCAGTACCCGAACCGACTTCGCGCGTGGTGTAAAACGGTTCAAATATGCGCGCCTGCACATGCTCCGGTATGCCGATTCCGTCATCCTCAAAAATAATGCTGAGCATATTGGATTCTGGCCCAAGCCTCAGGCTTACACCCAGCTTACCGCGTCGCTCTGACTGATTGTGTTTTTCACTGATGGCCTGACAGCCATTAATCAACAGATTCATGAACACCTGATTGAGCAAGGCTGGCCAACATTCTATTTCCGGGTCCACTTCAAAATCGGTCGTGAAGTCAACTTTGTCTTGCCACTGCGTGTGGACCAGATGCACGACCGAATGCAAACATTCTGACAGCCGCACCGATTTCTTTTCGGCTTCATCAAGCCGGGTGAAGGCACGCAAATCCTTCACAATGCGCATGATGCGCCCGGTGCCATCGAGCATCAGCGTGACATTTTCATCGAGCTTCTTAAATCGCTGCTCAAAGGCCGCAATAATTTCTTGCTCCTCACCCGGGTTGAGCAAACCGAGCAAAAACTGCTGAAATTCGGCCAGCTCCGAGCGCTGAATTTGCGCCGCCACATGGGTAAAATTGGTCGGGTTATTGATTTCGTGAGCAATGCCCGCGGTCAGGGTGCCCAGCCCCACCATCTTTTCTTTCAACACCAGTTGCTGCTGGGTTTCTTGCAGCGAGCGATGCGCCCCGGCCAAATCGTGATGTGCCTGGCTCAATGCATCATGGGTCGCAGAATTGGCCAGTGCAATTGCGGTGTAGCTGGCCAACACCTGCAAGAATCGGAGTTGATTCTTATCGTAAGCATGCGCTTTTGAACTTTGCACCGACAGGCAGCCAATTACCTGCTGTTCACTCATCAGGGGCAGATAGACCACTGTTTCCATCGCTTCACCTATGCAGGGCGGCAAGATCGTACCGACATAATTGAGCAAATCCGCGTTGCATGCCACAACCAGTTCACGCCGCTCTCGCACACACCAGACTGCGGGCCGATCATGCTCGCTCATCGAAAGGATACTAACCGGCTGCCGTTGGCCGTTTTCAATATCATAGACAAACACCAGTTGCTGATCCGCTTCATGGTAAATGGCAATGCAAAATACGGTAGCATCGAGCCGGGCCACCACTTGGCGGTACAGCCGCTCGAAAGCTTGCTCGGTATCGAGCGTGGCAGTCAGTTCGCGGCCAATTTCGCCCAGTTTCAAAATGTCTGTCGTGCGCGCCGCCACCAAGCGGGTCAGGAACCGGATGCGCCAGCGATAAATGGCATAGATGGTGCCCGCCAGCAGCAGCAAGACAAGGGCGAAAAACCATCCGGTTTGCCAATACGCCGCTTCAATTTGCAGTGTGATGCTTAGCTGATTTGGATTCCACTCGCCATCAAGATTGGCCGCGCCGTTGTTGGCGCGCACCTGCAAGGTATAGCGCCCCGGCCACAAATTACCATAGGCCGCAATTCGATAGCTGGCATCGGTATCGATCCAGGTTTTGTCGTAGCCAAGCAAGCGGTATTGGTAACGAATGTCTTTTGGCTTGACGTAATCGAGTACGGCAAATTCCAGCGCAAAGTTGCGCTGGCCCGGCTTGAGGGTTAGCGTGATTGGTGCTGAATCGGTGACAGAATCGGTGACAGAATCGGCCTCAGAAGTCGCAGCAAAAGGCAAGGCAAAGGGCGACGCAAAATCCGACGCAGAGTTCGGCACAGAAGCCGATGCCGACGCCGACGCAGAATCCGCTCCGGAAGAAGCCGCAAAAGCCGCACCCGGCGCTTGCATTAAGCGCCCCAAGGGCTGAGCCCGGCCATTGACCTTCAGTTCGGTGATCACCAAGGGCAGTTGATACCCCGAGGGCCGCACCAGCGCCGGGTTAATCATCACCACGCCGGTGGTATTGCCGAATAATAAAAAACCATCGGCTGTTTTGCTGTACGATCCGGCCCAACTGTCCGCAATATCAAGTGGCGTCGCATCGGCAATGGCGGTCAGATGCATTTTATTTGCGCCCATTTCCAGCACCATTTCGTTACTCCAAATCCGGCCCCGCTCATCTTCCATCAAATTACCGCCCAGACTCTTGCCCGGCTGGCCCAGCATGGCATTGATATGCTCGAATTTGGCGACGCCCCCAGCCCAACTGCGCAGCCGTTGCAAACCCAAATCGGTGGAGAGCCACAATCGACCGTGCCGATCCAGCAGCAAACCCAAAATTGAATCGGAAATCAGGCTATCCGGGTGCTCGCGCTGCGCGCGAATCAAACGCGGGCGGCGGCTGCCCGGCTCCAGCACCCATAAGCCACTCGCGCTGCCGACCCAAACCCGGCCCTGAACATCTTCCACCATGCCACTGACATCAATATCGAGCGCTGTGCCAGTGCGGTCAATGATCAGCTCCAGCCGCGTGCGACCGGTTTGCCAGTGCGCCAAGCCACGATTGCTGCCGACCCACAAATTACCATCGCGCGTGGCCAGCAAACGGCTGATTTGGGCACCGACCAAGCCCGGTATCGGTTGCCAGATTTTACTGTCAGCCGCCAGCCGCAGCAGGCCAGCATAGCGCGTTGCGGCCCAAACTGCCCCGTCTTTGGTTTGCGCCAGCGCCAGAACGGTCGCTTCCGGCAATGATGCGGGGTGTGCGCCCTCCCGCGTGGCCCGGTAGCCACCGACCAAACCCACGCCGCGCTCAAAAATATCGATGCCATTACCACTGCTACCGAACAAAATCTGGCCATTGGCCAAGGGCAGAATGCTGCGCACATCCGGGTGGCTCAAGCCTTGCCCGGGGCTTTGCTCATAGCGCAATTCGCGCGCCATGGCATTGCGCAGTGCCACCCGCTGCAAGCCTTCGCCCCAGGTGCCGACCCACAGTGAACCGGCCCGATCAATCAAAAATGGCTTGACCTGATCAAACGCGAGACTGTTGGCCAGCGTGGCATCTTGCCGCAAGCGCTGCAAAATCCGGCCATCGCTGGCGGCCACCACATCGATCCCGCCGCCATGGCTGGCCAGCCATATTTGATCCGGCTGGGTTTGCACGATGCCCCTGATCCATGCATTGCCGCGCGTATCCGGCCTAGCCGCCTCAAACGGCAGCCAATGCAAGGTTGATGAGTCGGGCAACAGCCACGCTGCACCATGCAAGCGCGTGCCAAGCCAGATTTTGCCATCCTGTGCTTCGATCAAGGCCTGAATATCATGCCTTTCTGGTTGGGTATGGTCGTACACATCCGAGGCGATCAATTCAAAGGTTTTGTCGTCCACGCCCAAGCGCTGCAAGCCCAGCTTGCTGCCGACCCACAGGCGGCCACGGCTATCGCGCAACAGGCAATTGACCTGATTGCTGAGCAAGCTGACCGGATTGTCTACTTGATGGCGCAAATGGCTAAATACCCGGCTATTCGGTGGCAAGTAAGCCAGACCTTGCTCGGTGGCAAACCACATGCCCCCTTTGCCATCGCCCAGCAGGGCGGAAATTCTGCCCTCGCCAATACTGCCGGTGTTGGCCGGGTCATGCGCAAAGCGTTGAAACTGTTCGGTAGCCGGGTCAAATACTGCGGCCCCATTGTTAAAGGTGCCAACCCAAACCTTGCCGTCGGGCGCGGCCCATAGCGAAAACACATAGTCGCCCGGCAATGAAGTCGGGTCGTGCGCCAAAAATTCAAATTTGCGGAAGCGAATGCCGTCGTAGCGAATTAAACCCTGTTGCGTACCGATCCACAAAAAGCCACGGGCATCTTGCGCCAGCGCGGTGATGGTTTGCCCGGGAATGGCGTTGGCATCGCCCACGGTTTCAAAGCGGGGTGGGGTCAGGCTAAAATCGAAGGTTGCGCCTGCGCCCGACGGAGTGGCGGGTGTGGCGGTGGAATTGGCCAAGGCCGGGATTGGTTTGCTCGGCACGCGCGGCGCAAGCTGTCCCGCCCACGCCCAATTGAGGCAGGCAAGCCACCAAACAAGCACCCATTGCACGCTGCCAATTCCCATGGTAATCCGCGTTCAATCACAAAGCATCCACCATCAAAACAATCCAAGATAGCTTACATTGTTTTTTTAGAGCAATTATCGTACCAGTGCGCTTTGTGGCGGCTTTTTTTGAGCGCTTTGTTTATTCTTGCGTTCTCTGCACGCTTAACAAAGGCGTATAGTCATTTGCTAAATGGATTCGGTATGGATTTGGTGTGGACTTGGTGCGGATTTGGTTCGAACTTGGGTAGTGCGGTTCAGCGCCATCTTTTTGGGCTGGCTGACTTTGGTGCAAAGCCATGCAATGGGCATAATTGGTGCAACCGGGGCGTATCATTCCGGGCGACCGCGAACTTGCCTTGATGAATGAACGGCGATCATTTTCGACAAGATCGGTATCGACACCATGGAAGTGCTGAATGCTGCTGGCACCAAATGGAATTTTCTCAACTTTTTAGTAATGTACATGGTGGTCGGAAAAAACGTGATAGAACCAGCTACAATTCATGCTTCCCCATTTTGATTTAACAGGAGCCTGCCATGCCGAAAACCACCCAACATGTACCCGGATCTTTTTGCTGGATCGAACTCAATACCACCGATGTGGCGGCTGCCAAGCAATTTTACGGCGCCCTGTTTGGCTGGCAAACGGAAGATATGCCCGCCGGGCCGGACATGACTTACACCATGTTCAATTTGCACGATATGCCGCTCGGCGGCATGTGCAATTTGCAGCCGGAGCAACTTCAGCACGGTGTACCGGCGCACTGGATGTCGTATGTTTCGGTGGAAAATGCCGACCAAAGCGCGGCCCGCGCCCAAGAATTGGGGGCGCAGTTGTTGATGGAACCGTTTGATGTGATGCAGGTGGGGCGTATGGCGGTGCTGGCCGATCCGCAGGGCGGGCATTTTTGCATCTGGCAGGCGCAGGGCGAGGTGGGGTGCAAACTGGAGGACGAAAACGGTACCTGGTGCTGGCACGAACTGTGGGCGCACGATCCGGAAGCGGCCAAGGCGTTTTATACCAGCCTGTTTGGCTGGCAGGCCAAAGTTTCAGAAGTGTCAGAGGCGACCGAATACACGGAATGGAGTTTGGGCGGCCAATCGTTTGGCGGCATGTTCAAGATTGAGGCCTGCATGGGGCCAATGCCATCGAACTGGCTGCCGTATTTCATGGTGGACGATTGCGATGCTACCGCAGCCACCGCCAAAGCGAACGGCGGCCAAGTGCAAATGGCGCCGATGGATATTCCTCGGGTGGGACGCTTTGCCGTGATCGCCGATCCGCAAGGGGCGAATTTTGCGGTGATCAAGCTCAATATGGTCGGCAAAATGGCGAACGATCAAGCCATGGCGGGACAAAGCATGGCAGGATAAACCATGGCTGGAAAAAGCACAGGCACACCGCAGTGTGCCTGTTGGCTATCTAATCAACCATGATGGTGCCGGCGCTTGCCGTTGTGCAGGTGTCTAAAGCTGTCATCAAAAATCTTTTGCTGTTCCGGGCTTAATACCGCGTAAAACGTCTTGACCGCTTCCAGGTGGCTCACCAGCCGGGTTTCATGCGCGCGCAACTTGGCCAGCATGTGTTCCAGCCGCGCTGGTGCAGTCAGATTGCTGGTGTCGGGGCGCGGCGTGGTGCGGGGAGTTGGCGCGGTGGCGGCAACAAAGGTGTCCCATGCGGCTTCTTGCGAGGCTTGCAGATTCAGTTTTTCGCGCACCTGGGCTATGTGGGCAGCGCGGTGTTCTTGCATGCGGGCGGCAGCCTGGGCCGGGTCGCGACTTTCATGCTGACCTGCGTGCCGGCCTTCGTGCGGGCCTTGAGCGTGGGAAACACCGGCAGTGGCCAGGCAGATGGCAAACAGGGCTTGATGGATCAGTTTCATGGTCATTCCTTTAAAAGGGTGGTCGATGGAGTCATCTTAGCGCGCCCTTGTTTCGCGCAAGTGTCGAGTCCGGCCCAATTTGTATCGTATTGTATTGGCAGGCCGATTTTTCGCCACTTTATACATGACGATACAATTTGGCGCTGGGAGAATCGTCCCGATTCCGGAGATAATAAGCACATGGAACCGATCTCTACTATTTTAATCGTCGATGACGACCGCGATATTCGCAGCCTGTTGGCCGAGTATTTGGAAAACAATGGCTACCGGGTATTCGCCGCAGCCGATGGCCAAGCCATGTGGCCGTTGCTGGAGCAAAAAAAGCCCGAATTGCTGGTGCTCGATTTGAACCTGCCGGGGGAAGATGGCTTGTCGCTGTGTCGCCGCCTGCGCAGCAATTCTGCCCTGCCAGTGATTATGCTGACCGCCCGCAGTGACCCGCTGGACCGGATTTTGGGCCTCGAAATGGGGGCCGATGATTACCTGCCGAAACCATTTGAGCCGCGCGAACTATTGGCCCGCATCCGCAGCGTACTGCGCCGCAGCCATGCCATGCCGACCAATCAGGCGCAAGACAATACCCGCTGCCTGCGTTTTGCCGGTTGGTCGCTCGATTTGGCGGCGCGCCATCTGGTGCATCCCAAGGGACAGTTGATTATGCTCTCTGGTGCCGAATTTCGGCTCTTGCGCGTATTTCTGGAACACCCGAACCGGGTACTGAACCGGGATCAGTTGCTCGGCATGACGCAAGGCCGTGATGCCGATCCGTTTGACCGTTCGATTGATATTCAAATTAGCCGCCTGCGGCAAAAACTCGGTGAAGATGCGCGCTCACCGCAAATTATCAAAACCGTGCGCAATGGCGGTTACGTGTTGGCCACCCAGGTGGTGGCTGAAGCTGCGCCATGAAACGCTTTTTGGGCGCGATGAGTGGCCGGGTGTTTTTGATCCTGGTACTGGGCATCGTCGCCTCGGCCCTGCTCACCTGGTGGTTTGCCGTGAGCGAGCGGCAGCGCGTGATTGGGCAGTTTCGTGACAACCATTTGCTCGATCGGATCGAACACGTGGTGTTGGCACTCGATTCAATGTCTGGCGACGTGCGCGCGCCGTTTTTGCGCATCGCCAGCCGCCATGGCTTGCGCGTGCAGATTTGGCCCAAGGGCCAGCCGCTGCCTGTGGCAATGGAATCGAGTCCACCAGCGAGCCCACCATTGACCCCACCAGCGAGCCATCTCGCTGCGGCATCGGCCAGCTTGGACAACCCGGCGCAGGCCACCTTTGAGCGGGAATTGCGCCAGCGCCTTGGCAGTGCGTATGCGCTGCAAGCGTTGCCGGTTCCAAGCCGGCAATGCCAGCAGCGCCATGCGATCCATCCGCTGTTTGGCGCGCCGCCACCATCACTGTGCCTGCGCCTGTTACTGCATTTGCGTGATCAAACCCCTCTGTTAATCAGCATCTTGCCAATGCGCAACCACACCCCGGTGCAGCATCTGAACTGGTCGGCAGCGCTACTGTTTTTAGCCAGCCTCGCGCTATTGGCCTATGGCGTGGCGCGCATGACCATGCGACCGCTGGCCGATTTGGCGCAGGCCGCTACCAACCTTGGGCGCGACATCAACCAGAGCGCGTTGCCAGTGCGCGGCGCGTGGGAAATCCAGCAGGCGATCACCGCCTTCAACGCCATGCAGGCGCGGATTCGCCAGCACATTGCCCAGCGCACCCAAATGCTGGCCGCCATCACCCATGATTTGCAAACCCCGCTCACGCGCCTGCGCTTGCGGCTGGAAAAAGTGGCCGACCCCGAATTGCGCGAAAAATTGATCGGTGATTTGAGCGCGATGCAGGGCATGGTGCGCGAAGGGCTGGATTTGGCGCGCAGCATCGACAGCAATGAAACGATGCAACAGCTCGATATCGATTCCCTGCTCGACGCCCTGTGTTCCGATGCAGTCGAAGCCGGGCAAGATGTCTCTCTGGTGGGGCAGGCCGGACGGGCAATTTCGGCCCGGCCCTTGGCACTGCGCCGCGCTTTGGTGAATTTGATCGACAATGCCGTCAAATATGGTGATGCGGCACAAGTGGGGATTACGTTGTACGGAGCGGGCGTTGAAATTACCGTTCGCGACCGTGGGCCGGGTTTGCCGGAAGCGGTACTGGAACAAGTATTTGAACCGTTTTTTCGGATGGAAAACTCCCGCTCGCGCGAATCGGGCGGCACCGGGCTTGGTTTGACCATTGCGCGCAATATTGCCGAACAACATGGCGGCACACTGACGCTGGCCAATCAGGCCGAAGGCGGGCTGATCGCTTGCATGCGCCTGCCCGGGCCTTGATTTTTCGGCTGCTCAGGCTGGGCAAATCCGGCAATTTCGATTACCATAGCCGGTTTCCTCCGTTTTGAATACATCGCCACCATGCAATTTGAACACTTAATTGAAATCAACGATCCACTCAATCCCCTGATCGATGCCCTGACCCGGCAACAACTGTGGCAGGGTTTGGTGTTGCGTGCAGAATCGCCGCAACTGTTCATGCCGCATCTCGATGAATGCACGCTGGAGCCGGGCGAGGCCAGCCTCGGGCGGCGTTTGCGGTTTGGCAAACTGGTGGTGCAAGATCAGGTGACGTTTCATCCCCACGAAAAAGTGGTGTATGACGTGGCGGCGCAAGACGAAATTTGCCAGTCGCGCCTGTGCATGAGCATAGAAGAACCGTCGCCAGAGCGGCTGTATGTGCGCTTTCAATACAGCGACAGCCACAGTGCCAGCGAAGATGCGGTCAATGCCATGTATGACGATTTCCGGCGCAGTGCGTACAAGGAAGCCGATATCGATACCATTCGCATCATCCGCGAACTGGCGGCGCTGGGGCGGCTGAATTTGTGCTGAATTTGTGCTGAATTTGTGTGGCAATCCGCGTCTCTCGGCGTGGATTTTGTAGCAAACAGGCGACAAATTTGTGACGTAGCCAAAAACAACGGTGACTTGCGGCACGGCTGGGCCGCTCGCTGCCGTTCAATATCGTCCAATAAAACCGCAGTGCCTTTTGTCGTCTGGACACCGAAAATAAAGACCGCTATACCCTGCGCCTGACAGGAATAAAAAATCCCATGACACGATTATCTGAAATTTGGCACGCGCAAATAATGCAGGCTGAATTGGAATCTCGTCTTGGATAATAAATGGCAATCTGGTAACGCTCAATATCAACGATATACAGCGTTTAATTCAGCCTACTTTCAATGATCGCCGTAAAAATTCATGTCAAATAATATTGGTAAATTGTAAAATATCAATGCATAGCGTCCGCTAAGTTTCCTGTCATACTCATTGTCAGATATCGCCTGACCAAGCGTCGGGCGAGC
>JACCDS011235842.1_pt1 | contig 41869 bp, 44 predicted proteins | sample 7446441 | NCBI WGS metagenome assembly JACCDS01 (sample SAMN15323445, study PRJNA562643) | freshwater metagenome | isolation source: river surface water | place: USA:Blue River Watershed | collected 2017-08-17 | reverse complement strand
GAAACACCGTGGGGTTTTGGGGAACGAAAAGCTGCTTAGCCTTCTTGGGTCTGCTCGGCAGAACCTTGGCTTGCCAGGGCAGCCAGCTGCTGTGCGCGCTCGGCCTGAACGGCGGCGAGACGTGCGATGTCCTGCGAGAGGGTCTCGGGGCGCAGATGGCTGTCCATCAGGCGCTTGTCAGTGGCCTCTTCATACAGGCGAACCAGCAGGAACTGGCTCTCCAGGGAGCTCTTGCGCAGCTCGGCGGTGACGAGCGGGCCCCACTTCGGGTCTTCGACGATGAAGGCCATGGCGCGGGCGATTTCCGCGGCCATCATCTTCTCGTGCTCGAAGAGGTCTTGCGGGGTCACACGACCGGCGAGCATCAGAACCGTCATGCGCGGGACGCTGAGGTACTGTGCGCAGCGCATCGCGAACTCGTCGGAGACGTTGGACGTTGCGCGGCGGCCGTTGCGGAGCTGGTTGATGTACCCGTAGGTCACACCCAGTTCCCGCGCCATGTCGTTCATCTGGTGACGAAGCTCGTTGGCCCGACGGATGAGGGCGGCCAGCAGCAGGCCACCCGGCTTGCCGATTTCGCTTTCGTCCAGATTGCCGGACCAGGGGATACGCCCGTGGTCTGCGCCGGCATCTTCAGGTGTCGACAAATCGGGAGTACGCGCGGCTGCGGTTCGGCCCTTCATTTGAACGACTTTATTCATAAGTTTTCCTGAGTTTGACAAATATATGTTCTCTCGTCGGCACCCCGACAAGTTCGAACCAGAAGCTGATGGAACTTTTTGAAATGCTTCCTGCCTCGTATATGTACCCCAAAAAAACGGGTTCGTCAACTGGTTGTGTGGGCCGTAGCAACAGACTGTGCTCTGTTCGAAGCCGCCTTCTGAAGGATGTGCTTGGCGGTCGCTACACAGGTTTTAGTTCTGTTGCTTCAACTATCGGAGGTCATCATGGGTGCTTACGTCAGCCTCGCCGCGCTCACGCTCGAACTGCTGTTCCTGGCAGTGGTTCTGTGCATCGTGGGTTACGGTGTCAACAAGTTCATCAACGCCTACCTCGTGTCCCGGCGAGAATCGAAGATGAAGGCAGAAGCGCTCGTGGTTTCCTCTCGTGCACGTGCTCACGCACGCGCCAAGGCATCCGCTACCAGCTTCTGATTCAAAGCCCGACTCTGTCGGGCTTTGCTTTTTAGACGTACGCCGGACTAAACACACTCGCGACACTGAACCAGACCGACCGCATTGTGACCCCATGGACTGGTTCAACAACATCGCAAACGCCGCCCGCGAAAAGCTGGGCACCTGGTTTCCTTCCTTCAGCCCCGTCGAAGCCGCGCGAGACTTCATCTCCGAAGCCGTTGCTCAGCGCATCCGAGAGGAGGCGTGCTCGAAAGCGTACGCACTCTTGGCACAAGCTCACCGCGGCGTGGTTCACACCATCGTTTGGCAGAACTCTGCCCTCCTCGCCTCGCTGCTGCCCGTCTACCTGCTGCACTCCCCGTACCCGTTCTACCTGGCGTATGCCGGGGTAGCAGGCTATTCGTTGTATGCCGTCGTCAAGGCCTGGCCGCTCATCGCACGCCTGCTCGCTACCCGCAGCATCACCCAGACGCTGTCACTCGAGGTCATGAAGAACATTGAGACCGAACTGACGCAACGGCAGTTCTACGAGCGCAAAGTGGTCGAATGGCTGGGCCCTGACCTCAAGAATCTCGCGAACGAGGTGGCTCGGAAGTTGAAGCCGGACGTCGTCGCAGCAATTGGCAACATGGCTGCCACTCTCCTACTGTCGTTCATCGCTTTCAGGCTGTTCGCGATACCGCTGCTCGAGCACCGGGCTCTTCAGTGACGTCTGGCTATGCAAACCCCGGCCTTGAAGTAGAAACGGAGCCCGCGAGGGCTCCGTTTCTTGCTTGAGGGGGTACCAGTTAGTCGTCAACTGGCGCGAACCCAACGATTTCGCAGATGTCTGCCAGCAGGTCCGGCGCCTTTTCCCAACAACGGTCGGTCTGGTAGATGGTTTCGACGGCAGTGATGTCCAACTTGGCGATGCGGCTCTGGCAGAGCGCCCAAAGTTGGTCTTTCAGTTCGGGGGTGGGGGTAGTAAAGCTCATGCGAAGTATAGAGAGGCGCCCAGTGCACGGCCGTGCGCCACCTCACCACGGATGTTAGGCTTCTACGGCCTCAGCCTTGACCGTCGGCTTGAACAGCACTGCGCGAACTGCGGTGTCCAGCTCTTCAAAGAGCTCACGGTTCTCGTTGAGGAAGGTGCAGCAGTTGTCGCGACCCTGGCCAATCTTCTCGCCCTTGTAGGCGTACCAGGCACCGGTTTTGTCGACCAACTTGGCGTTGACCGCAGCGTCCAGGACCTCGCCGGCACGGTTGACGCCATGGCCGAACAGGATGTCGAACTCGGCAGTCTTGAACGGAGGCGCCACCTTGTTCTTGACGACCTTCACCTTGGTTTCGTTGCCGATGACCTCTTCGCCCTTCTTCAGGCTGCCGGTGCGACGGATGTCCAGGCGCACGGAGGCGTAGAACTTCAGAGCGTTACCGCCGGTGGTCGTCTCGGGGTTGCCGAACATGACGCCAATCTTCATGCGAATCTGGTTGATGAACAGCAGCATCGTGTTGTTCTGCTTGACCGAGCCGGTCAGCTTGCGCAAGGCCTGGCTCATCAGCCGCGCCTGCAGGCCGGGCAGCGAGTCACCCATTTCGCCTTCGATTTCGGCCTTCGGAGTCAAGGCAGCCACCGAGTCGATGACGATGACGTCCACGGCACCCGAACGCACCAGGGCGTCGCAGATTTCCAGGGCTTGCTCACCCGTGTCCGGCTGGGACAGCAGCAGGTCTTCCATGCTCACGCCCAGGGCGCGGGCGTACTGGGGGTCCAGGGCGTGCTCGGCGTCGATGAACGCGCACTGCAGACCCTGCTTCTGGGCCTGGGAGATGACTTGCAGCATCATCGTGGTCTTGCCCGAAGACTCCGGGCCGTAGATTTCCACCACGCGGCCGCGCGGCAGGCCCCCGATGCCCAGCGCAGCGTCCAGTCCCAGGGAGCCGGTCGAGATGACCTGGATGTCCGCGGCAGGCGAGTCCGCGGACATGCGCATCACGGCACCCTTGCCGAATTGCTTTTCGATTTGGGCCAGTGCAGCGGCCAGGGCTTTCGCTTTGGAGTCGTTCATGGGTGGTTGCTAAAACGTGGTGGTTAGACTGAATTATAGCAGCAGTGTTTTAGTTTAGCAAGCATGGACCTCGACAGCTCTGACTCATTTACAGTTCGCGGCGACACCCTAAAACGCCGAGTAGCCTCGTCCGTCTCGGAGGGTGACGCGTTCCGCACGGTCGCGCGCAATCCGCAGCGCTACCGCATCCCCAATGACGACTTTCGGCCCAACATGCTCAAGGCTCGTGACGACGCCCTGCGCACACGCATGGCGTCCTGCAGCGGTAGCGACCCCTGGGTTCGAGAGCTGATTGGCCGCTGGTGCCATATGTCGGGGCTCCCCACATCGGACGGAGACTTCTGGCGAGAGCGGGGCTTCATGGAGGCCGTCCGCAACGGGCGAGACCTGCAGATTCGGCGGTTCCTTGACGACGACGGCTGGGCCTGGATTATCGTGCGCGACATCCCCAGCCACTGGATGCACCGTAAGCGTCTTCCTGAGACAGCCCGGCTGCGAATGCTCGAGGCTCAGAAGCGCAAGGAAGAGCGCGAGAAGAAGTGGTTTCGTTGACTAGCGCCGGCCGGTAGCTCGGCCGGGCTGCATCACCGGTTGTCGCCGCTGCCCTTGAGCACCCCGCGGCTCTTGCGGTCCATCAGCTTGCGCTGGTTGGCTGCAACCACGTCTTCGACGGCAATTTCGAGCTCGCCCAGAAGCTGACGGTAGGCGGCAGCGTAGGCGGCCATGGCGGCCAGGAGGACCTGCGGCGCGCAGTTGTCGTCCCGGATGTGCTTCTTCAAGACCTCAGCCACTCGACCAGCTCGGGCGCACAGAGCCAACGCCAAGGTGTCGCGAGAGCCGGCTTGGTGAGCGCGCTCAACCCAGGCGTCGACTGCCGACAGGTCGAAGGCGTCGCAGATGCGCGCCCAGTAGTACAGGGCATCGCCCAGCTCTTTGAGCAGAAGCTTGGCGTCCAGAGACGGCGCCAGCAGCACTTCGGCGACTTCACCCGACTCGCCGGCCAGACCCAGCCCCATGACGGCGACATCGCGTTGCGTGGGGCTGCCAGGCGTGGAGTTGCCCGTCCAGATGGACGCGGTCCAGCGGAAGTAGGCAGTAAGGAGGGACAGGTCCATCAGCGGCTCGACGAATGCAGTTCGGGGTCACTCGTCTAGTCATCTGCTTTAGCTCGCGGGTTCTCCCGCCTTTGACGCAGGCCTCTAAAAAGGAAAAGCCCCATCCGGAAGGATGGGGCGTGAAAGGTCAAAGGGTCAGCGACCCGATGCAATGGCCAGCAATCGCAGCAGTCGCGGGTTGGCGAACTCGGTGTTCGTGCGGCCCTGTGCGTTCAGCGGCTTCCAGTACCGCACCGACGCCCACTGGGCGATGGCGGCCGAACGGCTGATACCCCCGTAACAGTGGATGACGACGTGCCATGCCACGTCTGGGTCGCTGAAGCAGTCCCGCAAGAAGTTGACAATGGTCAGCGCGTCGGACAGGGCAGGCACTCGCTCTCCCCGTCCCTGCGCAAACCGCTGGTGTTCCTCCGGGGTTGGCTCGTCAGGCCACTGGCCGGCTCTCGCCAGCTTGCCCTCCTCCGCCGTGTCTTCGAAGTGAAGCCGTAGCACCCGACCATAGCCGTCGAAGGCCGGGCGACACGGGTCCTCGGAACGGTCGAGCACCGAGATAACCGCCCGGTCGGGAGCAGCCTTCAGACGCCTGACTTCGTCGAGCGAGAAAAAGGCGATTTCCTCAATCATGTCTTGGTCCTCCTGAAGACCTATAGCTAGACTGGGGATGACAGAAAGGACAACGATGAAGAGACATTACGCCGGCGTCGGCTCGCGAGAGACCCCCTCGGACGTGCTGAACTTGATGTGGCGCCTGGCTGGGCTGCTATCAGGGACCCACGTGCTGCGTTCGGGTGCTGCGGACGGCGCCGATACGGCCTTCGAGACCGGAGCGCGCGACAGGCAGGGCGAGGTTGAAATCTACCTGCCTTGGAAAGGCTTCAATGGCAGCGTGTCGCCCCTGCACAGCGTGACTCCAGAGGCGATGCGAATGGCTAGCACGGTTCACCCACGCTGGGAGCACCTCGGACAAGGCCCACAAAAGCTTCATGCCCGCAACTGCTACCAGGTGTTGGGTCAAGACCTGGCCACCCCAGGCGAGTTCGTGTTGTGCTGGACGCCAGACGGCTGCGAAGGCTCCAAAACTCGGCGAGCTTCCACGGGTGGGACCGCCACGGCCATCGTATTGGCCGAAAGGCACTCCGTGCCGTGCTTCAACCTGTTCAACCCTGCCAGCCGAAAGCGACTGGTTGAGCACCTTGGGGCTCAAGGATTGGATTGCAGTTGGCTGATGCCGAGTGGGCTGCAGGAATCACTGTTTTAAGGGAGACCGCTGAGACAGGTGCTAAGGTGCCCATTGCAGGCACGGTCTCAGGGTGATTGGCGCGCTCAGGTCTCTGAGTCGCAACCGAAAAAATTCACAGCCGACTCTTCGCGAGTCGGCTTTTTCTTGGCGGCTACCGCTGTGAGAACGGGTGGAACCCGCAACGTTCTGCGTGTTGCCTGGCTATCCATTCGAGCGAGGCCGTGTCCGCCCCGCCCCACTTCAAGCACTCAGCTCCGAGCATCATGACGCCGGCGCCATGCTCGTCGTCCCAACTGCAATCGAAGCTAAGCCCGAAATACGGCCGTCCGTCGTCACTGAGACCATGCAGTTCGACCGAGCGCAGCGTGAGATGCCGCAGGAAGTCTTCCGGGGCGCCCACCTGGTCCAGAATGTTCTCGTCTTCGAGGTCAAACCAGAAGGCTTGGTCCAACCTGCGCTCGAACAAATGCAGCAGTGCTGCGCGTTGGACCTGCTCTTGCAGCTCCCCCGGCTCCAGCCAGGTCTCGAGAGCGGAAGCCTCGCCGACAGTCGGAGGCTTCGTCACATCGAAAAGATAAACGCGAACGGGCGCATGCTGTAGCTGAGGCCACCCTGAGACCGTCAGGTGGGCGGTATAGCCGTAGGTGTCACGAACGAAATTCATGCATCCGTATAGCGCACGGACGATTCGAGAATGGTGCCCCGGGTGGGACTCGAACCCACACACCTTTCGGTACTGGATTTTGAATCCAGCGCGTCTACCGATTCCGCCACCGGGGCATTGATTGATGGTGCCGGCTGTCAGGCTCGAACTGACGACCCCCTGCTTACAAGGCAGGTGCTCTACCAACTGAGCTAAACCGGCATGTTGATTGGCGCGTCCGGAAGGAATCGAACCCTCATCTGCCGCATAGGACACGGCGGCCTTCTCCATTAGACGACGGACGCAAATGACCTGCGCCCGAAAGTAGTTCAGGCGTGCAGTCGGCTGTGCTTGGGGACTCGCTGCATCAGGAAGTCCTGCTGGTCAGCGAGAATGCGGCGATTCTTCAGAATCAGCCACTCAAAGCGGTTGGGCTTGTACGGCACGTAGAGCAGTTCCATGTTGGCCTGCTCAGGCGTACGCCCGGATTTGTAGTGATTACAGGCCTTGCAGGCCGTCACCAGGTTCATCCAAGTGTCTTGACCGCCCTGGCAAACGGGGTGCACATGGTCCATGGTGAGCTCAGGCTTCTTGAACGTGTCTCCACAGTACGCGCACAGATGTCGGTCTCGACCGAACAGTAGCTCTCGCTCAACCGGCGCGTAGTGAAAGTCCTTGACCAGCCAGTTCCGAGTGTCGACAACCAGGATTGAGCCGATTTCGAGGATTGACTGCTTGCCCGTCTTGGCATTGACGCCACCGCGCAGGCGCAGTGCGGTTTCTCCGAATGTGTCGCTCACGACACCTCGGAAGTAGAGGTTCATGGCTGTCGGAGCGTCAATCCACCTGTCAGGCGTGTACGCTTTGTCGACCGCCAGGATGAGTGTGTCCATCGTGGTCTCCGAGGCAGGTGGTTTTCCAAAAAATGCATCCTGCGCTGTCGCCCGTCCATTTGAAGGCACCGCGACATGCGGCTCGCGGGTCATTGCGCAGGTTCGATGTCTCATGCAGGCTTTCGGAGGACTTGGCTGTCCCGCGTTTAGCCAGTGTGTTTTGTCCTTCTTCGTTCGACGAGACGTCCGCGAAGAAGAGGTGGCGCCGCGCACAGGAATCGAACCCGTACGGTCAGCTTAGAAGGCTGATGCTCTGTCCATTGAGCTAGCGCGGCTCAAGTTCTCGCCACGTGCAGACCTGTGGGCCAAATCAGGGCACGGATTGCTATACGAAGCTCAAGACCCCTTGTTTCAACCCGTCCAGGAGACCATCATGTCCAATGCCAACACCGTCAGCAGCGAAGACAGCTACACCGGGTTTGTGTTCTGGGCCGTTCTCCCGGACGGCCGCCACAACTCTGTGTCCACGAATTCGTTGTACTACGCTCCTCAGCGCGCCCGGGCGCTGGGTGCGAAGCACTGCTTCGGTAAGAATCTGGCTACGGGCAACGTCTTCAAGATGTTCTGACCCTTCACTAGATTTCTTATTCACCAAAGCCGCTAACGCAAGTTAGCGGCTTTTGTCTTTTCAGGATTGCGTCAAAGGCCACCGAGGCTGAAGACGCGTCCGACGAGAAAGCAGCCGAGAGCAGCAACGCAAAGGGCGGGGCCGAAAGCTGCTCGTTGTCGGCGAAGGCCCAGCATGAGAACAATCTGCAGCAGCGACCCGACAAGAAGGGTATGGGCCACAAGGACCGGCGGCAGCCACACTGCCAGCCCAGCCAGCAGCTTGATGTCTCCGCCACCTAGTCCGTCGACACCGCGCAAGGCCTTGAAGCCCTCTGCCAATCCACGCAACACCAAGTAGACGGCGATAGCAGCAAGAGTTCGATGTTCCAGCGTCAGCTCCGGGCCGCCCAGCGCGCCGTAACCGATTCCGACCCACAACAGAAAGAGCGTCAGCACGTCAGGGAGCCACTCTGTCTGGGCGTCGATGACTGCGGCGACCAGCAGCGTCCATCCGAATATGCTCCAGGCCCAAACCTGCAGAGGCGAGCCCTGGTAGTGGGACCAGACGAAGCCCGCCCATGCAGTCGCTGCAAGTTCGAATGCCAGGTAGCGCCACGGAAGTGGCCGTCCGCAGCAGGGAGTCGCTTTGCGTACCAGCAGGAAGCCGAGGAAGGGCACGTTGTGGTACCAGCGAATGGGCGTACCACAGTGGGCGCACGAGGATGGCGGCGTGTTCAGCGTGAGCGACGGTTGCTCATCTCGCTCTTGCGCGTCCAAGATGCGCGGCAAGCGATAGGACAGCATCGACAAGAAGCTGCCGACGCAGGCGCCCAGCGCGAGCCACGCGGGCCAGTACGCCGCCAAGGCGAAGAATGGCAGATGAAGGTTGTGCAGGAGTGCGTCAAGCATGGAGGGGAACCGTTACGAAGAACCGTTCCCCGTCTAGCGCGGCGATTTAGGCGAGCACGGCGTCACCCCAGAGACTCGGCAGTGCGCCCGAACGCAGATTGCGCAGCTCCATCGACATTCCATTGCGGTGGTCGGTGGCGCGGCCGTCTTGCTCGCGATACGTTCGCACCTTGTCGCCGCGTTGACCAGAGCCCACTTGTCCGGCCACAAGAGCGCTCAGCTCTCGATGCGCGCGGGTGACAGCCTGTCCCTGCACGCGGCGCTCCAGTTCCTCGAAGGCCTGGCGCCGGTTGCTGTGCTGGTCCCGACCGTCCACCTTCACGGTAATCCCGGTAGGGCGGTGGGTCAACACGACGCAAGACTCTGTCTTGTTCTTGTGCTGGCCACCGGGACCTCGGTCGCGGGTGAACCGCATGTCGACGTCTTCACGCCGGACACTGCTTTGCACTTGTCGTGGCTCGTACACCGCCACGGTCACGGTGGAGGAGTGAACGCGTTTCTTGCGGTCGTTGGGTGGTATGCGCTGCCAGCGATGGCCGCCAGCTTCTTGGTGCAGGGGCGCAACTGCCCCCGCATCTCCCTCTATGGTGAGAGTGAGTCAGCCGAGCTCGGCTTTCTTCGTGACCGCGAGCGCGTTGCGCTTCGCGTAGGCTTCATAGAGCGCGGCCTGTTCCAGGACCAGCGCCTTGGCATCGTCACCGCCCTCGGCGGCACGAATTTCCAGATGCAGCTTCATGCTGGTACTCCGTTGAAGAACAACCCAAGAAGAGGCGGGGTCGTTGACGCCTGTTGAAAGTGTAGGAAGTGCGGCGCGGCGCGCCTCGATGTGGTACTCAGTGCAGGGCTTGAACCTGCGACCTCTTCCGTGTGAAGGAAGCGCTCTACCACTGAGCTAACCGAGTATTGTTGATGCGCGCTCGAGGAGGCAGCAGGAGCCTCAACTCAAGCACAGCTGAAAAAAAAGGGGGAGAAAGATGGCTCCGACGGCTGGGCTCGAACCAGCGACCCATGGATTAACAGTCCATTGCTCTACCGACTGAGCTACATCGGAATCGGTAAGGAGAAACCCCTGGCGTGAGTTCCTGCGCCAACGTTGCGTTGACCAGGCCCAGAGGCCAAGGGCTTATTGTTTGGTGGAGGATAGCGGGTTCGAACCGCTGACCTCTTGCATGCCATGCAAGCGCTCTCCCAGCTGAGCTAATCCCCCAATGTCGATGTGCTGTGTAGCACGTTCTTTTAAACTTCCCTGTGGACTCGCGAGGTTTCCGTTGAGTCCGCCCGACCAGGAGGTCGAGCGGAACAGGCTCGCTCTTTCGGCGTGGAACAGGGACGGGCTGCGCGCCTCACGTCACCTGTTCCATCTCTCCTCAACCCGGGTCGAAGCGAGGACTTGAACCTCGAACCTCTGGCAAAGCCAGGCTCTATGCCGCTGCGTCAGCTGCCACAGCACTCTTGGAGCTACTTTCCCGGGAGGTGCGTCGCCACACCTGCAAACACCGCGCCTGTCTGCTGACTTTGTCCGTACCCCATGCGGGCTCCGCCCCCGCATCCCCGAAACGTCTCTCGGGTCCCTAACCACCTACAGCTTGCGCTGCAGGCTCGTCCGCGACCGCGGCCTTCTTTGGAAGAATGTGTACGAACAGGCCTCTCGGCCTCCCACTGCGATTTATGAGACGCCCAGGGGGCAGACGTCGACCTCGATGCGAACTGGCCACATCAACGAATCCAGTGCGTCACGCGCAAAGTGGACTCGAGGGTGACAACGCGGACGTTCTCACCATGAGCAGCTCGCTTCTACGACCGGAAGATGGCGCACCGCGACTTGTGCAGCACGCTTTCGCGTGCTCTTCCAACCGAGAGCGGTGAGGCTATCCCCGCTCACATCGCATCACGATGTCCTGAGTAAGTCTGGTGCTGATGGAGGGGATTGAACCCTCGACCTCTCCCTTACCAAGGGAGTGCTCTACCACTGAGCCACATCAGCATTTGTTCAGCAGTATTCGTCGACGTTTTAGCCTTCGAACACTCTTGAACAAACCCCGCGTCAAGCGCGCAGGACCTGCCCTGATTACGAAGCGCTGCCAGGGGCAGCGCTTCTCATCTCCTCGACACAACTGGAGGCGGCATCCAGAGTCGAACTGGACTGGGCGGATTTGCAATCCGCTGCATAACCGCTTTGCTATGCCGCCATCAAAACTTGGCAGAGAGAGCGGGATTCGAACCCGCGTTGCCGTTGCCGACAAACTACCTTTCCAGGGTAGCGACTTAAACCACTCATCCATCTCTCTATGGACGCTGCGCTACGCGCGGCGCTCGTATGTCAGTATGCGACCATGTTTTAGCCATCGCAGCAGGCTTTTTCAAGGTCTGCCGGTGCGCGGGTGCGCATCGTTCGCGACGTCGCAAGCTAAGGTTGGCGGAGACGGTCGGATTCGAACCGACGGTGCCGGGGTCACCGACACGGCTGCTTTCGAGACAGCTGGTTTAAGCCACTCACCCACGTCTCCGAAACTGTTGAAAGAGCCGCGACTGGTGGGGCAGTCGTGCCCTGTTGCGTGGAGGCGGATGCCGGATTCGAACCGACGAAAAACGGCTTTGCAGGCCGCCGCATTACCTCTCTGCCAATCCGCCAAGGTGTGCGTCTTGCACGTGGTCCGGCAGGTGAGTCTCGAACTCACAAGCCCAGGGGTTTAAGCCCCGGAGGTCTACCGATTGCCGTCACTGCCGGCTGACGCGCTGCGCGGACCGGGCGCAGGGCGATTGGGGTTCCTCGACGCCCCTTCGTCCTCTCTTTCATCGGCAGGGCACGGCACGTCGCCGTTCCAGGTTGGCCCTCATCGAGTCCGTGCGAGGTGTTGCCTCGGCTGCTCGAATCGTCACCAGTGATGGCGATTGACGCCACGCTGGCCCGTTCACAAGGCGGCTTGTGCCTGCGCCCTGCTTCCCACTCCGCGCGTTACCTACGGAGCCTTGAGTGAGCGGCTTTCTTTCCGCCCCTGAGTTTCACCGGGAGGCCTCGCAAGGCATCAGCGAGTCGGCCCGGGTACTGTACGTCGAGGAAACTTGGCGGGGGAGGTTGGATTCGAACCAACGAACATACACGCTCAGAACGTGTCGGCTTAGGCCACTTGCACTCACTCCCCTACTGAACGATGAAGCACGAGCTCACGTCGAACCCTGCTTCGAGAATCTGGTGGAACAGGCGGGAGTCGAACCCGCTTAGCCCAGACAACCAGGGCACTACTCCTGGCACATCCTCAACTTGGCAAACGCGCTTCCCTTGCTGCTTGAAGGCCACCTCGCCATCGGCGAGGCCGCTATAGGTGCTTCTGCAACCGTGCGTCTTGGATGTCTTGCGTGGCCGAGTCCGTGTTACCGGTCCCCCTTCCGTTTTAGGGGCGCATGTCCGCTCTGCCACTGTCCCATGTATCTGCGCAGAGCCCTTGCGAGGCCTACGACTTGCAGCTTGCCTGCCAGCATGAAGTTCCCGGCTCGAGGGTGGCCACTTCCAAGCTTCAGACTACCGGGTTGCAGGCCTAGGACGCCCTGCCCTTTCGTCACCCGCGGCACCTTCGGAGCGCCGCTCCTACACCGGCTGTCTTATTTGATTGCGGCTGGTACGCAGAGCCACGCTTCCCGTGTGGCGGGGCCTGGGCGACAGGCTCGGCAATGCGTGGCAGGGGAAGTTGGATTCGAACCAACGAACACTCAGCTTCAAAGGCTGATGGCTTAGACCACTTGCACTCACTCCCCTACAGAAAACATGGCGGGCCGGGAGGGACTCGAACCCCCAACCTTCGGTTTTGGAGACCGTTGCGCTGCCAATTGCGCCACCGACCCATGTCGCTCCGGCATCCCGGAGCCGTAGATGTTCAGGCCAGCGCCGCCTTGACGAGCGAACTGGCTTCTGTGCCGTCGTAAGCGCCGGCGAGCTTGTCCTTGAGAGCCTTCATCACGGCGCCCATCGCTTTGGGAGACTTGTCCGGCAAGGCGGCGACAATGTCGGCGATGAAGGCCTTCAGCTCGTCGCCGGCGACCATCATCGGAAGGAACACTTCGAGTTCAGCCTTCTCACGCAGTGCACGGTTGCGGGCTTCGCCCTCCGGCAGCACAGCGAGGGACTCGTCGATGCCCTTGATGAACTTACGAACAACCTTGACGACCTCGTCGTCGGTCGTGCCGCGGTTGCCAGCGTCCTTGCCGATGCGTGCGGCCTCGGCGTAGAGCGTGACCAGCAGCGAGGCCTTTTCGGTCTGCTTGGCTTTTCGCGCCTCCAGCGAGGCGGCTTGAATCTTGTCGAGCAACATGTACGCCTCCTTGGCGTGATAGGTGGTTGAAGAGCGGCCAAGACGGCCAGGTGAATGTGTGTGGCGGAGCGAGAGGGATTCGAACCCTCGATGGGGCTCTGCACCCCATACTCCCTTAGCAGGGGAGCACCTTCGGCCTCTCGGTCATCGCTCCGAAGAAGACTTGCGCTCGCGACTGAAGCTGCGCATGCGGTGGGTGTTGGTGCCACGGGAGGGAGTTGAACCCCCGACGCCCGGCTTTTCAAGCCGGCGCTCTACCGGCTGAGCTACCGCGGCATGGTTGTGAGTGGTGCCTTCGGCCGGAGTCGAACCAGCGACACGCGGATTTTCAGTCCGCTGCTCTACCAACTGAGCTACGAAGGCAAGGGAATGGATGGTGCCGTCGGCTGGAGTTGAACCAGCGACACCCGGATTTTCAGTCCGGTGCTCTACCAACTGAGCTACGACGGCAAGGAGTGAATTTTGGTGGAGCAGATGGGGGTCGAACCCACGACCTCCGCATTGCGAACGCGGCGCTCTCCCAACTGAGCTACTGCCCCACGAGTAAAGTGTTCGTGCTTAGCCCAGCAGGCCAAGCGTGCAATCTGGTGCCCAAGGCGGGACTCGAACCCGCACGCCTTTCGGCACTGCCCCCTCAAGACAGCGTGTCTACCAATTCCACCACTTGGGCAAGTGTGTTGAGTACGATGGTGGAGCTAGTCGGGTTCGAACCGACGACCTTCAGCTTGCAAAGCTGCTGCTCTCCCAACTGAGCTATAGCCCCATCGTGTTTTTTGAAATCGGCCCACTGAGGAAAGTGAGCCTCCTGTTATTTGGTGGCCAGTACTGGACTTGAACCAGTGACCTTCGCCTTATCAAGACGCTGCTCTACCCGCTGAGCTAACCGGCCAATGTGTTGCGTGAATGCTTTGTGGACGCGACAGGAGTTGAACCTGTACAGTCTTATTTGTGTGCGGGAGGGTTACAGCCTCTTGAGCTCGCCAATGCTCAGCACGTCCACAAAGCACTCTCTGCTTTTTGAATACTCACTGGTGCCCGAGGTGGGACTCGAACCCACACGGCCTTTCGGCCACTACGACCTGAACGTAGCGCGTCTACCAATTCCGCCACCCGGGCAGTGAATATCGTCAATCTCTCGTTGCCATCAATCAAAGAAGCAATTGGTGCCCAGGGCGGGACTCGAACCCGCACGGCCTTTCGGCCACTACGCCCTGAACGTAGCGCGTCTACCAGATTTCGCCACCTGGGCATTGCATCGTTGATAAGTGGCGGAAGTGGAGGGAGTCGAACCCCCGGACCCACGAGGAGTCGTCCGCTTTCAAGGCGGTTGCCTTAGACCACTCAGCCACACTTCCGTGTTGTTAGTTGCCCATTACGCGGGAGCCAGCGGCTTGTTGCTGTGTCGCTCTGCAAGCTCAGAACGTCAACCCCTCTTCAAGGACACGAGGTTTTGGCAGGGGCTCCAGGATTCGAACCTGGGAATGTCGGAATCAAAATCCGATGCCTTAACCAACTTGGCGAAGCCCCTAGATGTTTGGTGCCCCCTACGGTCCTAGAGGCATGCACTCGGTCTCATACCGTAGCACCGACGAGTCAGCGCTTACCGAGGTTGGTTTGTAATGGAGCGGGTGACAGGACTCGAACCTGCGTAAACTATGCGCCCCCAGCTTGGAAGGCTGGTGCTCTACCAACTGAGCTACACCCGCGCAGTGAAAATTGAAGGAGCTGGTAGGCCGGGAGGGATTCGAACCCCCTATCCCACGATTATGAGTCGTTCGCTTGTACCAGGCTTAAGCTTCCGGCCCGTTGGACTCGGACGCGACGCTCACAGCGCGCGTTAGAAGATGGTGGGCTGCCAGGGATTCGAACCCCGTATGCCGAAGCGGCAGATTTACAGTCTGCTGTAGTCACCAATGCTACTCGCAACCCAAGGAGGCTCTTTTGATGCGGCTGCCTCTACTTCCGCCGACGTTTGGGCTCACGCCCTTCCGGTTACAGGTTCCGGTGCCTGACCTATCGTTTCAGGCTGGTTCGGTGCCGAGCGTCACGTCGGACCGTGTAGTGGAGCGGGAGACGAGGCTCGAACTCGCGACCTCAACCTTGGCAAGGTTGCGCTCTACCAACTGAGCTACTCCCGCATTGACCGTTGAAAGAATTGTGTGAATGGAGCGGGAGACGAGGCTCGAACTCGCGACCTCAACCTTGGCAAGGTTGCGCTCTACCAACTGAGCTACTCCCGCATTTCACACATCTCTTCGCAAAAGCAGGCTGTCGTTTTGACGGCGGCTAAGCCAACTGACCAAGGTGCAGGCTTGGTCTAGAGCGTAGAACCCGACAGCTAGGTAGCTCAGCAGCCTTTCCTCTGACGAGGTGCACGTCTGCCTTTGCGTTTTAGCATCTGCTTTTGCGAAGAGACTCTTGCGAATCTCTTCCGGACCTGGCCCCCTGCGGTATGCAGGCTTGGCGGATGGTGCCGCCGAGCCGAGTCCAATATAGGGAATGTCGTTTTAGCCTTTCTGGTGTGGCATCGCACTCTCGAGCACCTTCTTGTCGAAGGCGATGAGTCGAGGGGCACACTGCAGCGGACTCACCTCGAATGAGCCGTAACTCTGCAGCGCGGTCTTGAAAACCGCCCAGGCCGGAACAACCGTTCCCTAACGCTAATTTTTTAAAGAGCAAATCCACTTCCGCGGACCGTCGCCGATGCGACTGAAGCATGAAGCTGCTTCGGGCCGAGTCTTTCGACTCTGCCGGACGGGATTTGCTCTTTGGTGTTCCCCTGCCCCGTAGTCTGTTGGGCAGGTGGTCTGACCTCTTCGCTGGTCCCGTCCGGTTTGTACCTGACGGGACTTTGAAGTCTGTCAGGGCTTACCGGGTGCTGCTAAACCACCCCTGGTTAAAGCCAATTTGCTGGCTGCCAAGGCTGGATGAGCACGAGGCTGCGGCATACAACGGATAACCCGCTGCGGCCACGAGCGCAGTCACGCCGAGCGACTGGCGCTCTGCGGCTGTTCTCAGGATGGCTAGCGAGTTCATGGTGGTTCCGATGTATGGGTTGGTCAGTCGATTCGTGTATCTTAACAGCGGCTCAAGTCGGTGTCAACACTTTTTTGAGGAAGCTGTTGTGTGGGCCGTATAGAGGGTTATTTTATACGTTTACAGGCTCGGTCGTAAATTCTGACGAATCAGGTGCCTTGCGCGGCATCAGCGGCGGTTGCGCAGGCGCTGCTCTTCTTCGTAGTCATGCGAGCACTCGCCATCGCAGAAGAGCTTGCGCGCGGCGTCCGGGTCCGTCTTCGGGTCGAAGTCAGTTTCGCAATAGTGGCAGCTGCCCCGGGGGGCCAGCCGGGGGCCGCCCTTGCCGATGTTGGCCAGGGCTTGGTTGAGCCATCGCTCGGATTGTTCGTTGGCAAGGTCGATTTCGTCAGGCATGGAGAGTCTCTCGTGATGAGGGTTGCGGGAGTGCTAAATCGGATGTATAGCACCCGACTTTTATGAGTTGCTTATTTAGACTGCTTCTGCTAAACTCCTAAACAGGAGACCCACATGGCCAAGCCTAAAACAATCTACGTTTGCAGCGCCTGCGGCGGCGAGTCCTCGAAGTGGACCGGCAAGTGCGGCCACTGCGGCGAATGGAACACCCTGACGGAGACGGTCCCTGAGGCCGCGAACTCAGGCAACAACCGCTATGCGTCCTGGACGGGCGCGTCCACCGGTACGGTGGACCTCAGCAGCGTCAAGGGGCAGGATTACGCCCGCACTGACACGGGCATTCCTGAGCTCAACCGCGTGATGGGCGGAGGGCTCGTGGCCGGCTCCGTGACGCTTATCGGGGGCGACCCGGGCGTGGGCAAGTCAACCCTTTTGCTCCAGACTCTGGCCCTGATGGGTCGCAGCCACCGGGTCGTCTACGCCACCGGCGAAGAATCCGTGCAGCAGGTGGCTCTTCGAGCAGAGCGGCTGGGCATGGGCCAGGCGCCCATCCGGCTGTTGGCCGAAACCGAGCTGGAGAAGGTGACGGCGACCTTGGCCACGGAGAACCCTGCGGTGGCAGTCATTGACTCCATCCAGACGCTGTACTCAAACCAGCTGCAATCTGCACCCGGCACCGTGGCCCAGGTGCGCGAGTGTGCGGCGCACCTGACTCGATTCGCCAAGAGCAAGGGCATCTCGCTGTTCCTCGTGGGCCACGTGACCAAGGAAGGCGCCTTGGCGGGCCCGCGCGTCCTGGAGCACATGGTCGATACCGTGCTCTATTTTGAAGGCGAACAAGGGTCTGCCTTTCGCATGATTCGTGCGTTCAAGAACCGCTTTGGCTCGGTCAACGAGCTTGGAGTGTTCAGCATGGGCGAGCAGGGTCTCGAAGAGGTAAGCAATCCTTCTTCGATGTTCCTCACGGCGCACGATAACCCGGTGCCCGGCAGCTGTGTCCTGGCGGCGATGGAAGGCAACCGCCCGTTTCTCGTGGAGGTTCAGGCTCTGGTCGAGGACGCGCCGACTCCCAACGCCAAGCGCTCCGCAAGCGGCATCGACACGAACCGGCTTCAAATGCTGCTGGCCGTGCTGAACAAGCATGCGGGCATCGTGGCATTCGACCAGAACGTCTATGTCAAGATTGTGGGCGGAGTACGACTGACCGAACCCGCTGCTGACTTGGCGGTGCTGCTGGCCGCGCATTCGTCCTTGACCAACCGCCCCCTGCCTGACGGGCTCATCGTCTTCGGTGAAGTCGGATTGGCTGGTGAGTTGCGCGCGGTGCAGGATGCTGAGACACGGCTGAGAGAGGCCGCAAAGCTCGGGTTTACGAGCGCCCTGATTCCAGCCGCCTGCCACATCAAAAAATCCATTCCTGGCATGTCCATTACCCGAGTCTCACGCGTGGATGCTGCCTTGTCTGCAATTCGTGAGCTCAAACTGGCCGCCTAAAGGAGCAACAACTCATGAAAGCCAAGCAACTTCTTCCTCGTCTGCGCTTCGCGATGTCCTCGCGTGCGAATTTTTCGGGCCTGATGTACATCGCAGGGACGGTGGCGGCCGGATTGGGCACCTGGATGCTGCTCGAGGATGGAACGCCCTCCCCGGTCGAATGGCTGGTTCTGGCGCTGCCGTCCCTGGCGGCGCTAGGCGCTTTGCTGCTCGGCATGGGCAAGGAATACGACATGGTCGGCCGCAACGCCGTGCGCGCACAAGCATCCAAGTGGGCTGACGCCGGCCAAGACCCCGACGCCATCCGGCTGCGCTACAGCCGCATCGAGGCCCTTGGCTCGCGTGCTGCCTTGCTGGAAGCGGGTGTCAAGCCTATCGAGATGACGGACTACAACGTGGACGGCACACCGATGTTGGTCGGGGTTGGCGCGGACTTCAACGGCAACGCACTCGGCTACAACATGATGAATCTGGGCATGCCCGAGGACGGAGCAACCGGCATGGTGTTGGACATTCATACGGCATACCAGCCGCCGATGGGCATGGACTCATCGAACGGCATGAGCGTGCCCAGCTCGTCATCGAGTATCGGTGGGCTCTGAGCGGCTCAACACAAAAAGAAGAACGCCAGCGAAATCATCGCTGGCGTTTGTTTTTTAATCAGCACACAGGCAGGACCCTGGTGTCAGTTTCCTGCCCGGCCGAGGTCACACCTCGGCGTCGGCCTTTTCGAACTCGGCACCGTCATCGGCGTAGCCGATGACCGCTTCCTCGTCCTGGGCCCAGACATCGTTCCAGGAACCCGTCAGACTGCCCTTGGCGTACTCGGTGGCACGGTTCTCGAAGAAGTTCGCGTGCTCCACACCGGACAGCATGTAGTCCAGCCAGGCCAGCGGGTTCTTCTCGATACCGAACAGCGGCTCAAGCCCCAGGCCTTGCAGTCGACGGTCCGCGATGAAGCGGATGTACTGCTTGACCTCTTGCGGCGTCAGCCCTTCGATACCGCCTTGCTCGAAAGCCAGTTCGATGAACGCGTCTTCCAGCTCGACCATCGTGCGACAGATGGTGTAAAGCTCTTCCTTGAACTCCGCAGTCCACAGGTGCGGCCGCTCTTCGATGTACACCCGGAACAGCCGGCTCATCGACTCCACGTGCAGCGACTCGTCGCGAATGCTCCAGGTCACAATCTGGTTCATGCCCGTCATCCGGGCGCCAGACGGCAGGTCACCCCGCGCGAAGTTCATCAGAATCGCGAACGTGCTGAAAAGCTGCAGGCCCTCGGTGAACGCGCTGAACACGGCAAGCGCCTTGGCCACATCGGCCTCGCTGTCCACATCGAACGACGACACGTAGTCGTGCTTGGCGGCCATGGCCTCGTACTGACGAAACGCCTGGTACTCGACCTCGGGCATGCCGATGGTGTCCAACAGCAGCGAGTACGCATGCGCATGCACCGCTTCCATCGCGGCGAAGCTCGAGAGCATCATCCGGACTTCTTCGTTGCGGAACGCCTTCATGTACTTGTCCATGTAGGCCTGGCCCACATCGATGTCGCCGGTCGTGAAGAAGCGGAAGAGCTGCGTCAGCAGATTTCGCTCCTTGTCGGACAGCCGAAGGTTCCAGTCCTTCACGTCGTTGGCCAGCGGCACTTCGTCCGGCGACCAGTGCATCTGGTTCTGCAGCTTGTAGGCCTCGAAAGCGAACGGGTAGCGGAAAGGCTTGTAGTAGCCCTTCGCGTCCGTCACCTTGAGCATGTTCGGGTCAACGGTTGTTGACATTCAATCTCCTTGATGGGGTTTAGGGGTTCAGCCTTCGCACGAAAGACACACGTTTTCCGTGTCCTTCAGCTCTGCCTTCGAAATCTTCATGCTCACCGAATCGGCGCGCTTGATGGCTTCAGAGCGCATGTAGTACAGCGTCTTCAGCCCCTTCTTCCACGCCATGAAGTGCGCGTTGTGCAGGTACAGCACATTCGCGTCTGCCGGCATGAACAGGTTCACCGACTGCGACTGGCAGATGTACTCCTGGCGATGGGAGGCATGCTCCACAATCCAGCGCTGGTCGAGTTCCATGGCCGTCTTGAAGACGTCCTTCTCGTCCTGCGTCAGGAAGTCCAGGTGCTGCACCGACCCCTTGGCGAGGATGATGCTCTGCCACACTTCTTCCGTGTTGGCGCCGTGCGCTTCCAGCACCTCTTCGAGGTACTTGTTGCGCACCAGCCAGCTGCCGCTCTGGGTCTTGTGCGTGAACGCATTGGCCCGATTCGGCTCGATGGACGGCGACGTGCCGCCACAGATGATGGACGACGAAGCGTTCGGGGCCACGGCCAGGAGATGCATGTTGCGACGCATCTCTCCGCCCGCGTCCGGTGCTGCTCCGCGCTCTTGCGCCAGCTTCACGGTGGCCTTCTCGGCCAGACGCTTCAGGTGCGAGAACACCCGACGATTGACCGACGTTGCCATCGGCGACTCAAAAGGCAGGCCCTTGCGCTGCAGGTACGAGTGGAATCCCATCGCGCCGAGGCCGACGGACCGCTCCATCTTGGCCGAATAGATGGCGCGCTTGATGCTCACCATGAACTCGCCTTCGATGAAGGTGGCCACCGCCTCCAGCTGGTCGTCCGTGAGGTTCGACTCAGCCAGGCGCTCACGCAGCAGCTCACGCAGCTTGCGCTTCTCCTCCGGCTTGACCGTACCCGCGTTCTGGATGAAGAACTCGAGGATGTTGTCCAGCATGCGGATGAGGTCTTCGATGAACATCTCGTCCTTCGACCATTCGTCGAAGTACTCCAGGTTCACCGAGCTCAGGCAGCACACCGCCGTGCGGTCCTCATTGGTCGGAAGTGTGATTTCCGAGCACAGGTTGGACTGGTACACGCGCAGGCCAGCTTCGCGCTGGGCCTTCGGCAGGGCCTTGTTCACCGTGTCGATGAACATGATGTACGGCTCGCCGGTCTGCATGCGCAGCTCCAGCAACTTCTGCCACAGCAGCTTGGCCGACACCACGTCCGTCACACGCTGGGTGTGCGGGTCGATGAGCGACCAGTCGTCACTTGCCTGCGGGTCCTTCATGCAGCGTTCGATGATTTCCATGAACGCATCCGGAATGTTCACCGCGTTGTGCAGGTTCAGGCTCTTGCGATTGATGTCGCCGCCCGTCGGCTTGCGGATGTCCAGGAACTCCAGGATTTCCGGGTGGCTGATGTCCAGGTACATCGCGTACGACGCACGCCGGGTCACGCCCTGGGCGAATGCCAGGACCATGCGGTCCATGACACCCATGAACGGAATGGCACCGGAAGAGGCGGAGCCTCCGGAGGTGTTGATTCCGTTCGACCGGATGGCACCCCAGTACGCTCCCACGCCGCCGCCCATCGACGACAGCCAGGCGTTCTCGGTGTAGTGCGACGTCAGGCCGCCACGCGAGTCCGGGGTGAAGTTCAGGAAGCAGCTGATGGGCATGCCCCGGAACTTCGGCTCGAAGCACTCCGCGAGGAAGTTCTTCTTGAAGTCTCCACCGTAGCGCAGGCGCTTGGGCGGATTCGACAGAGCCGGCGTCGAGAACATGAACCACAGCTTGCTGGCGTACGTGTACAGACGCTGCGCGTGCGCCTCGTCATCCGAGAACGCGCGCGCCGCGCGCATGAACGCTTCTTGCGGCGACTTCTCATCCGGCAACAAGTACCGGTCCTTCAACGTGGCGATGCCGAACGGGGTCAGCAGGTTGTCGCGCGACAGGTCGATGCCCGTGCGCTTGACCGGCGTCGCAGCCGCGGCGGGAGCGCCAGTGGCGTCCTGCACTTCGACTTCGATGGCATAGGTGGTGCCGATGACTCGCAGCACCTTCGGATTGGTCGCAACCACGCCTTCGCTGGCAGCCCAGCGAGCAACGACAGAGGCAAGCTCTTCGTTGGGGGTGAGCGCGTCGATGGTGACGATGCGCTTTTCGATATTTGCCCGATTGTTCATCGGTGTATTTCTCCTTGGTTAGGCAACGTGCCCTAGAGAGACCAAATGGCCTTACTAACGTGTAGCGAGGCCATTGCGACGGGTCTATCTAAAGCAAGGCGAACACGTTCAGACGTGAAGCGCCACAGGTTTAGGGATGTGAGATGTATAGCAACCGCGACGTGCCGCGGGGCCGCTATTTAGTGCTTTTTAAGCCTACAGACACTATAGGTAGCGTCCGTCAGTCCTTGGAGTCGGATTTTTCCTTGAACTCGACCGAGGGGTCGATGTCCGCTGCCGACAGCGTGAGGTGCCGCAGCATTTCGATGTGCGCATCGAACAGCAACTTGAAGAGCCAGATGCTCCAGGAGACCAGGTTCTCAAGGATGGCCTTGATGGCCGTGAACACCAGGTCAATCATCGGTCGGACGGTGTGCTCCAGGCCCGGAATCTTGGCCAAGACCACGAGAAGCAGGAGGACGCCGGCGGCGACGAAGGCAATGGTGTTCATGGGGCTGTGTAGCGACTGAGGAACCGCTTAGGCGGACGGGTTGTGGCCCGCCATGTCGGACTGCTTGGCAGCGCCTTCATCTCCTGCCGCCATCAAGAACTCCTTGTAGCGGTCCTCGAGGTCCAGGCCGAGCTCGTCTGCAGGCATGAAGGTCTTGTGCTTGGTCTTCTTGTACTCAGGAATCGGTGACGGGAAGTTCAGCATCGGCGTCTTGATGTGGAAGACGCGCGAGCCACTCATGACGACGGCCTCACCCATGCCCATGGACTTGAGGTGCTCAGGCGTCACGCGGTACTCCTCGCTCTCGCGCCAGGACTCGCTCATGCCTCCGCCCTTGGACGCGCTGCCCTGCGGCGTTGCACGCAGAGCCTGGGCCGAGTTGCCCTCGTTCTCCGACAACGACAAGGACTTGATGTACTTCTTCGTCTTGCCGATGATTTCAGCCGCCGTTTCAGGGCTGTCCTTCGACGCGAACTTGAAGAAGACCTTGTTCCAGGTATTGCCGATGATGATGTCTTCGAAGTCGGGCGAGATGGCGCGCAAGTTGGCAAAGGTCTGGAACGCCGGAATCATGCAGATACCAGCCGAACGGGCCTGCTCGAACAGACGAGCGATGCCCGCCATCACGTAGGAACCCATTTCGTCCGCGAACACGAGGAACGGCGGCTTGGGTCGGTACTCCTTGCGAACGCCTTGCACGTTGTAGACCGCGGTGCGCAGGTCAGACAGAATCATCTTGCCAAGGTTCAGCGCTGCCTGGTCCTTGCCCATGGTGGGCAACATGACGTACAAGCACTTGTTGTTCATCACGATGTCCGTCAGGTCGATTTCGGGCGTGTAAGTGTTGAACACCTGGCCGAACTTGCCCTGCGCGAACTGCGCGATACGACCCGACATGCCGCCCAACGTGTTCTTCACCTTGTCGACGTCGATGATGGAACCGTTCTTGTCCTTCTTACGGAACTGGTTCAAGAACACTTCCAGGGACATGCGCGACTCCTGGCCCAGCGGAAGCCGCAGCATCGACTCCAGCGCACGGTCGGACTGCAGCAGGATGGCCAGGTCCGAGAAGTGGTAGCGCCGCTTCGCGGATTTCAGCGCTCCGGTCAACACCGTCAGCGCGTACATCGCCTGTTGGCGATAGAAGTCAGCGCCTGGAGAGTTTTCGGCGCTGGGCAACAGGTTCAGAAGGCGCGAAGCGACTTCATCGGAGTCCCCGCGCAAGATGGGGTTGTAGGTGTGGCTGTTGTGCGGCTGGTCGACGTTGAGCACATAGAAGTCGTCTCCTCGGCCCAGCAACTGCATCATGTACGCCAGCTTGTCACGTGTGTCCGCATCGAGCTTCGCGTCGATGAAGATGTAGCCGCCTCCGCGTGCAGCCTGTTGCCACAGCAGGTACTCGCCCAGCGTCGTCTTGCCCACACCAGATTGCCCGATGATGGCCGTATGCCGCTGCAAGAAGTTGTCTTCGATGTCCAGGGGCATCGCATTGTCTTGCGTGTACCCGATTCGCAGGCCTTTTTGGCTGCGCATGAACTCGCCGAAGTTATCGTCGGACGGAAGAATGAATTTTTCGCGGCTTTCCGTGTCGGTGCGGTCAAGCCACTTTTGCGCCTGCTGATGTGCAAACCAGGCCGCTCCGAGTGCGGGGCCGATGAGAGCGGGCAGGACGAAGGGGTCACCCGCCAACCAAGGGCTGGATGAGGCGAGGCCGGTGCCGATGCACATCAGCGCCCACGCGTCTTTGCGTCCAACAAACATGAGAGTCTCCAGAAGGGATGTTCGATGTGTAAGAACCAGTTGTTCGGGAAATGCCCTTCGAGAGTGAGCCGCCAAGACTTCGGGGTCCTGGCGGCTGCGAATATCAAGCTGACGCTTTCACCTTGTCGACGAACGCCACGATGAACGGGGCGGTGCGCGGCTTTTCAACCAGCGCAAAGTAGACGCCTTGACCCTCCAAAAGCGAGTCGCGTCCGGTGGCGATACCGGCAACCTCGGGTCCACGGGTAGTGCCGTCTTCGAAGCATCGACGCAGGCATCCGCGCACCCGTTCTGGCAGCCCGTTAACTGACGGACCTGCAAACAAGTTCAGGGCTCGGACTTCCTTCGGGTTGATGCCGAAGCTCTTGATGAAGCCGCGGTCGCCCTCGAAAGGAACCGTGCCGTCAATGCGAAGAGCTCGCTGCACTTCCTGCGCTGGTGCGCTGTGAGCCGCGGCGGGCGCGCCTCCTTGCTTTGCGCGCTGTTTCTGGGCGGACTCACTGACTTTCGAGGCTACCCAGAGCAATGCGATGATGATGACCAAGCTTTCAACCAATTTGGCTCCTTTAGTTTCCCGGCGGGGGGCTGCTTCCTTGCTTGGGAGCGTCCACGATGACCGGGGTTGTCACACGGTCGTTGTTGGAGTTCGCACCGGGCATGACTGACCAGGCGTTCTCAACGCTGACCGAGCGGGTCTGTGTTCCGCTCTTGGTCGTATAGGCAGTGATGACAACCTTGTGGACGACGTTGCGCTCCGGGCTGCCCAGGCACGTGAACGTGTTCGGCGCCTCATAGCGATGGGTTCCTCGGAAGCCATAGCCTTCGTTCGGAGCGACCAGGGACAGGGTGTGCAGCGGAGAGCAATCGCCCCAGTCCACCGTGACCTTGGTCACCTGGTCGACGTTCTTGGACTTGTCTTCGTTCGTCTCCGGCCAATAGCCAGACACCGATACCCGCACGTCGAAGGGCCCGAACCCTTCCGAGGGGACCACCCGAGCAAAAGTGGACGAAACGGGCGGCGTTCCCTGCACTTTCCCCGACGTGTACAGCGCGTTGAATTCCTGGAACTGCGCATTGGTCTTGGCGGCAAGGTCCGTAGGCTGCTTGTTGCCCATCTTGTCCATCACCGTCGCCAGCCACTCGCTGAGGTCCATCTTTGCGAAGTCGAGGGCGGCCACCTGGCCCGGTGAGAAACCGGAGCAATCGGGGTTCGATGCGCTACCCCAGGACTTGGCGGTGACCGTGGCCGTGCCGGTGATGCGATACGTGCAGACGTTCGCCGCCGCGTCGCAGGCACCCGTCAAGCGCACGTCGGAGCCAGGCAAAGTTGTCTCCTGGTCCTGCAAATTCGACGAGATGTTGAGGGTCTGCCAAGTCTGTCCTCCGTCAGAGGAGAAGCCCAATGGCACCGTCGCCGGCAGGGAGCCAGTTGCTTGACCGGTGACGGGGTAGCCCGCAAACATCAAGTCGCCGACGTTGCCCACCATGTGCTCGAGCGGAGACGTTTTGCGTTTGGGTGCAGGGTCGTTGTCGTAAAGGGTCCAGGTCAAGTCCTTCGTGACGACCGCCTTACCGCCAACGCCAGCGGGCCATGCAGACACGGTGTAGTTGCAAGACGAGGAGGAAGGTGAGCAGGCACCGGATACGACTGCGTACCGGCTGACGGCGGTGGTCAGCTTCTGCAGCGGGTCTACGTTGTGCAGCACCCAGTTCAGTGCGCCATCGTCCGGCTCGGCAGGCAGGCTGCCGCACCCAGCACTGCTATCGCAGGTGGCGAACCAAGTCGTCACCGCACCGGGACAGTCTTTGGCGTCAGGCGTTGAGATGAGCTTCTCGGCGGCCAGCTTGGGGTCGGAGCAGTAAGACGGCCACTGCCAAGCTGCCACTTTGACCCCGTTCACGTCCAACGGAGTCGTCCAGCTGCCACCGCCGGAGTCGTAATAGCGATAGGCCAGCGCTGCATCCTTCACCGAAGCATTGAGACTGCCGGACGTCATCGCAGACAACTGCTGACGACCCTGCTCCTGAACAAGGCGCGGCAGGATGCCGTTGAACGAACAGTACGTCTCCTGCCGCTCAATGCAGGACTTGAAGGGCCACGGGAGCTTGCGTGAGCAGCGGTCTCCAATGTAGTGGGCGTAATGGGACCGACGAGCCGCCGCAAGGCGCACATCATCCATGTTGCAGCCGCCTTGAATAATGTTCCCCTTCTTGGGGCGCTCGAGGTCGGTACGGCAGCAGTTCTTCTGGGCGATGGAACCAATGCCCCCGACCGGACGCTTGCAGCGCAAATCCTTCCCGGCAAACAAGAGCGGAATCGTCTGGCCGGGCTCTGCGTCCTCCGCAGCTTTTCCCACGCCGTCCATGACTGCCACCGCCATCATGGCGTTGTTGAAAGAGCCATCGCTTGTGTTCCCGCCAGCTTTGATTTTGTCCGTGCCCTGGGCCATGTCGGTAGACACGCAGGAGGCCTCGCTTGCGGTAGCGGACCACTGCACGCACTGCTTGGACTCTTTGCGGCAGGTGTAGGTCTCCAGCTGGGACGACACGAGGCCCCCGCCGTTTTCGCCGGTGGTGTTGAGCGCCTGTGTCTGGCCCAACGAGCAGTCGGTCAAGTCCATGGTGCCACAGGTGCCGACGGTGTCGGCTCCGCCTTGTTGCTGCTCAATCGTCGGGCTGGCGGTCCCGTAGCAGGTCTCACCGACCTTGGGCTGGAGGCAGAAGCCGCATCCGCTTTTTTGGGTGTAATTCAAGCCAAGCGTGTTTGCGGGGCCGGCGCTGTCAATGCTGTAGGTGGCTGTGCATTCCTCGGCCGTCAGGGTACGTCCGAACCAGCTGCTTTCGCAGTAAAACACACGGGTCTCGCTGAAGGGATTGGTGTCACAGGCTCCGCCCACTGGCGACGGCGTGGCATCGTTGCTGAGAGTCTTGAAGTCGATGAGACTGACTTTGTACTCCGTCCACGAATAACCCACGCAGCTCTCAACTCCGTCCTTGTCCTTGACGGTCTTGGCGCACTTCTTCTCCGTCTGGCCTACCGTTTGCATCCCCGCGTCGAGCGCAGGCACATCGGCAGGACGGCAGGTGTTGGTGGAGGTGCCACTCTTGGAATCGGCGTACTCGACGATGTCGCATGTCGCGGTCTTGTCGTACTGCGTGCGCAGCGTGCGCTCCGTCAGTGGGAACGTGCGCGTGCATTGCCGGGTGAAGCTGTTGACGGACACGGCCTCCTTCAAGCAGGTGCGTTCGGTCTGGCTGCACTTGGGGTCAGTCTTCGAGGCGCCGACATTGACGCTCTGCTGTCCGTCGCAGGTCGTATACGTCCCGGTTTCAGCGCCTTGCGCATTGGCTTGGTTGCAGGCCACCATGGGCGCAGCAAGCTCTTGCATCTTGGTGAGGTACCCCTCGTCAGCGGTAATGGCGCGTTGAGCGCCGACGAGGGTCGATTTTTCGTTGGCTCGGGCAGCGTCGTCCTTCAAGGACTGGTCGTTGCCGCCCATTTCGTAGGAGCCTTTCACGGTCAGCCGGCACATGTATTTCTCAGTGCAGCCGAGGCCCAAGTCAAGTCCATTGAACTTGACGAACGTGTTGGCAGGCACTTTCACAGACTGGGTGTAGTCCGGGTCGGTCGAGCACGTGCTGGCTGTTGTCGCACCGTCGCACACTGCAAAAGTGACGTCTTGAACCCCCTTCGCGACGTTCGCACAGTTGTCGACGCGAAATGCCAAGGCCCCCGCGCTGTACCGGTTGCTTCGGGTACTGCCGACGCAGCTGAAGTCGAACGCCTGATTCACGCTGACCTTCGCCTTGATGGTTTTGCCCTTGGCCGGTGACGCGGTCGTCTCCACCCCCTGAACCCCGGTCACTCCCTGGAACATGCGCAAGCTGTCCTTCATCGTCGACGCGCTATTGCTGGTCATCACCGGCTTGCCGTCGGCGCCGAGGACCGGATTGCCGTTGGCATCGAGTTGGTAGGTCTGCTTCGACGCTCCGCCAATGGCTTGTGCGGCCTCCCGCTTGGCTTGTTCGACAGCAGCCGAATCAGAGGCGGATTGGGCAAGGGCAGACACGGCGAGGCTGCCGGCAACGACGAAGGCGATGAATTTTTTGAACATTGCGCACCTTTTGGACACGGGTTTGGTGCGTATAGGTAGCAGGGCTCCGCCAGGGAGCCCTACACACGAGCCAAGTCGTTGTCTGCTTACTTCTGCAGCGGAGACATCATCGCCTTAGCCGCGTCCTTGGCCGCCATCTGCTCCGAAGGAGAAAGCACTTGCTCCCATTTGCCGGTGAATGGCTTCTGTTCCTTCCCAGGAGCGCTCAGCCCAGCCCACCCGCGAGCAATGGCTTTGAGATACGGCTCAGCCATTTTGGCGCCGTCGTCGATGAAAGCTTGAAGTGCATAGCTGCCCGTGACAGCTCCGGAAAGTTTCCAGTACGTCTTGGGGTCCAGCTCAGGGCACGTGTCATAGCTGCCTTGCTGCTGTTCATCAACCTTGAAGGATACAGGGTTGACACCCTGGCACTGCATGTTCGCGCGCACGGTGGTAAACACCAAGGAAGGAACCGCCTTCACGTCGTAGGCGTCGAAGAGACGCGGGTCAATCGAGATGTTGGCTGCGGCGCCTTTTCCGTAGATGAGGCCCCGAAGGTCTTGCGTCAGGAAGCTTCCGACATCTTTGCCCGGCGGAACGCCCTTGAACACCAGGGTGCCGCCAGACCACATGGCCTCGACCGCGTACGAGCGCAGCATCTCTACGGGCATCGACCAGGAGACGAAGTAGTAGAGCGCCGTGTCCGACTGCGGGTCGATGCCGAGGAACTCCAACACCTTGTCGCGCTCGGCCGCGATGGCTTCGTTGGCGATGTCGTCAGCACGTCGGCGCGTCTGCTGCGCGAGCTGCTCCATTTCTGGCGTTCGACGCGTTTCGTAGGCGTGAAGGATGTCCTTCACCATAGCAGCAGCATCTGCCTTGGCGCGACGCAGGTCCTCATCAGATACCTTGTCGAGATTGCCGTAAGGCACGTACTTCAGACGAGTGTCGTCTGCAGCCGGGGCCGCGGAAGACGCGGGAGACGCAGGTGCTGCAGCCCCGCTTGCGGCGTTCTGCGCGCCTGCAGGCAGAGTGACTGCAAGGGCCAGGCTCAGCCCTGCCAAAGACTTGTAAATGCGCATGCTCATCATGGGAACACCGGTACGCAGCACTGCTGGCCTTGCCAAACGAGGTTAACGGTATGCTCCTGCGTGGGTACGTTGGTCAGCGGCGGGTACTGGAAGAGCTTGCCGTTGTCGCCGGTTGTGACGGCGCGTCCGCGACGCTGGATGGGCGCCACTTGGTTGAACCGGTACTGACTCTTAATCCAAATCGGGTTGGGGTGCGAAGAACAGATGGCCGTAGGCCCAATGGTTTGCCACGCCAATCCCATGCGGTGCATGCGCGCGACAAACTTGCCTTGGATTTGGTTGTTCATGGTGAACGGGTCTCCCGAGTGATTCGAGTTGCCCACCAAGGGATAGACATTGCCCCAGGTGCCAGCGCACCAGAACAGCGGGTCCAGGGCATAGCCAACCGTGGAGGCCACTGCGTCCACCGCGCATGCGAAGTTGGCAATCGGGTTCGTGAACAGCACGGATTCAGGCGAGAAGATGGCGCCCAAATCGTTGTTCTGCCAGGTTGGGTCAATTTCCGTGATGTATGCCAAGTCGAAGCCGGAATTGTTCAGGCAACCTGCCATCGACTTCATCATGTCCATCATCGAGAAGATGGGGTATTGAAACCAATGAACCTGCATGCGGTTGGACTCTTTGCCTTGGTTGGCATGGTTCACCGTCTGGTTCGAGGACATCAGGTTGTATGCCTCGCTCAGGATTTTCGTCCCACCAATGGACGTCATGCACCCAGGCCGCCGTTCGATTTCTGAAATGAACAGCGGCTGCCAGTACGTCACGCCAACGCAGATGTATGGAATTCCGAACGGTCCCGGACATTCGTTGATGGGGGGCATCGCCGCCATCAACGGGGCAACCGTGTTGTTGCCGCTGGTGTACTGAAACCCCATGATGGTGATGGGGTAGAGGTTGTTCCAGTCGACGTCGCTGATGGGGTTGAACATCTGCCCTTTGCACACGTTGGCAATCTGGGCGTTGGCCATACCGGCCACGGTCAAAGCGGCGGCTACGAGGAAGTTCTTGAGGCGGCTCATTTCGGGCTCCGGGGGGCAGTTGGCGCAGGAGGACGCAGGTCCGGCCAGCTTGCAATGACGTCCTCGCCCTTGGAGGCCGGGACAGCGAAGCTGGTAATTCCCATGTATAGCTCGTACTGGCCGTAGCCCGGATAGACCAGGGCCGGCAGATACCGCACCTGGAAGCGAGAGATGATGGCGTCGTTGGCGTAGAAGATTGGACGCTGCAGCAAGTCCGAAACCGTCTTGAGGTCCCCAGCCCCGGCTTCAACTGGCATGATGCGGTCGGGCTCGAGTGCCAAGACCGAGCGCAACAGCTTGACCTGCTCTTCATCCGAGCCGTCAAACATGAACATGGCGACCACCGGTCGATGCTGGGTCATTGGATTGACGCGAGTGCCCTTTGGAGCGAGCACCTTCCAGGCAAGGGAGCCGTCTTCCTTTTTGTACGGAGTCTGAATGTCTGTCTTAAGCTCGATGGACGGGTCCATCCAGTCAGTGCGGGTCGCGTCCACCTTCGGCAATTTCCGCTTGGGCAAGCGCGAAAGATACGTCTGCGCGTTGTCCTTCAGCTTGTTGTTCGCCGCGGTCCAATCCGTCTTCATGGCGGATTCCATCATCAGCTGACGCATGTCGCGCTCAACAATGGGCCAAGTGTTGCCCTGGACGCCCAGGTCCTTGGACGAGGCAGTCAGCGAGCAAAGCGCAAGCAGGAGCGCGAACAGTGGTTTGTGCACAGGAGACTCAATAGGAAAGATTTCCAGGTGTAGAAACCTCAGAAATCGAACGGGCCCAACACGGAACTGGCGACGGCCACTTCACGCATCAGCACGCCCTTCTTGATGGAGTGCTCGACCATCACGTCTTCGTAAGTCGAACCTTCGATGAGCGCGGTCATGATGGCCAGCTGGCGCGGGGTCAGGGACGTCTTGCGCGAGTTCAGCAGGTCCATCCGCTCGACTCGCATTGCTTCTTCCGAGTCGTCCACGCCCTCCGCGGCCTCCTCTTCCATCATTGCGGTGACGCCGGAAAGGTCGCCCGAGAGGCTGCTCATCAAATTTCCATCGGCCAGGTCGTCGGTCTGGAACCAGCTCTCCAACTCGTTCCAGTCGAGCGCGGCGGCGAGCACGCCCGGATTGACGTAGCTCGAGCCGTCCTTGCGCTTGCGGAACGCAGAACCAGGCAGACGCACCGAGGAGCCGATTTCACGACGCAGGCGCAGCGCCGCGTGACGGGCCATTTGGTGGGCGTAGGAGGCGATTTGACCGGGCTTGTACTTCTTGGTGTCCGGCTTCATCTGCGACCACATCATCGCGATTTCCTGGCCAGCGTCGTCCTTCAGTTCCAGCGGCACTTGGCTTTGCGAGCAGGCGATGTCGATGATTTTCTTGTCCAGGGGCGGCTGGCACTCGCGGAGATAGTCGTAGACCGACATCTCCTTCGTCACCTTCTTCGGGGGCACGACGGCCTTGCGTTGACGGGGAGCCTTGGGGTCGTTCAGTTGTGCGGTCATAGAATTCTCCGGGATGGGCATGCGCCCTAAAAAGTTGTCGATGTCGGGTCTTTGCCCGTCTGCGCCCCTGGGCGCAGTCTTTAGTTCAGCTCGTAAACCAGGACCGTCGTCTTGCCTTTGCCAGGTTTTGCTGAGCTCTGCTTGACGAACGGTGGGTATGGCATGTTCTTTGGGTTGTCGTCGCGGATGAGGCCCAGTCCGTCGGGATTGCGCTCCGAGGGAGCTACCAGGCAATCCAACATCGGCTTTAGGCCTCCGTATGCGTTGTCCCAGTCGAGGCCGCCGCCTGCGCACTCACGTTGAATGACCAGAAATGCCTTTTCAACGGGAACGTCAGGCTTGGCGCCCTGGAGTGCCGCCGTCATCATCAGCCGCCACTGCCTGCGCAAATGCTTGTAGGCGTGGAAGTGCATTCCCTTGATGACGTTGTTCGAAGGCGTTTCAACGGGGAGCACCAGCTCGTACCGCAGCGTCGCCTCCAAGTTCCAGGGGCCTTGCGCCTCGAATGTCATTCCGCGACAGCAGCCTTGCCCGTCGCCTTCTTCGGCTCAGCTGCGGGAGCCTTGCCCATCGTCTTGGCGAAGTCCTTGTCGGACAGCATGAAGTCGCGGAGCATCTCCTCGACCAGATGGCTCTTCTCGATTTCTTCGCCGTACGTCGCCTGATAGTGCGAGCGGTAGGCGTCGAGCATGCTCATGGTGGAGCGCTTCACGCTCACGGCCAAGCGCTCGACGGGGTCGTTCAGGGTAACTTTCTTGAGTTTCATGTCAGGTGCAGTTCGGAGGTTCAGGTGATACGGCTAGCGAGCCGCTCTTAAATCTCAATCAACACTGATAGTTTACTTCAGAGCAGACTGAGTGTCAAGCAGTACAACACTGCCAGAACTTGTTTAGCCACTCTTCGCGTCTGTTTATGTGCGTCTACGCACAATCCGTACGTCGCGGCATAAAAAGAGCCCCGCAAGCGGGGCTCTGGAAGAAGGAAGGGGGACGCTTACTCGGCCGGTGCGTCCGGGCGGGCCTTTTTCTCGACCGGCTCGATGCTCGAAGCCAGGATGGTGGCCGCGGCACCGGGCTCGCCGTTGCGCTTCATGAACGCCTGGATGTCCAGACGGCCGGTGACCTTGACGAACTGGCCCTTGGACAGGAGGTCGGCGTCCAGCTCGGTGATGAAGGCGGAGACGTCGTACCAGGTGGTGGTGCGGTTGTCGTCCTTGCCCTGGTTCTCAGCCAGGCGGAACACGAAGTAGTCCTTGCCGCTTTTCTGGGCGGTGCGCTTCTCGATGGGGGTGGCGATGTTGCCGAAAACTTGCATGGAGGTAGTCCTTTGAACAATTGGCGCCTTCAGGGGTTCGCAACTCTGCGAGGGAGGCTCCCTTGGGCTAGATACGTGGCGTTGGCGTGCGTCGCCTCCGCGATGCACATACCCTATAGCGACCTTTGAAAATTTATGGTGCAGCCGCTCTTCATTTAGATAGAAGCCCCGGGCGCCACAGACGCTCAGAACTTCCTGAAGTCGACCTTGGTCTAGCAGTCCTTCCTACCAAGCCAACCGCCCCTCAGGGCATCGAAGGGCATGCAGCCCTGCCTCTCAAGGCAGCCGCCTCTTGGGGCTCGGCTCGGGCAAACGTACGCTCGGCTTTGAAAGACGCCAAGGTTAGTAAGTAGACGGCACCCAAAATCTTCAACGGGGACAATGACTTAGCGGAGCATCCGAGCATCCAATTAACACGAAAAGGAACTCAACTAACACCGGCCGGAACCCAATTAACATGGAAGGGAACTCAAATAACATGGCTTTTTAGGGCTGCTATGCCGATTGCGGACTCATTTAACACGGCTTGGAACTCAAACAACACGCAGCTTCGGGCGGTCGTTGGACTCGCGAAGATGGCACTGCCAGCGCCTGCGCAAGGCCGCGAAAAGCAGCGAACCGCCGCTCCACCCAAAGGCGGAGGCAGCGGTTCGTCTAAGCAGGTCAGCTGGTTAAGCCGCCAATCTAGGGGCCTGTTTTCGCCAATGGACCACCCCACGGTTCATCCGCCATCCATCGTCAATCACGCCATGTTGATTGAGTTCCTTGAGGGCCAACCGCAGGGTTCGCGGAAACGAGTCTTCCGAGGCATCCGACCCGCACAACTGCCGCAGGCGGTCGATGGCCGTCGGAATCAGGGTGGTTTGGCTCTCGATGTAGGAGTACAGCCATGTGGTCAGCCCTTCCGGAAGTTCCTGCCGACGCGGCAGGTCCAGCCAGACTTCATTCGACTGCTTGAACAATCGAACGATATCTTTGTCCAGCGCAACGCTCCACGGTCCCTTCGCAGGGAACTCGAACCGAAGGCAGAGCTGCACGCTGACCCTGTCGAACTCAATCAGCCCGCGTTGCAGCCGCTTGATGTGGTCACGTAGTTGAGCTCGGGCAGGGCCGTCATAACGACGAAACACGGCACGACACAGGTCCTCGGCATGGAACGTCACGGCCTCGCCGACGCGAATGTCGCGCACGAGATTGAGCAGCGCCATGAACACGAGGCCGTCGGACTGCCGGAGCTCTGGCCCGTTGTAGCGAAAGAGCACCTGACCTGCCGCATTCTTCAGCTCGACGGACATGTCTCGGGAACGTTCCACCCGTTTGCTGCAAACGCGGAAGAGCGGCGATACAAAGAACGCTCGAGGGCTGATGAGCTGTTGGGGCCCGTGCTGCGGAATGAAGTCGTTGGTCAGCACGCCTTCGAGACGGTCCTGTTCTTCCAAGCTCTGCTGCACCCCCTTGTAGAGATGGTTGCGTTCAGGAGACCCTGCAGCATGCGTACGCGCCTCCTTGGCCAGCTCATCGGCTTGCGCGCGCAAGGCGGCCTTGCGACTCAGGATGTCTCTACGGGTATGCAGCTGCTCCCCCAGGACAACTTCGCTGGGGCTGTCCGTGCCCGGCTTTTCGCCCAACACTGCCTGGTCGAGGCCGCTCACGCTGCCACCTCGACGACGGGCGTCGTTGCGGCGGCTTGCATCGCGGCACCCCCGCTCAGGCGCAGTTCCATGGCCCGGCGACTCCACAAGGGGCGCCCGCCAATCCGCGTTGGTGAGGGAATGCGTCCGGCTTTCAGGTAGTTTTCGATGGTGCGCGGCGTAACGCGCAGCAGTGCGGCCACCTCGCTCTTGGTCATCAGTTCGTCGCTCATGTTTCCTCTCGATTCGCGGGTTTTCGCAAGTGGTCTAGTAGAGCAACACCCTTTAAACAACAAAGCCGTGGGCGTCAGGCCCACGGCTTTAGGATGCGTGCGTAAATTGCTTGCTTAGCGGCAGCCTGCGGGGAGCTGGTCGACCAACGCTTTCAGTCCGGTGGGGTCAAGCGTGACCGAGCGCTTGCCCAGGTCAACGAAAGACAGCGTCATCGTGACCGGGCCCGCAGCGGCGACCAGAGCGCGAACTGTGGCGACGGGGCTGGGAGGAAAGATGTTACGCCCCGTACCCTTCTGCCATGCTTCGGAGGTCGCTCCCAGCGTCACGGGCGTAGATGCCGTGCCGGTGGTCGCCAACCTTGTGTCCACACGCAGGTCTAAGCCGCCTTGATTGCAGAGGATGCCGAGAGAAGGCGTATCGAAGCTGTCTCCACTGGATTCGAGCTTTCCGCTGAACCCCTTGACGAGCTCGACAGTGGACCCAGACTGCCGTACGGCCCACCCTTCATAGCTGAATGCCCGGGCCGCGGTAGCCGCGGAAGCCGCCGCGGCGCCGTTCGAGGCAGGGGCCGCCTCGATGCTTGGGCTGGATTTCAAGAACGACAGCTCGTCGGGGAGTTTCTCCTGCAGCGAGGTGAAGAGCATCAGCCCGAAGGCAATCGCGATGAAAATCCAGAGGACGGTGTTCATTCAGAGTCAGTCAGCAGAGGGATGACAGGTTTAGGGGGCAGAGCAGCCACTCTCTCGGCTTCCATGGGAGGGAGCACCAACGGGCCGTAGCCCGTCCCGGCGGAAGCATTTGACAGCGCCACCCGCACATTCCCCACAAGGGCGCTGGCAACGTTGTGGCGCAGCGCGGACTGCACCTCTTCTTCGGTAAGCCCGCCCACGACCACGATGGCTTCGACTGCTGCCGAGGTTTCGAAGCACAGAACGCCCTCGGCGTTGACTGCGCTCACATGAGCCTCAACCTCCACTCGCCAGTGTCCTTCCTCGGGCAGCGCCTCGACGTCTAGCCACAGACCCACGTCGTTTTGAAGGGGGTGCCGGTTTTGATAGGGGCGCACGTGCGCCTGGGCGCTGGCGTGGCGAACGTATTGAACGGCAACGGTGAGGAATTTGTCGGTCACGAAGTGTCCTTAGAGGGGGAACTTCGTCGTCTAGCCGCGGCTTTTATCGGGGCTCGAGGCCTTCTTGTTTTCGTGCTTGGCAATCTGCAGGAGAAGTTGGGCCACCTCCTCACCCTTCCAGGTGAGCACGAGAAAGGTTGGCTTGCCGAGCTTGTCGCTCTCCCAGTTGGCAAGGTCTCGAACGGTGAGCGTGAAGATGACGTCCGGGTTCTTCTTTTCGAACTTGCTCACGTCGCGCTTGTGCATGCCTTCCGCGCCGGCGAAGAGCAAGTCCAGAACAAATGCCTTTTGCGCGTCGGACATCCATGCCAGTTCCTGCGGAACCTTCGTTTGCCGAAGGATGCCGAGGGACTCCAATTCGAGATGCTGTTCCATGTTTGAGAGTGGGAGGCTGTCATTCCTTTAGGGCAGCGAGTTTAAATGTCACCGCTATACCCTGGACATCCCCAAGGCACGCAGACCGATGACCACTCCTGAAATCGCCACCCCCGTTGAAGTCGAAGCACCCCGCCGAATGCGTCTCGGCGAGTACTTGCTCTCCAAGGGGCTTATCAACGAGACGCAGCTGCATGCGGCGCTCGAAGAGCAAAAAATCACCCAGGAACGCCTTGGGATGATTCTGACTCGGGGTGGCTTCCTGACGCGGCGGGACCTGCTCGAGGCCATCCTGGCCACGAATCCCGACCAGATTCATGGCGAGTCGTTTTTCACGGCGCGCGTGCCCGGCGAAGTGCTGCTCGAGACCAAGACCATGGTAGTCGCGGAAACAGCGACTCGCGTATTCCTGACGACGCTTGGCAGTGAGCGTCAAGCCGCTCTCGAGCTCAAGCAGTACTACCCCGAAGTCGACCTTGTTTTCGTGGCCGGCAACTTCGAGCAGGTGGACAACTACCTCGAAGACGTGCGAGCAATGCTGCAGGACGATGACTCCCTGGTCGACAAGCTCCTGCGCCGAGCCTTCAGCGAAGGCGTCTCCGACGTGCACATCGTTCCGCGCTACAGCTCGTATACGGTGTTCTTTAGGCACCTCGGTGTGCGGCATCACGTGCACGAAGGTGACCCTGACGAGTACAACACCTTGGCGGCACGCATCAAGGACTTGTCGCGGATGGACTTGGCCGAACGGCGGATTCCGCAGGACGGCGGCTTCCAGATGGAATACAACGGCAAGCTGGTCGACCTGCGGGTGGCCACGATTCCGGTGGGCAACAACGAATACATCGTCATTCGCCTGCTGGACCCCGACCGCGTTCAGCCCTCGCTGAATGGCTTGGGTATCAGCCGGGTCTCTGAGTGGCGCAAGGGCGTCTCTCGTCCTGATGGCCTGTGCCTCATCTGCGGCCCGACGGGTTCCGGCAAGACCACAACCCTCAATGCGTCCATCAAGGAGATGGACCGGTTCGGGAACTCCATCTTCACGCTGGAAGACCCGGTGGAATACCGCATCCCTTACTTGGGCCAGGTCAACACAAACCCGGCGCTCGGCCTTGACTTCGCTCGCGGCATTCGCGCGTTCATGCGAAGCGACCCGGACGTCATCGTGGTCGGTGAAATCCGCGACCCCGAGACTGCACGCAACGCCATCAAGGCGGCCGAAACCGGCCACTTGGTGCTGGGTACCTTGCACACCGGCACCATTCACGGCGCGCTTCAGCGTCTGCGTGACCTCGACGTGCCTGCCAACGAACTCGTGTACCTGCTGCGCAGCGTGCTCGTGCAGCGGCTCATCCGGACCTTGTGCACCAACTGCCGCGGCCAGGGCTGTGCAGCTTGCTCCAACACGGGCTACGCCGCGCGGACCATTGTCTCGGAGTGCGCCTATTTCCCGGGCGAAGACGACGTCAAGCGCCTTCTCGAAGGCAACCGCTGGTGGCCCAGCATGCTCGAGGACGCCGTTGGCAAGTACCGCGAGGGCGCGACCACTTCACGAGAAATCATCCGTGTGTTCGGCGAAGAAGCTCGCCTGTTGATTGGCGAAGGAGCCAACTGATGCCACTCTACGAAGGCAAGGTCAAGACCCGCAACAACCGGGTTCGCGCCGTTGAAATCCAGGCTCGCAACAAAGACGAGGCCATGGAGCACATTGAGCGAATCGGCCGCGTTGTCACCTTCAAGCGCAAATTCTCCATGGACGTGCGCTCCGGACTCACGCCTGCTGACCGGCAGATGTTCTTCACGCGCTTGTCCGCGATGCTGTCTTCTCGCGTCGGCACTTCTGACGCGTTGATGTTGATGCGCGACACGTTCGGCGGCAAGATTCAGGAAGTGTCGGCGCGACTGCTGAACTTCGTCGAGTCCGGCGACGACCTGGCCGCGGCCTTCGACCGCGTCGGCAATCCCGACTTCCCCGAGGCCACGGTCGCGCTCATCAAGGCAGGCGCTCGTTCAGGTGAGACTTGGCGCGCCATCAAGGACGCCGCGGAGTTCGAGTACCAGTTGCACAACGTGAAGAAGGGCGCCTCAAAGGGACTTTGGACTGGTGTGGGCTCCTTCATTGGTGCCGGCGCGCTCACGGTCGCCTCGACGCTGTACGTCGGTCCTAAAATTATGGAATCGGACCTCATTAAGGCTGCCAACAAGGACGGTGCCGTCAACATCGACTGGATTAACCACCTGGCGACGGGTGTTGGCTATTTGATGGCTGTCTTGTTGATTATCGGCGTTCTCTTCTGGTTGCTCGCGTCGGTTGGGCGTCAGCTCTTCCCGGTCAAGGCGGACAAATTCATTCTTCGCATTCCGTTCTACAAGGACCTGGTGCTGTCGCGCAACAACTTCATTGTCCTGTACGGACTGGCTTTGCTCATCAAGTCGGGGGTTCGAACGGAAGAAGCGCTGCGACTCTCCGCGGAGTCAGCTCCCAAGGGCGCCCTCAAGTCGGACCTCACCTCCGCGATGATGGCGGTGAAGACAGGCAGACAGTGGCCGAAGGCCATGCAGACCTTGCATCCCACTGACAAGGCTGCATTGATGAGTGCGACCGACCGTGAGCAGGTTGCTTCCACCCTGGACACGCTGGCCAATCAGTACCGAGAGCTTTACGCACAGCGGCTTGGCTCGTTCGTGCCCATCGTGAACCTGCTGGCTGCGCTGTTCATGTCAATTGCAGGTGGCCTGCTTTTCGGTCAATCCATTCTGCCGATGCTGATGGCGTCGCAAGGCCTGATGGGCTAAGCCCCCTAGCCAGAAACCCAAATCGGTCCTGCGCGCTTCCGGCGCAGGCCATATAAAACAGTGTCTATACACCCTACAACCCTTCTCCCAACTTAGGAGCAATCCAATGTTTTCTCTCATTATCACCATCATCGCCGTAGCGCTTGTCGCGGTTCTGGCCCTGGCCACGCTGTACTACGGCGCCCAGTATGTACAAGATGGCCAAGCCCGCGCTGCAATCACGAAGATTGTGCAAGAGGGTAACCAGGTCGTCGGCGCGCTGGAGCTGTACAAGGCCGACAACGGTAGCTTCCCCACCGGCACCAGCGACGAAATCAAGGCTCAGCTGACGGCCAAGAACTACCTGCAACAGATGCCGACTGGCACCTGGGAGTTCCGCAACGACTTCGCGGTTCGCACCGACCTGTCGGAAGCGTCCTGCCTCATCATCAACAAGAAGATTGGCGTGAACTCAGTTCCGTCGTGCTCTGACCCGGCGTACACGGGCCAGACCGTCTGCTGCTCAGTGACCAACTGAAATACCTGACGCGGGGTGGAGCAGCCGGGTAGCTCGCCAGACTCATTATCTGGAGGTCGCAGGTTCAAATCCTGCTCCCGCAACCAAACAAATTAGGTGGCTATGCCACCTAATTTTTTTTTGTCACTTGGACTCGTTAAAGTTGCGACCGGCAGCCCCGAAGCGTTTTCTGCACTGATACCGCGCCTCGACGGGGGAAAGGGTTGTTTCGCAGCGTTCCCACGCCCAATACAGCACGCTCTGATTGCAGCTCAACTCGAAATATGGCGTTACCGTGCTACTTGCCGTGGCGCCGCTCATCGCCTACCCGAAAGCACTTGCGCCGGAGGCCCTAAAGGGCTCGCCGACTCCGCTCATTGGCGAAGCGGTCAGCGCCGGCTCGCGTGAGTGTCGAACAAGGGGAAAGTGCCGCAGCTCATCGTCCCCTTGTGTGTCTGAATCACGTCGGCACCTGTCGGCATGAACGGCTCTCCAGTCAGTGCGCTGCCAAAAAGGTGGGTCACCGAGCGATGAGCCACGCGCGGTGGCTGTTGCTCGGGTAGCGGCGCGTACGCGGCCCCCTCTCGGTTGTAAGCGATGAAGCCCGGAACCCAGACCTCAGCAGGCGAGACGTCAGGGCCGAGGTGCCGCAGCAGTCCTGTCCCATCTCGAGGCAATCCCTCTCCGTGGTCCGAGGTGAACACCAGCACTCCAGGCTCAGGGAGCGCGTCCAGGCGAGACATCACGTCGAGCAACACCTTTGCAGAATATTCGATGGCTTGGTCGTAGTGCTCGTCCTCGGTTCGCTGCGCGGACTCGCCACCCGGATAGCGCCTGAAGTACTCGAAGTGCGCCTGGGTGAGATGCAAGAGGATAACCAAAGGCTGCGTCCCTCTTGCGGGGCGCTGGGAAAGTTCTTTATCCAACGCAGTGACCAGCCATCCATCCGGCGGAGCCGTCCCCTGCGGCGGAGGCACGACCGTATCGAAGACATTCTCCGTGTAGACGTCCAGGGACTGATTGGACAATCGCACGGTCCTGGCACCGGCTGACCAGGCACGTCCTATCCAGGAGGGGGCCGTGCTAGCCGCGGAAGCCTCCGCCGGCGAGTATCCTGTCAGGAGCAAAGGCACTGACCGATACGTTCCGTTGGCACTGGCACACACCGGAGGCAAGCTCCAGCCCTGGGAGGGGTCCTTAAGCCGATTCCGTAGACGCTCCACTGAGGAACCCGGAGCGGCTTCCTGCCCGAAGAATGCATCCCAGCGAGCGCTCTCTCCTACCACGAACACGAACACGCCGGGCCGAACGTGGGGCAGTGGAGTAGGCGCCTGACGACCTTGCAGGAGATGGAAGCCCACCCACGAGTCCACCGCCTCGAGGGCGACAAGCCCAGGGTGCGCAATAGCCGGGCTGGTCAGCAACCGGGTGTGGACGCATGCCCCTGCAAGGCTCACGAAGGCCAGCGTTCCGGCCAGTCGGTGCCATGCCGGAGGAGTTCTAGGGCGGGTGGGCAGAACGAGGACCATCGTCAGAAGCACCAGTTCAACAAGGACAGTTGCATGGGCGAGCCCAAGCCCCATCCCGTCTCGCAGTTCGGACGCAGTGGTACCCACTGCGGCTTGTACCGCAGCGGCAGAGGGGAATCCGCCCATCACCGCCAAGAAGGCCGTCCAGTAGAGCAGAGCGGGACTCAGCAGGACTGTCATCGCACGAAACAGGTTCACCCGGTGCGGATAGGCAACGAGGCCGCAAAGAATCGACAGCGATAGAAGACTTTCCCGGTGAGAGACGACGTGCCCGGCGTTCGCAAGCAGCGGCCAGCACCAGGCCGCGGCCACCCACCACGGATAGGCTCGCTCAGTCTTGGGGAGGTAATTGGATAGTTTCATGAAGCGGAGAGCCTGCCGGTGCTCTTGCCTGTATAGGCGCCTCCTTTATGTGATGAGGTGCTGGCCTCCGAGTTGCGGAGCAGCGCCCCCTTTCGATTCGTCCAGCGCCCCCTCTCGATTTCTAGCGGGCATAGAAAAACGGCCTCCGAGGAGGCCGTTCTTGTCTTGCGCAGTCCTGTTCGACAGGTTCTGTCCAGGCGGGGTCAGAGCCCCGCGCGGGATTAGAACTTGTAGAAGAAGGTGGACTTGGCGGCGACGGTGTCGCAGCCGTAGGCGCCGACGGGAGCCCAGGAGGCAGCGTCGGTGGCGGTGGCAGCGGTG
>JACCDS011870315.1_pt1 | contig 41931 bp, 23 predicted proteins | sample 7446441 | NCBI WGS metagenome assembly JACCDS01 (sample SAMN15323445, study PRJNA562643) | freshwater metagenome | isolation source: river surface water | place: USA:Blue River Watershed | collected 2017-08-17 | reverse complement strand
TGCCCGTCCCCGGGCGCGATCGTGCAGTACTCGAACGGCATCGTCGACTTCAACCAGGAGCACTGCATCGGCTGCGGCTACTGCGTGGCCGGCTGCCCGTTCGACATTCCGCGCATCTCGAAGAAGGACAGCAAGGCCTACAAGTGCTCGCTGTGCTCGGACCGCGTGGCTGTGGGTCAGGAACCGTCGTGCGTGAAAGCCTGCCCGACCGGCTCGATCATGTTCGGCACCAAGGAAGCGATGATCCATCAGGCAGAAGAGCGCGTGGTGGACCTGAAGGAGCGCGGCTATCAGAACGCCGGCCTGTACAACCCGGCCGGTGTCGGCGGCACGCACGTGATGTATGTGCTGCACCATGCGGACAAGCCCGAGCTGTACCACGGCCTGCCGAAGGACCCCACCATCAGTCCGATGGTGTCGTTCTGGAAGGGTGTGACCAAGCCGCTGCTGTCGCTGGGCCTCGGCCTCGCGGTGATTGGTGGCTTCTTCCACTACATCACCAAGGGCCCGAAGGAAGTCCATGCGGACGACCATGCCGCCGAGAAGGAAGGAGCCTGACATGAGCGAGCTGCAAAACGGCAAATACGTGCAGCGCTACGGCGTATCGGACCGCGCGAACCACTGGGTGGTCGCGATCCTGTTCGTGCTGCTGGCGCTGACGGGCCTGGCCTTCTTCCACCCGGCGTTCTTCTTCCTGTCGAACGTGCTCGGTGGTCCGGTATGGTCGCGCATCCTGCATCCCTTCCTCGGGATCGTGATGGTGATCAGCTTCATCGGTCTCGCGCGTCGCGTCTGGCACGAAAACTTCATCAAGCCGGTCGACATCGAATGGCTGAAGATGATCCAGGAAGTGATCAACAACGGCGACGGTCCGGACAAGCTGCCGATCGGCAAATACAACGCCGGCCAGAAGCTGATGTTCTGGACCATGGTCGGCAGCGTGATCGCGCTGCTGCTGTCGGGCATCGTGATCTGGCGCTCCTACTTCGCGATGTACTTCCCGATTCCGGTGATCCGCTTCGCGATGGTGATCCACATGCTGGCCGGCTTCACCGGCATCCTCGCACTGATCATTCACGTGTATGCAGCGATCTGGGTCAAGGGCACGCTGCGTGCGATGACCCGTGGGAACGTCGATGCGAACTGGGCCAAGCACCATCATCCCGAATGGTTCAAGGAACAGACGGGTTCGAAATAAGGCTCAGGCCGCAACCGCAGTATCTGCAGTACCCGCAGCAAAGGCAGTCACAAGAAGATCCGGAAACGGACCCTCCCCCACCGGAGAACTGGCAACAGGCTACACTCCGAACCACGCCGGCAACGGCACCCAACCCCGGCTTCGGCCGGGGTTGGCCTTTATACGCTTTGATGGTGCAAGCCCATGTCACAGAAAATCCTGCAGCCCGGCGAGATCGGCCAGCACGAACCCTTCCCCAACATCGTGCTGCCAAACGATGTGGCCCTCTTCGACAACCGTGCGCGCCGCTTTGCGCATCTCGCACGCAATCACGCAATGGCGCCGCTGCTGGATGCGATGGGCCATATCGCCGCCGCACAGGACAAGGCTTACCGTGCGCAGGGGCCGGTCGCGATAGCCGATGCGCTGCTGGCGCAATCGCGCGAGCACGGCATGCCTGCGCTGTCGTTCCAAGGCGAGCGTGACCCGTCATGGCTGAAGGATGTGGACGCGATCATCGAAGCGCTGCTGGCCTGCCCGGAAACCGTGCTGCAGGATGCGGCAAAGCGGCTGCAAGCAATCGATGCGGCGGGCCGCGAAGCGATCGCGGACGCGATCTTCGGCGGCGGCATCGCCGGTGACGATCCCGACACCCATGCCTTGCTGGCACCACTGGTCGGCGCGGCGCTGCAGGTCTGGTTTACGCGGCAAGCGGCCTCGATGAAAACGGAAGACATCGGTCTGGTCGGCACCTCCACCGTCTGCCCGTGCTGCGGCTCGCGCCCGGTCGCCAGCGTGATCGAGATCGGCCCCAACCAGCACAGTCTGCGCTATCTGCACTGCAGCCTGTGCTCGACGCAATGGCATATGGTGCGCGTGACCTGCAGCTGCTGCGAATCGACCAAAGATGTGTCGTATTACAGCCTGAATGGCGTCGAAGCGGACGCACCGGCCAAGGACGTGGCCTTCGCGCGTGCCGAGGCCTGCGATGCGTGCCACAGCTACCTGAAGATCTTCCATCGCGAGAAGGCGCCAATGATGGATGTGGTCGCCGACGACCTCGCGACGCTGACACTGGACATGCTGGTCGATGAGGCCGGCTACCTGCGCAGCGGCCCCAATTTGCTGTTTGCGCCGGGCGCGCCGGGCGACGGCGAGGACTGAGCATCAGTCCCGTCCCTGTCCCACGTGCCTGTCTCATCAGGTCACCCCCCACTGGCCATGCCCCGCTCGGTGCTGCGCCAGCCTGGCATTCCGGGGTAAACTTCGGGCATCGCCGGCAGCCCGCTCCGTGGCGGCCGGACTGAAGACAAGAGACTTCCATGACCTCACCGACGTTTCTGCCCCGTGCGGGCGAAACGGATAGCGATGGCGTGCTGACCCTGCGCACGCTGCCCTCCGTTGACGCCCTCCTGAACCTGCCTGCGCTGCAGGAACCGATTGCCGTGCATGGCCGCGCGCTGGTCAAGCGCGCGATACAAAAGGCATTGGCCGGTCTGCGCCAGTCCCTCGCCGCGACCGTGAGCGCCGATACCCCCGGCACGGCGACCCGCGAACAGCTGATGCGCCTGATCGCCGATCAGATCGCGCTCGAGACTGCGCCCAGCATGCGCCGCGTGTTCAACCTGACCGGTACCGTGATCCACACCAACCTCGGCCGCAGCCCGCTGCCCGAAGCGGCGATTGACGCACTGGTGCAGGCAGCTCGCCATCCGGTGACGATCGAATACGATCTCGTCGCCGGCGAGCGCGGTGAACGCGACGACCATACCGAACAACTGCTGTGTGAACTGACCGGTGCCGAGGCCGCGACCGTGGTCAACAACAATGCGGCCGCCGTGCTGTTGGTACTGGCCGCGCTCGGTGCCGGCCGCGAAGTGCCGGTGTCGCGCGGCGAGCTGATCGAGATCGGCGGCTCGTTCCGCATCCCGGACATCATGAAGATGGCGGGCTGCCAGCTGGTCGAGATCGGCACCACCAACCGCACCCACCTGCGCGATTACGAAAACGCGATCAACGAGCGTACTGCGATGCTGACCAGCATCCACACGTCGAACTATCAGGTGGTCGGCTTCACCGCCGCACCCACCGAGGCCGAGCTCGCGGCACTCGCAAAGGAACACAAGCTGCCATTGTTCGTCGATCTCGGCAGCGGCGCACTGGTCGGCTTCGAGCGCTTCGGCTTGCCGCATGAATCACTACCCCACGAGTCCTTGCGTGCCGGCGCCGATGTGGTCAGTATCTCGGGCGACAAGCTGCTCGGCGGTCCGCAGGCGGGCATCATCCTTGGCCGCAAGGACCTGATCAACAAGATACGCAAGCATCCGCTGAAACGCGCGCTGCGCTGCGACAAGCTGATCATGGCAGCGCTGGAAGCAACGCTGCGCCTCTACCGCGACCATGCGGATGACGACCGCAAGCTCACCCAATTGCTCCCGCTGCTGCACCTGCTGAACCGTGACACCGACGACATCCATGCGTCGGGCCAGCGCCTGCTGCCGGCGGCGCGTGCGGCTTTTGGTGAACAGGCCAGCGTGACACTGCATGCGTCAAAAAGCCAGATCGGCAGTGGTTCGCTGCCGATCGACCGGCTGCCGAGCTGGTCGCTGGTGATCACGCCCATCGGCAAGCGCAGCGGGCAGGCACTGGCCGGTATCGCGTCCGCGCTGCGCAAGCTGCCGATTCCCGTGATTGGCCGCATCCATGACGGTGCGTTGTGGCTGGACCTGCGCACGCTGGAAGACGAAGCCGGTTTCGTTGCACAGCTGCCGCAGCTGGCCTTGCCTGCACTCGCTTGAACACGCGTTTTTCCGGTACACGCATTCCATGATCATCGGCACTGCAGGCCATATCGACCACGGCAAGACCGCGCTGGTGCGCGCACTCACCGGCATCGATACCGACCGCCTGAAGGAAGAGAAAGCGCGCGGGATCACCATCGAGCTCGGCTTTGCGTACCAGCCGCTCGACGCGCAGCAGCCCGATGGCCCGCGCGTCGGCTTCGTCGACATGCCCGGCCATGAGCGCTTCATCCATACGATGCTGGCCGGCGCGACCGGCATTGGTCTCGCGCTGCTGGTCGTCGCCGCTGACGATGGCGTGATGCCGCAGACACGCGAGCACTTGCAGATCCTGCAGCTGCTCCACCTGAAGCAAGGCGCAGTTGCGCTGACCAAGATCGATGTCGTCAGCGCGGAGCGCGTAGCCGAGGTGCGTCAGCAACTGAACGAGCTGCTCGCCGGCACCTTCCTCGCCACGGCACCGGTGTTTGCGTGCAGCGCGCACAGCGGCGCCGGTATGGCCGAGTTGCGCGACCATCTATATCAGGCGGCACGTGCATGGCACGCGAGACGCGATGCAGAGCGCTCTGCGCAGGCCAACCGGCATTTCCGGCTCGCGGTCGACCGTAGTTTCTCGATCGAAGGCCGCGGCACCATCGTCACCGGCACTGTGCACGATGGTCTGGTCAGTGTCGGTGATACGGTGCAGATTTTGCCGTCCACCCGGCATGGCAAACCAGTGAGCGCGCGCGTGCGCGGCCTGCATGCATTCAATCGCATCGCAGAACACGGCCGCACCAGCGAGCGCGTCGCGCTGAACCTGGCCGGCATCGAGCGCACCGACATCCATCGTGGTGACTGGGCCGTGGCTGACGCGGTCAGCCATCGCAGCGACCGGGTGGCCGTGCAGTTACATCTGCTGCCTGATACGAAGCCTCTGAAACACTGGACGACCGTGCATGTGCATACCGGCGCTGCGCACGGGCTGGCACGTGTGGCCTTGCTGGAGGGCGATGTGCTGCAGCCCGGTGAAGCAATGCTGGCGGAACTTTCGCTCGACACGCCCTTCCATCTGTGCCACGGCGACCATATCGTATTGCGTGACGCGTCAGCGCAGGCCACCATCGCCGGCTGCACGGTGCTCGATGTGTTCCCGCCATTGCGCGGCAAACGCAGCGAAGAACGGCTGAACCTGCTGCGCGCGCTGCATGCCGCAGGCAGCCATTCCGAGGCCAGTGACCGCGACGCACTCGCTGCAGTGCTGGCCAGCGAAGCGCGTGGCGTGAATCTGTCGGCCTTCGCAGCCAATCGCAACCTGAAGGAATCCGCACTGCCGGCACTGCTGGCGCACATGGAAGCCACGCAATTGCGCAGCGGCGAAGGTCTGTATGCGTGCGCAACCTTGCACTGGCAGGCGATGCAGGACAAGGTGGTGGCCGAGCTGGAACAATTCCACCAGCGCGAGCCCGACATCGCCGGCGTCGAGCGCGAGCGCCTGCGTCGCAAGGCGCTGCCTACGCTGCCGCCCGAGCCTTTCGCAGCCCTGGTGCAGTCGCTGGTCGATGATGGCAGTGTCGTTGTCGCGCAAGGCCGCTTCATTGCACTACCGGACCACAAGGTCGAGTTCTCTTCAACAGAACAAACGCATTGGGAAAAAGTCATGCCGCTGCTGATGGCCGAGCCGTTCCAGCCGCCGCGCGTGCGGCCGCTCGCGAAAGACATCGGCATCACCGAGGACGAGATGCGCCGGCTGATGGGCAAGTCGGCGCGACTGGGCCTCACCTGCCGCGTCGCGCATGATCACTACTACCTGAGCTCAGCGGTGAAGGAGCTCGCCGGCCATGTCGCCGCGCTGGTTGACACTGAAGGAGTCGCGAAGGCGGCCCCTTTCCGCGACCGTATAGAAACCGGCCGCAAGCTCGCGATACAGATCCTGGAATTCTTCGATACGGTCGGCTACACGCGCCGTATTCGTGAGCACCACGTGATTCGACAGCCGGAGATGTGGCGATGAGATCGCGAGCGCTGCACCTGCAGCTGAATCTCCATCGGCGTCGGATGCGATTGTCGCCGTTTGCTGTATGCGCGGCTGGTCGCAACAGCGTGCAGATGAACTCGGTGGCCTCAGGGGCACCGATGTGGTGTGGGATTCACTCGTATAATCTTGCTGTCCTCGATTGCGCGACGAGGACACCGGAGCAGATGTGTTTTGATCTGAACCAGCAGCGCATGGAAGAGCTTCGCTCCCCGGTGGGACGTCCGGACTTCAAATCCGGGAGAGGTTGCCAGCAATCTTTGGTGGGTTCGACTCCCACGCTCTTCCGCCACTCTTTTTCCTCTCTCCGTCCATGAGCAGCAACGCGACGCCCGGCGGCATCTATCCGTTCGAAAGCCATGAGACGCATTCGCTGGCGATCATTCCGCTGTCGGTGCGCTACAAGCTCGATGTCTGCGAAGTGAAGCTGCATTTGCAGCAGTGGCAGACCCTGCCACTGCCAGACCGTCAGGCATTGGTCGCTGCCGCATTTGCTTCACAAGCCGATATCGACACCTGCAAGAAGCGGCTGCATGAACTCATCGACCATCATTTCGGCGAACCGGCGACCGCGCACCCCCTGACCGGCGATGAACCCTGGCTCGATGCGTCACGCTGGCCGCAGGTCGTGATCGACCAGTGCGAGCGCGAAGGCTTGTCGTTGCCGCCGATCGAGCGCTGGTCGATGCTGGACGAGGCCCAGCGGCATGCGATATTCGTGCTCGGGCGCTCGAAACATTCCCAGCGTGAATTCAGGGCAGCCATGCGGCTGTTCTGCGACGGCTGACGTCGCCTGCTCTGTCGGCGTCCTGAGCCTAGTTCAGAGTCGCCCTGTGACTGGAAATGGCCTCGCGCACGATCGGTGCAAGGCCATCCGCCTGCGCACTATCCATTGCGGTGAGCATGGCCTTGCGCATACGCGGCTCCCAGAACTTCTTGATGTGTGTCGCAATGTCCGCCTTCGCCTGCTCGCGGTCGGGCATGCTTTCGAAGAACTGGCCGATCTGGTTGGCCATTCTGATCAGGTGCTGCACGTCCATTCTTACTCCTCGCGCAAGCGCTCCGGGTGCGCATAGATCACATATGACGGGTCGCGCATGAAGCCGACCAGGGTCTGGCCGGCGTTCTCCGCCAGTTGTACCGCGAAGCTGGTCGGCGCGGAGATCGCGGCGAGCAAGCCTATGCCCATCGCTGCGGATTTCTGCACCATCTCGTAACTGGCGCGACTTGTCACCAGCACCGAGCCTTGCGAAAAATCGACGCCGTCAGTGGCCAGCGCGCCGATCAGCTTGTCCAGCGCATTATGCCGGCCCACATCCTCACGCACGACTCTGACCTGGCCATCGGCATCCATCCATGCGGCCGCATGCGTCGCGCCACACTGCTGCTGCATCGGCTGCATCGCCTGCATCGCGCGCATGCCCGCCAGCAGCTGCGCGCCACGCACAGCATGACGATGCGCGATCGGTGCCAACGGCCGCGCCACCTGGCCCAGCGCCTCGGTGCCGCACAGGCCGCAGCCGGTACGACCGGTCATGTTGCGGCGGCGCTCTTTCAGCTTCACGAAACGTTCGGACGCAATCTCGAGTTGCACCGCCACGCCATCGGCACGCGGCTCGACCTCGACACCGTACAGCTCGGACGGATCTGACAGGATGCCCTCGGTCAGCGAGAAGCCCAGCGCAAAGTCTTCCAGATTGGCGGGCGACGCCAGCATCACCACATGCGAGATGCCGTTGTACTCGAGCGCCACCGGCATCTCGACTGCGAGCAGGTCACTGGCTGCACTCGTGTGGCCATCGCGCACGCGCGTGACGGCCACCTGTTTCAGGATGGCCGCGCCGCTGTCCCTGTCGATGATGTCAAGTTGCGGCGCATGGCCCATGCGTATTCATTCCTTTGCTGTGGTTTGCCTGCGGCTCACCCGTAAGCGACATCCTGCGTGCGCAACGCGTGGTCCGCCGAACGCAGGTCTCAACCGTCGATGCGAGCCAGTTCCAGCTGTTCCCGATTGAAGCGCTCGTACTGCTGCTGCCATTCGGACGGCTGCGTAACCGGCATCACCTGCACCGCCGTGACCTTGTACTCGGGGCAGTTGGTTGCCCAGTCGGAGTTGTCGGTCGTGATCACGTTCGCGCCGGATTCCGGGAAATGGAAGGTCGTGTACACCACACCCGGCTGCACATTCTCGGTGATCGTCGCGCGCAGCACGGTCTGGCCCGAGCGCGACTCGATGCCGACCCAGTCACCATCCTTGATACCGCGTTCCTCCGCATCATGCGGATGGATCTCGAGCCTGTCTTCGCTGTGCCAGCGTACATTCTCGGTACGACGCGTCTGCGCGCCGACATTGTACTGCGACAGGATACGCCCGGTGGTCAGAATCAGCGGGTAGCGCTGCGTGACTTTCTCATCGGTGGCGATGTATTGCGTGATGATGAAGCGCCCCTTGCCACGCACGAATTGATCGATGTGCATGATCGGCGTGCCTTCGGGCGCATGCTCGTTGCATGGCCACTGCACGCTGCCCAGACGATCCAGCTTGTCGAAGGACACGCCATGGAACGTCGGCGTCAGGCGCGCAATCTCGTCCATGATCTCGGACGGATGCGCATAGTTCATCGGATAGCCGAGCGCATTGGCCAGCAATTGCGTCACTTCCCAATCCGCATAACCCCCTTTGGCCGGCATCACCTTGCGCACGCGCGAGATGCGACGCTCGGCATTGGTGAAGGTGCCATCCTTCTCCAGGAAGGACGAGCCCGGCAGGAACACATGCGCGTATTTCGCGGTCTCGTTCAGGAACAGGTCCTGTACGACAATGCACTCCATCGACGACAGCGCCTCGGCCACATGCTGGGTGTTCGGGTCAGACTGCACGATGTCTTCGCCCTGGCAGTACAGGCCCTTGAAGCTGCCGTCGAGCGCCGCCTCGAACATGTTCGGAATGCGCAGGCCCGGCTCGGCATTGAGCGTCACGCCCCAGGCCGACTCGAACAACGTGCGGGTCGTGGCATCGGAGATATGCCGGTAGCCCGGCAGCTCGTGCGGGAACGAGCCCATGTCGCAGGAACCCTGCACATTGTTCTGGCCGCGCAGCGGATTCACACCGACACCTTCGCGACCGATGTTCCCGGTCGCCATCGCGAGGTTCGCGATGCCCATCACCATCGTCGAGCCTTGCGCATGCTCGGTCACGCCGAGTCCGTAGTAGATCGCCGCGTTGCCACCGGTCGCGTACAGCCTTGCTGCCGCCCGTAAGGTGTCGGCCGGCACGCCAGTAATGTCGGCCATCGCTTCCGGTGAATTCTCGGGGCGCGACACGAAAGCTTTCCAGTCGGCGAAGGACTGGGCGTCGCAGCGCTCAGCGACGAAGGCTTCATTGACCAGCCCTTCGGTAACGATCACATGCGCGAGCGCAGAGATCAACGCCACATTGGTGCCGGGCTTCAGCTTCAGATGATAGTCAGCTTCATAATGCGCACCACGCACCATGTCGGTGGTACGCGGATCCGCCACGATCAGCTTCGCGCCCTGCCGCAGCCGGCGCTTCATCTGCGAAGCAAACACCGGATGCGCAGCCACCGGATTGGCGCCGATCACCATGATCACATCGGCCTTCATCACCGAATCGAAGGTCTGGGTACCGGCGGATTCACCGAGGGTTTGTTTCAAGCCATAGCCGGTGGGTGAATGGCAGACGCGTGCGCAGGTATCGACATTGTTGTTGCCGAACGCCGCGCGTACCAGCTTCTGCACCAGATAGGTTTCTTCATTCGTGCAGCGCGACGAGGTGATGCCGCCGATCGAGTCACGACCGTGTTGCTGCTGGATGCGGCGGAATTCGCTGGCTGCGTAATTAATCGCCTCTTCCCACGACACTTCGCGCCACGGGTCGGTGATCTTCTTGCGGATCATCGGCTTCAGGATGCGGTCCTTGTGCGTCGCATAGCCCCACGCGAAGCGGCCCTTCACGCAGGAATGACCATGATTGGCCTGCCCATCCTTCCACGGCACCATGCGCACCACTTTGTCGCCTTGCATCTCGGCCTTGAAGCCACAGCCGACGCCGCAATACGCGCAGGTCGTGATCTCGCTGCGCGTGGGCTGGCCCATCATGATCACGGTCTTCTCGGTCAGCGTCGCGGTCGGGCAGGCCTGCACGCAGGCGCCACAGGACACGCACTCGGAGTCCATGAAGTCTTCATTCTGGCCGGCGGCGACGCGCGACGCGAAGCCGCGCCCGTCGATGGTCAGCGCGAACGTGCCCTGGGTCTCTTCACAGGCGCGCACGCAGCGGTTGCAGACGATGCACTTCGACGGGTCATACGCGAAATACGGATTCGATTCGTCTTTCTTCAGGTCGAGGTGGTTCTCACCCTGGTAGCCGTAGCGCACCTCGCGCAGGCCGACCTGGCCGGCCACGTCCTGCAACTCGCAATCGCCGTTCGCGGCGCAGGTCAGGCAGTCAAGCGGATGGTCGGAGATGTACAGCTCCAGCATGCCGCGCCGAATGTCGGCCAGCTTCGGCGTCTGCGTGCGCACCTTCATGCCCGCCTCGACCGGCGTCGTGCAAGACGCCGGATAACCACGGCGGCCTTCGATCTCGACCAGGCACACACGGCAGGAGCCGAACGCCTCCAGTGAATCGGTCGCGCACAGCTTCGGAATCGGTATGCCAGCCTCGACGCTGGCGCGCATCACCGACGTGCCCGCAGGCACCGTTACCGGACGGCCGTCGATTTCCAGCGTCACCATCGTCGCGGCTTCGCGCGCGGGCGTGCCGTAATCGATGTCGATGCCGTTGTTGCGCTTGAGCTCGAGCGTATTCATGCAGCCTCCTTGGCTTTGTGTGCGGCACCGCCTTTGGCACCGCTTTGCCCCTGCCCGGCGGAGCCGAAGCCCAGGCCGAAATCTTCAGGGAAATGATTCATCGCCGACAGCACCGGGAACGGCGTCATGCCCCCCATTGCGCACAATGAGCCATTGAGCATCACGTCGCACAGGTCGCGCACAAGATGCACCTGCTGCTCGCGCACGTCGGCCGAGCTGGTGGCCATCACTTTGTCCAGGGCTTCCTTGCCGCGCGTGGAGCCGATGCGGCACGGCGTGCACTTGCCACAAGATTCGGCCGCGCAGAATTCCATCGCATAGCGCGCCTGCTTCAACATGTTCACGCTGTCGTCGAAAGCGACGATGCCGCCGTGGCCGAGCGTGCCGCCGATCGCTAGGAAGGCTTCGTAATCCAGAGGCGTGTCGAACTGGGACGGCGGCAGGTAGGCACCGAGCGGCCCGCCAACCTGCACCGCGCGCAGCGGACGGCCCGATGCGCTACCGCCACCGAAGTCCTCCAGCATCTCGCGCAGCGTGATGCCGAACGCTTTTTCGACCAGTCCGCCATGCTTCAGGTTGCCGGCCAGTTGTATCGGCAGCGTGCCGCGCGAGCGGCCCATGCCAAAGTTCTTGTAAAAGTCCGCACCGCGCGCGAGGATCACCGGCACCGTCGCCAGCGAGATCACGTTGTTGATCACGGTCGGCTTGCCGAACAGGCCCGAGATCGCCGGCAGCGGCGGCTTCGCGCGTACGATGCCGCGCTTGCCTTCGATGGATTCGAGCAGCGCGGTCTCTTCGCCGCACACATAGGAACCGGCACCGACGCGCACCTCGAGCTCGAAGCGCTTGCCCGAGCCGCGGATGTCGTCGCCGAGGTAGCTGTGCGCACGGGCGATGCGAATCGCCTCTTCCAGCACCGCGATCGCATGCGGATACTCGGAGCGCACATAGATGTAGCCCTTGTCGGCGCCGACCGCGAGCCCGGCAATGGTCATGCCTTCGATCAGCATGAACGGATCGTCTTCCATCACCATGCGGTCGGAGAAGGTGCCGGAGTCGCCCTCGTCGGCATTGCAGACGATGTATTTGCGATCGGCCTGCGCATTCCGCACCGTGTTCCACTTGATGCCGGTCGGGAAGGCCGCGCCGCCGCGACCGCGCAACCCGGACTCTGTCACCTGTTGCACGATCTGCTCGGGCGTCATCGACAGCGCATTGTGCAGACCGGCATAGCCTTCATGCGCAAGGTAATCATCGATGGACAATGGATCGGTGATGCCGACGCGCGCAAAGGTCAGGCGCTCCTGCTTCTTCAGGAATGGAAGCTCATCGGTCTTGCCCAGTGCCAGCGGGTGCTGACCGCCGTCCAGAAAACCGGCATCGAACAGCGAGGCCACATCGCCAACTTTGACCGGGCCATACGCGATACGGCCTTCGGCGGTCGCCACTTCGACGAGAGGCTCGAGCCAGAACATGCCGCGCGAACCATTGCGCACCAGATCGACCGCGACGCCCCGCTGCGCTGCCTGCGCGATGATGGCCGCCGCGACCTCGTCGGCACCGAGAGCGAGCGCGGTGGAGTCGCGCGGCACACAAACACGCACTGCGCCCTGCACGCGCTGGCTGGGGATGGTGCTGGTCTTGGTGGTGGGCGTGGCCGATGCAGCGGCCAGCAGCGCATCAAATCGCTGCGGCGTCACATGGGCATGAATCGCTTCGCCCACCATGATCGCCGGCCCGCATGCGCATTGCCCGAGGCAGTACACCGGCTCCAGGGTGACGCTGCCATCGGATGTGGTCTCGTGAAAATCGATGCCCAGCTTCTGCTTCGCATGCGCCACCAGTGCATCGGCACCGCGTGCCTGACAGGCTTCGGCGCGGCACACCTGCACCACGTGCTTGCCGGCGGGCGTGGTGCGGAAATGGCGGTAGTAGCTGATCACGCCATGGACCTCGGCGCGCGACAGGTTCAGCCTGTCCGCAAGCAGCGGCACTGCATCGGCCGGGACATGGCCATGCTCGGCCTGTATCGCGTGCAGCAGCGGCAGCAGGGCGCCCTCAATTCCGCCCATCCGGGTAAGGGTATCGTCGACAAAAGCGTCGATGGGTCGTGCGGACATCGAGGTCTCCAAAGGGTAATTATATGTCCGTTGTCACATATATTGAACTAACGCAAAATGCTTTGCGCTCAATGACTTGAGCGATATTCTTCGGGTGTGGGCGGCTTGTCAATATGTGATTGAAAGCCTATTTATGGGCATAAAAATGTCGTAATGGAGACCGCGACGTTGTCAGGCGCCGGTTACGTCGCCCGGAAATCGAGTGATGTGGCAGGATCTGGGTTAACCGATGGGAGCGTGGGGCAACCGCATGGTCGGCGGCTCGACGAAACGACTGGCAGCGGGGTCGCCCTACTGCGTGCAAGAAGGTTCTAAAAGTTCTTTCAGCGGCCGGACCGAAACGAGGCTGCGTGCGTCGGCATCGCTTTTACGGACAAGCTTGATGATCCGCGTCCCACTACCGAAAGCACTGGCGTAGTACTCTTTGTGCTGGATGCTGACGTCGAATCGCTGACAGACAAGTTCCAGCCCAAGCAGGACAGATCGGTACGAGAAGCCGCTCGCGTGGGTTCTGTCTGCATCGAACGATATTATCGCCTGCAACAATTTCGCCTTGCCTGCCGAAGTGCCTTGGAACTTGTCCTCGGGGTTAACCATAAGGAAACCATCACGCAGCCGAGCATGCCGTGTGAAACCTGCGTTCAGCGCGTTGACAAAGGCATCCCGGTCTGCCGTGGAAAGTCCCTGCCCCCCATCCGTCAACGACTTTTCCCGCCCACTCTGGGTCTGGCCGACACCGACGCCGGGGTCCGGAGCATCGAGCGCAGCGACCATGAACACGGCCGGTGCTGACCGGTCGAAAATGGCGGACGGCCGCAGGGTCTCAGAGGCATTGAGGCCACGCTTGCGATATCCGACCCCATAACTGAGCAGAAACTCCTCCAACCGGCGCGAATTGACGGCAATATTGACATTCTGGACGGCGACCGAAATCTCGTTGCGTCCACTTGAGACACGGTCCAACCTGCTTTGCGCAACGCCGACCACCAGGCCGTCGGGCGACACGATCGGGCCGCCCGAGTTTCCCAGCTGTATCGGCGCACTAAATTGGAATGCTCCGGCATAGCCGCGCAAGCCCTCCAGCGAATTGATGATCCCGGAGGTGATCTTCAGGGAATTTCCCTGAATCGTCGGCTGCGGATATCCTAGAGCGAACACTTCAAGACCAGTAGGTATGCCCGAGAAATCGGCCAATGCAAGAGGAACCGTCGCCCTGTCAACCTTCAGAAGGGCGAGGTCATTCCTCTCATCGACGCCAACAACAGTCGCTGGCAGACGAAAGGTCCTGGCGGGATCAATGACAAGCACCGACTTGGCTCCCTGGACTACATGGAAGGAGCTGATCAGGTGCCCTATCTCCGATACGGCAAAGCCTGTACCGGTACGGGTTCCCGCTGGCTGCGCAGCGGCCGCCAGCGGCAATAACGACAGACTCGCTACCAGCCACCGAGCGAGCACACCGATCCTATCCCCACTGGTACCCATTATTTTTCCCTGAAGGACTCTTGCATGACTTTGGTCAGGGGCGAGAACACGTATTCAAGTGCGGTGCGTTTGCCAGCGACAATATCGACTTGCGCAACCATGCCTGGGATGATTCTAAGCTTTTGGCGACCTTTGGTCTCGATGTAATCACGGTCCAGCTCGATCTTCGCCACATAGAACTGATTGCCCTTCTCATCGGTCGTCGTATCGGCCGCGACGACAGTCACCTTGCCTGACAGTGATCCAAAAATCGAAAAATCATAAGCAGTAATCTTGACACTCGCCGGCTGACCAATGCTGATAAAGCCGATGTCTGATGGCTGGATAGACGCCTCCACCACGATGGTTGTACCCGACGGCACAATCTCGACGACCGTCTCTCCGGGCTTCACAGTCCCGCCTTCGGTCGACACCAGAACCCGATTCACAACCCCTCTGATTGGCGAACGCAACTCAGTGCGATCTGCTTTGTCGGCGGCCACTACGATGGTCTCGCGTGCAGAGGTCAAGTCGGCACGCACCTTGGTCAACTCTGCCAGCACCGCCATCTGCTGTTCCTGCTGCAAAGCCTTCAGGTTGGCCTCCGTCCTGCTAATGTCCTGCTGCGCGGTCGCCTGGCTGGCTTTTGCATCACCCAGTGCCTTTTCGGCGCGGATCAATGACAGCCGGGGCTCAAGCCCCTTGGCAACCAGCTGCCGCATCGACTCGTATTCTTCGGAGGTGCTCTTCAACCCGACCTCAGCCGCCCGCAAGCGAGCTTTTGCGGACTCAACTTCAGCCATCTTGGCACTCAGCTCAGCACGGCGCTGGGCTCCGCGCTCGGCAAAGCTTGCCAATTCCTGCGCATAGCTTGCCGGACTGGCCGCCCTGATCTTGGGGTCAACCTGAAATCCAGGTCGCCGCTCATACTCAGCAAGCAAGCGCGCCTGCCTGATCGTGAGGGACGCCAACGTGTCTCTTTGTATGTTCAGCTCACCGGCGCTTTGCAAAGGGCTGAGCTTCACGAGCAAATCGCCCTCATCAACCAGATCCCCTTGCTTGACCAGAATCTTTTCGATCCGTCCACCCTCGTAGTGCTCGATGAGCTGAAGCCGGGAAAACGGATATACCTTTGCGTTGGCGGTGATGACCTGGTCAAATTCGGCAAAGGCTGCCCAGGTAACGAAAACAGCAAAGATCAGTCCGAGCGCGAAAAGCAGCTGCGAACTCAGCTTCTCTCGCTTGTCGATGTCGTAACTGAACAGCTCCCGGATGAACCAGAAAACAAGGCGCCCTGCAGTGGCCAACCGTATCAGGGCCCGGGCAAGCAAGCGCCGCACGCTGTACGGAAGCACATTCGCGAGCGCTGCGACGGCTCTGGACAGCATGGAAAAGAAGCTGCTCATCATGAGGTCACCGCACCGGCTTCGGCGGGATGAGGATCGCGGGCAGTGGTCGATGACCCACCTTTGCTGCGCAAGCCAGCGTTCAGGAAGGCATCAACCGACCCTTGGCCGACGATCTTGCCATTGTCGACAACGATCACGCGATCGACCAATGCAAGCAGTGAGGTTCGATGCGTGATGACGATCAGTGTCGAATCAAACTTCACATCCTTGAGACGCTGTATCAACTTTCTTTCGCTACTGGCGTCCATTGCACTGGTAGGCTCGTCGAAGAGATAAATCGGTGGCCGCTTCGCTAACGCCCTTGCAATCGTGATCGCTTGCCGCTGCCCACCCGAAAGCCCCTCACCACGCTCACCAACGGCCATTTTGTAGCCTTTGGGATGCTTGTTGGCGAATTCGGCAACGCCCGCAAGCTCACCGGCCCACAACAAATCGTCAGTTGTGGCGCCCGAAGATCCAAGCAAGATATTCTGCTCGAGTGTTCCGGCAATCAGCCACGGGTCCTGAGAGACCATACCGATGTTTTCCCTGACCTCTGAGGGATCCAATTGCAAGATATCCACCCCGTCGATCAAGACCGACCCTTTATCCGGAACAAACAGCTTGCTCAGAAGCTTTCCGATCGTTGTTTTTCCGGACCCGACGCGACCAACGATGGCCACCCGTTCCCCTGCTGCCACGGAAAATGAAACGCCATCCAGTGCACTACCCTCTTGGCCAGGATAAGAAAAATTGACATCCTTGAATTCGACCATCCCTCGAAAGCGGCCACGGGACAGATAATCCACGCCTCGCTGGTGCTCGCTGGGTTGCTTCATGAGCTCATCGAGCGAACGGTAGCCCGTGCGAATCTGGTTCAGGCGCGACAGCAACTGAGCAAGCTGAGCGAAAGGCACCAACGCCTTGCCCGACAAGATGGTGCAAGCAATGATGGCCCCATAGCCATAAGCTCCTGTGCTGACCGTGACCGCGCCGATAGTGACCACGGCGATCTGGACCGCTTGCTGGATCTCCTGCGACAGGTTTGAAGAGAAATAAGTGTGACGCTTGCTCTCCTCGGCAATCGCGGCCTGCTTCGCAAGCACGGCCTTGAAGCGACGACGCAGCAAACCGCCAGCGCCAAGAAGCTTGACGGTCTCAAGGCCCGTCAGGGTCTCGACGAGCACTGAGTGCTTGTTCTGTGCATCCTCGAGAGATTGCTCGGAAATCTTTCGAAGCCGTGGCTGCAAGTACAGCGTAATGCCGAACAAGAGCGCAATGCCCGCAAGCACCGGCAGCACCATGACGCCGCCAAGGAAGGCGATGAAGCAAACGAAAATCACCGCAAAAGGCATGTCGATGACGGACACTAGCGCTGCAGACGTGAAGAACTCCCGGATCTGCTCGTACTCTTTCAGCGTGTTGGCTATCGAGCCAACCGAGCCTTTTTTCGACTTGAATTGCATGTCGATGATCTGGGTGAAAAGCCGATCCGCAATCACCATATCGGCATCAAGCGCCGCGACACCCAGCAGCTTGCCCCGGATAGTCTTGATCAGATAATCGGCAACCAGCAACAATGACACGCCAATCACCAGCACCAGCAACGACGACATCGCATTCGCCGGAATGATGCGATTGTAGACAATCATCGCAAACAAGGATGTTCCTACGGCGAACAAGTTGGTAAGCAAGGATGCCAGCGCGGACTGCAGCAGAAAGCGCCGGTTCTTCCACAGCGGTGCGAAGAACCAGTGCGATTCCATGCCGGGGATGACCGCGTAAGCCTCCGTTTCCCTTTCAAAGAATCGAAAGATACGGTATTCGCTGCCTTCCTCGCGGGGCGCAATGAACGCATCAGCAGGTGTCAGCGCGCCGGAGTCAGTGTGCTTGAAAACGACCGCCTGCTTGACCTCGTCGAAAAAAAATAACCAGGCTTCCTGGCCGTCTGTCACCAGACCGACACCATGGAAGCGATCAAGGTCCAGGTCATCGAATGAGCCAATGGGCTCATGGTCGATCGCAACGTCCGCCAGTACCTCCAACAGCCAGAACAAGGAGCGGTCTTCATCAGGGGTGGCGATCAGCGCGCGAGCCTCGGCAGGGGTAATTCCCGCATCAAACCGAGACGTAATCTCGTAGACCAGGCGATCAATTTGGGACGGCTTCATCAGATGGAAATTTCAAACAGGTCCAGCAATGCATCGAATGCATGCAACATTTCATAGAAGGAAATTTGCAGCTCGGTTTCGCTGTCAACCAGATTGCGTGCAGCGAGCAGATAATCCTCTTGCACCTTGAAGACATCGGTCAGGGAGGCCCGACTGTAGGAGAAAAGCTCTTTCGTAATATCGCTAGCCAGCTTGGCACTCCGGACAACAGACACTCTCGAGACGATGGATGCCCTTTGTGCGGTGTAGGTCAGCTGGGTCTCTTCGAGCTTGCGACGATGCTCTCTCCGTACTCTCTCCAGCTCCCACCTGATCTCATTGTGGCGCGCGGCTGCCTGGCTGATCTGGGCGCTCTGCGCGCCACCCGTATAAACCTCCGCACGATAAGTCAGCTGAAGCAGCTGATCACCTCGTCGGCCTACAAATGTGTTCTCTGACTGAGAGACAGAGCCCTCAAGGCTGATTGAGCCGTATAGCTTGGCCTTGGCAGCGTCGTACTCATGCTCGGCTGATGCGGCGCTGGCCTGCAGCTCCCTGACCGCACTCAGTTCCCCGATGACCTGATCGATGTCTTTTGTGGCTGATGCTGGCATGTCGGGCAAACTGAACGCCTTTCCCTCAGGTGGTTCAATGCCATAGATTTCCCGAAATCGCGCTCTGGCTTCGTCCAGCCGCCGGACCGCAAACGGGAGTTCATCTGCTGCTTCGAACACCTTGGATTCAGCGCGGATGATGTCTGCATCGCTGCTGGCGCCAAGTGCATTCTTCTGCCTGACGCGTTCCAGAAACTGCCGTCTGCCTTCAAGAAATGCAGCCGCCAGCTCCAGCCTCTGGCTGGCACGCCTGAGCTCAGCCCTCGCTTTGATCATCGTCAGCAGTACCTCGGAGCGACCCAGTCGTGCTCGCCACGTGCCTGATCGAACCGATTCGGCAGAAGCTGCGACAGCGCTGCCGGTTGCGCCAAAGTCATATAGTAGCTGGCTGGCAGTCAGCGATTGCTGGCTCGATCTGCCATCCGGCGCATAGCTGAAGCGCTGGCTACCCAAGCCGGCATTTGCACGAATCTGGGGCAAGTAACGAGCTGACGCCTCGGCCTTTCTCGCCTCGAGAGCGGCGAGGCTCTCAATACTCCTCAGGACAGCGGGGGCGGAGGAAAATACAGGCTGTATCTCTGCCTTCAGTTGAGCAAACGGCATTGCGCCTCGCCTGTTCTCAATGGTGCCAATCAGCTGCGTGGCAAACAGGTCCAACTCGGCGCCCACATCAACCAGGCTGGGTGCGGCCGGGCTTGCGGCTCGGTTCGTTTGTGCATGCGCGCATACGACACAGGCGGCAGACACCAGCACTACCAGAAGCACTTTAAATTTTGTAGACACCTTGCGCCTCCAGATCAAGCATCCCCACATCAATCGGCGAAAACTCAGGCATCAACAATGCGGCCGTGAAGCTGAGCTCACCCCCGATACCGTCGGACGCTGCGCTAAATTCTTTGGCAAATGCGTAGATAAAATCAGAATGTCCGCCCCAGATCGAGGAATCAATTACATGCGTCTCGACACTTGCCATGTCGCTGCCACCAGTGAATGCAAGACGATCCGCATTGCCCTCTGACCGCGAATAGTCGGTCACAACGCCATTGAAGCGGTAAGCGACGGATTCGCTCTCCCAAATCTCACCCCCGGGAACATGCTGCTGGTGGATGTCGGCAATGGCATCCATCAGCTTGTCGCGTTGATTGGCGTTCAGACCAAGGACACGCTCAAGTACACTGTCCATCTTGTACCGATTCAGGTCATCGTGTGCGGCATCGAGCGAAATCTGGAAAATGTCGTCCCCTGCCCCGCCTGTCATCAAGTCGGCACGTGCGCCCGCGATCAGGATGTCGGCACCGCTGCCGCCCAGGAGCTCGTTCCATCCACCAGCACCGTACAGAACTGCTCCGCTGTCTTGGGCGACCAAATAGTCATTCTCCTCGGTCCCGAAGATGTTCGTGATCCCTTCTGCAAGCGATGCACCGGCTCCATACAGCGTCGGCGAATCAGACACGATTTCTCCGAAGTCAGGGTCAATAAAGACAAACGCATCTGCACTTATCGGTAGGTCGCCGAAGAAACCATCGCCAAAAAAGGCCCTGGCCTTCTCGACGGCCGCAACGCTTCCAGACCAGTTTGCAGGGTTCGGGAGAACCAGGACGTTGGAAGACATGTCGCCTTCGACTTGCCCAAAACGGGGATCGGACCCATACGATAGATTGACGGATACCGGTTGACGCCAGGACATCGTCACACCTGCGCTCGCGAGGGCATCGGCGGCGAAAACCAGGTCGAAGACAGGATTCGGGTCGGCCCCACGGGCAAGCTCAACGGTATCCCGAGGAGCACGGACAAGCGCCTGATAGCTGATCCGTTCTCCGGTGAGCCCGCCGTTGACAGCGATGGACGTTGTCGCACCATCGAGTACCAGGGCATTCCCGGCAAGATTGTCTTGCTGAAGACCGCTCATGTAGATTGGCGGCGCAGCATAGATACTGACCGAGTCCGACGCACTGACCTCGCCCGTCGTCGGTTCTCGATTGAAGGCTTGCCATGTCATTGCATGGATATCTGCCGCTGTCGCGAGCAGCCCGGTCAGCGCGACAAAGCGCAAGTCGCCAAGTTGCGATCGCGTGAATTGGAAGCTTGACACACCGTCTTTGGTACCCACCAGCGTTCCGCCGCGAACCCCAACGGTTGCAGGCACATTGCTCAGGCGGTAAGTCAATACATCATCGGCCGTCAGCGACGGCTGATGCGTTGGCAAATCAGCGCCATCCGCTGCTGATGGCCCATGACTCCCGTCGGATTCGAGCACGATCCGCACAGGTGTCGTATCCAATACGGGGACTTCGGCCGTACGAATAACTTGCAACGGGAGTTCTGCCCGAACGACCTCTGACAGCTCCCCCTCAGAGACTGTCAGGGACAAGGAAATGCCGCGAGCATCGCGCGCTGGGCCCTCTACCAGACAATTGAAAACAAAGACCCGCGCACCCGAGGGCAGTTGCGTTGGCTGCTGCTCGCCGAGAACCTGCACGCCAGGCGCTGCAATGCTGAACCGCTCATTCTCGTCAAACGAAATAATCTTGACGACGAAGCGATTGCCCTCACCGCTATCGCCCTCGCGTACGACCAGTCGATCAACCGGCTTACCACCTTGCTCGACAATGATCTCGTAGGACTCATTGGCTCCAGGTCTGGCCGCAATATCAACCAGAGCCTTCCCAATTTCGCGCAGGTCGCTCTCCACACCGTTGATGGCATCCACCGACCTCGCATTTGCGATGACTTCGACCGCCCCGTCAAAATAGGGATTCATCTCGATTCGAGCCGTCTCGGCTTCATCGGCGGCAAGCTCAAACACCTTGAATCGTCGGCTTTCTATCGTCCGAATTGCGACAGGCTGCAATCCTGCGATTGAGACCACCGCATCGAATGCCGCGTCACTTCCTCCAGCCAGTACTTCGTAGCGCGAATTTTCCTTGGGATCGACGGCCGTCGCCCTGGCTTGCAAACGAAGCTGGCCATCACCCTCGACAAAGCGATCGCTGCTCCCGGCAGCATTCAGGACTGAAATAGATCCGTCCACAATGCCATCGGCTACGGCATTTACTGCGAGGCGTACCTGCTCGGTACGCTCTGACCAGGCTTCGCTTTCGCCTTGGGCGCTCTTGGCGCGGACAGCGACATCGATGTCGGTCGCGGCGAACTGAGGCAACTGAAACTGCAGACGGTCAAGATCGACAGAGCGAATTTTCCAGAACCCATCGGGATTCAATTCCGGCATCGCTGCGCTAGACTCTGCAATCCAACGTATGCCAAGGGGAACGTCGGCATCCGCTTCAGTGATTCGAAGATAATAGGTCAGCGTCTCATTCAAATCGGCGGCACGCGTACCGATTCCAAGTGTCGATAGCGCCACGTGCCCGCCTTCGTTGATTTCTTCCGAGGGTATGCTCAAAGGCAGCATCAGCGGGACATCAGCAACGCCAATGACATCAATGACCGCATGGCCAGACACATCCCCCGCAAGGGTGAATGCACCGCCACCGACGGACACGACGGAGGTAATCCCCTGGGCCCAAAGATCCAGCTTGCCGGCAAAATGCAACGGAAGGCCACGTATGGTGATCTGCTCGCTGAGAGCATCGCCCGACATCGCAATCACCCAGTACGGCGTCTTTCCGGGCTGCTCGACCAATACGCCGGAAGACAAGATGGCCTCCGACGGAATGCCGTAAATCTTCACCAAATGAGTGATTGACGGGTCCTGCAGACCGTCAGGCAAGACCGGGGGATCGACATGGACTGCGAACGCAAGACCGTCGGCAGCATCCTCGAAAGCCGGTTGATTGAACTCGATCCTGACACTCGGGCCAGAAGCGCCGTTGGCCGCGAACTCGCTCAGGCTGGAGGTACCTGCAGGAATGTTAGGCACCATCACCGCCAGCAATTTGGCCGCCTCTACTCCCTGGCTGGAATGCTTCAGTTGGTAACTGAGTTCGGCGATCTGGTCCAGCAATACGGTATTGCCAACGCCGACCGACGCCTGCTGTGATGCGTATAACTGTCGCTCATCAGCGCTTGCTTTAGCGGCCGGCAACAAGATAAATTCAGAAAACACATCACCAATGGCGACCACCTCACCGGCATCGGCGACTGCATCATGATCGGTGTCAAACCAAAGACGCAAGCCTGCGCGCTCGAAGTCGTCGAGGGTGTATGCATGCATGTCCGAACCGACAGCATTGATGCTGTCGAGCTCGGCCACCAGCGCGCCCACATTGGCATACAAGTCGCGTAGCTCGACAGCCTCCAGATCGGCATCGGCTCGCACCAACAGCGCCGTACCGGAGGGAATGCCAGCGGCCAAGGCTCCCTGAAACCATGCCAGCGGCATCTCGAAGCCGCTCAGGTCGGGATCGAAGTCAACCCGCAGCTGATCGGTCGCGCTGACCACATCGCTCCCGGGCTTTGCAGAAAAGCTCACCACCAACGGGTCGATTGCCGGAGGCGAAAAATTTAACGTGGCCGATGAACTTGCGCTCGATGAGGCAGCGCTACCGCCTTCGACATCGGTGAGTACAGCTCTGACTGAGGCACTGAAACTGCCATTGACACCCACCAGTTGCAGCTTGGCCGTCAGCTGCTGGGGTGAGGTCATCGCTGCTGTCAGCAGCCCATCGCCATTGAACAGCCAGATGCCGCCCCCGAGGCTGGCGCCGGTCGGTATCCCTTCAGACAAGAAATAGGCGCCCTCAGGCACGCCGATCATCAGTAGTGACACGTCGTCAGCGCCCAGTCCTTTCGGCGAGGAAGGCAACTCGGTCAGTAAAGAGAACTCCAGCGTCCCGGCTGCCTTGTCGTAAGCGTCCGCGGCAAGGCTCACCGTGACTTCAGGGGGAGACAATGGCTGGTAGATTGCAATGTCAACCGTCGGGAGCGCCCCATTTACCCGGTACTCTGCCCGGGCAGCCGAGCCGTCGGATGAGCCCGCGCTGAGAGTAAGGCTCAGGCGATCATTCCCGCGAAGATCAATCGGCGATCGGATCGCTAAAGACGGTAGTAGAGCAACCAGTTCCGGATCGGAAAGCCGGATCACGAGTGCGTTGCCGATCTCCTGTACGTTCAGAGAGATCTCGGTAGTCACCCCGCCTGTGATCTGGTGGACGAAGAACTCAATATCCGAAGCCGACAACTTGGCACCGCTCGCGATCCTCGCCTCAATGCGTACGTCGAGGACCTCGTCGGGATCGACCTTCCCTGTGACGATGGGTACATCAATCTTGCTGTCAGCTGTCACCAGCAGCATTGATAAATTCGCGGGCGCAACCAGCCAGGGAGCGTTCGAGACGGGCGAGATCTTGTAATTGGTGAATTGCTCGGCAGCGTAGGAACGGCTGCCATCGACCTCCTGTGTGAAAGCCTGGAAGCCAACGCGGAACGCATCGCCCGACAGATACTGCGGCGCGACAATCACGGCCTTTCCAATCGTCGCAGATGAGAGCTCATAGATGCGATCCGCACCATCCGCGCTGATCCTTGAGGGCAGCGCCGCCGTCGCATCGTCCCCGGAAACGACCCTGAACGCACGCGGAAGCGTAACGACATAACGAACGCTTTCGCTATCAATATCTCGTGGCAGCGCTTCACGCCGGATGAAAGCGCTCAACGCAAACGTCTGCCCTTCCACACCTACGCCTTGCTGCACGAGATCCAACGCGTTCTGGATGCCGCTCGCGACGGGGCGGATCGAACCACTGACGGAAGTCATCGCTCCGGTCGCTTCGAGGCTCTCCTGATCCCACGCAATGCTGGTGCGTAGCCCGATGTTGATGGAAAAGCTTCCGTGCCGGTAGGGCACGCCGCTGACAAGCAGCTTGGCGAAGTCTTCGATCGGTACCTCGAATCGCCGCACTGACTCTCCGGCCTGAGCATATTGAGGAGCAAGCGTCTCGACCTGGCCACTACTCTGGCGAATTCCGAACCGCAAATCGAGAGAAGAAGTCTCGACAACGACAAAGCTTCTGCCCTGCTCGCCGGAGCGCGATGCTGCAGGCAGATCAATCAGGCTCTCCAGCGATTGCCATGCCGCTGCATTGTCTCCTCCCTGGGACTCCACCAAACTGATGCTCTTCACGCTCGGCAAAACACTCCCGGGAATGTCAACCGCGGGTTTCACCCGGACCACTACCTCCTTATCGGTCGCTCCGTTTGAAGCAATCGTTGCAGCCAGCGGATCGACCAGGGGATCGCGCACGCTGGTCGTTACATTCAGTCGTAGTGCGATTCCATTAGCGGGCGTCGAGAACCCTGCATCAGGGGCGAGCTGAAGACTTGGCAAGCTGCGATCCCAGAGCCGTGACAAGTCAACACCATCCAAGGCATACCGACCGTCGCCATTTGGCGCCGTTTCAAGCAAGACCCAGTTATCACCTGATTGTGAAGGCAAGACCTGCAGGCCGGCCGGTACACGAATCTCCAGCCTGATCGACTCAAGCCGGTCGCTATCAGTCAACGGCTCGGCAAGTTGGCCAGCATCAAAGGCACTGTTCAGATCAATCGAAATCGTATCGCCCACGGTCCTCGATCCCCCCTGAACGAGAACACTGAGGTCTGTGTCGGACAGCAAGAGCGGCTCCGGTTGCGCGATGACCACTGACGTCATCAGGCTGAAGGGAGAGGCAAAGCTGATGCTCGCAGGATTGCCTTTTTCGAACGATCCTACGGCAGCCTGCAGGTCCACCGATCCTGAAAAATCGTTCGGCGGAATCACCTCCACGCTGCTCAGTGCCTGCAACAGGGTGCCGTCGGGGGCATCGCGCAACACAATCCACTGCAAGCCACCGCCAAGAGCTGCGGGCTCTGACATGAATTTCGGATCGAACCGCAATGTCCACCCGTCCGGCACACCTATGGCGATGGCCAGACGCTCCGACCCATCAGCATCTTTCAGCGCGAGTCCCGGCTCGGACAAAGCTTTGCTTAGAAACGGGAGAACGGTTTGACGACCGAAAAGCGGAAAGTCAACGTCCTCACGTAGCGCGCCCGCCTCTTTCCTCGCGGCCACTGCGAGCTCAGTGCCCAACCCGGACATAGCCAGTGGTCCATCCGCCGCCCCCGAAACCCGAATCGCGGACTCGGCCTTGAGTATTGTGACCGCACCGCCGTAACGGCTGGTCAAGCTTGCTTCAACGCTTGCCTCGCCCGAAAAATCGCCGGGCAAGACAAGCGACAGTTGCGCAAAGCTTCGAAGCAGTTGCGGCCCTATCAGCAGCGCCCCGCCAGTAGATGCCGTCGATACCACCTGCGTGCCGTCGAGCAGCGTGGTACCCGCAGGCAGACCGGAGAGAAACACCGAATCACCTGGCCCAAGCCGATCAGGCATGATCAGATCGCGCAATGCGAGCGGTGTGCCGCCATCAACAGCCTCAACCAGAGACACATCCATGGCGTCGAGCTTCGGATCGGGAGCGACCTGCAGCGTGACCATAGCCCTGCCTTGTACCGAGGGCGCATCGTCGAGGGCGGCCGTATAGGTGAAGTAAAAGTCGCCATACGAAGACGGGCTGGCCGGATCAAACCCCTCATCGATGCGCACATCTATCTGCTTCTGGTCCGCCGACACGCTCACATGCAGCCAGTCCGGCATGGCGTCTTCTGGCAGCACACTGGAAACGCGCGTGAGGATCAGCGACTTTCCATCCACATTGACCCGATCATTGGCAAGGATCGCAAATGACCCGGAAAAGCTATCGCCATCAAGGGGACGGACGGTGATAACGTCGTTAGCCAATGTGACACCGGAGGGTCCGGTTGCCTTCCTAGCATCCAGGAAGGACTGCTGAAAGGCCTTCAGAGCGTCGAGGCGTGTCGAGTAGTCGCTTTTCAGGGAGTCGACCCATGCCGTTACATCCTCCCCATTACGGGCGAGTCTGCCGACCTGCGCCAGTTCGCTGGCCATGCGTATCTGGCCGACGCTTGCCGTGATCTGGCCATTTGCGACCGAGCCGGACCGGACCTCGCGCGCCACGCTGCCAATCGCTTCCGCCGCTCCCTGGATCACACTTGCATCGAGCAAGGCGCCAGCCTCGGCCAGGCTATCAGCAATGACCGCGCCGAGCATTGATGACGGATCCAGCGAGGATGACGAAGAGAGCTTCTCCAGATCGGCAGCGGATCGTGACGAGAGCTTTTCGAAGACAACGCGCGTGGCCTCTGCTTCACCGACATCTGCCACGCTGCCAACCAATGCAGCCGCCGCGGAGACCGCAGTAAGGATCGCGGCCCCGGTCAGCAACATGCTCTCCGCCCGCTCGACGGTCAGCGTGCCATTTCCACCTGAGGTGTAGGCTTGGACCGGATCTGACATCAGGTCCGCTTGCACAAGACCCAGCGCGCCCAGCACATCGCCGCCTCCGGTCGCAGCTGCATAATGAACGAGGGTCGATATGGGCGTGACGAAAGGAACGCCCGAGGGCGCCGCCAGGTAATTTACGGTGGCGCCCGTCGTGATGTCCGTGCCGCCAAGCGCAATGATCGGGGCGCGGCTGATGTCCAGCGTCGTCGAAAACGTATAGAACCCTGAGGCGTCCGTGTAAGCATAAGGCTCGCTCCCGAGACCGCCGGCCAGATTTACCGTGAACTCGCCGTTGCCATCGATGTCCGCGAAAACAAAGGAATTGGCGACATAGCCATCAATGACGGCACCCGAATAGGAACTGCCAGTAAGCAAGCTTGCTAGACCGCCTTGTCCTCCTCCCAGTGCAACGCCACCTACCGTCAGCGCGAAGAAGCGCTGAGCATCAGTGAGGTTCTTGAGGAACGCGAAAGGATCGGAAGCAGGCTTGGTGACCTGGTCGGCACTGCCCTCTGTCGCCGTTTCTTGCTCCACAAACCGGGAATCATCATCGAGCGCAAGTTGCTCGACCAGCACCGACGATGACGTCGTGGGAGATGTCGAACCAGGATCGGCATCTGCGAGCGCAAACGACTCATCCGCATTGGACGCAATGACGAAGCCCTCATCGTCGGAAACAAGCTGAAAAACTGTTTCCGCCGAAGCCTCGCGCGGGCCGAACCCGACGCTCCCCGCATTGTCGGCATCACCGACGTTCAATTGGGGCTCGGCCTCACGGTAGGTTGCCTGCGCATTTAATACGCGCTGCGAGCCCGGCGCATGCACCGTACAGAATAGTCCCCCGTCGGCTGCCGCAACGAGCGCATCCACCTCACGGGCAGCAAATCCCTTGCGAAACAGCGATGGCGGATTTATGTGCTCATCCGACCGTTCGAGGTCTGCCGGGATGATGGGAGCCGACACATCATCCATGCCGGCTCGCCGCGAAAACAAGCCTAACAGCGCCCCCAGGCCGAAAGCGCGCAGCGACGATGAATCGGCTGCCGGCCTGATCGCCGACATCAGGCGAACCCTGGTTCTGAGCTTCACGCGTCTTCCTGATCAGTCAGGTGGCGCAAACGCTGGTCAGTTCACGCCGCCCGAGGATGACTTACGACACCAGCAACCAGTCTTCCTGCGGCGGCAGCGTGGCGCCCATGAAGTGCAGCTTGATGGTGTAGTCATCGGTTGTGGCGCTGGTCGCACCACCCATAGTCAGGGTCAAAGAATCGCCAAAATCCAAACCGTTGACAAGGAGGTTTCCGGCGGTCTCAGAAATTTTTGCTCCGTACCCCTTGAGCTCAACCTTGTCGAGGCCCGCATCGAAGTCATCGAAGTAGACATCAAAGATTCGATCGGGCTCAATGGCTGCGGTATTTTCGAGAACGAAATGATCTGCGGCACCACCCCTGCTAACCAGGATGGCGTCGCGTGCATCGACCGTCTTCAGTCCTTGCGACGACCCGGACACATAAGATGCGCCGAGGTCAAACTTCGTTACGGAACCTCCGTCAATTAACTGAAGATCCTCGACCCGGAATGACGCATCGGTAGTCATGTACTGGCGGAAGATGACCGTATCCATGGCGTTCATGGAATTGACGTCCGGTACAGAATCCTGGTACTCGACCCTGAGGGAGTTGAACTGACCTTCCCGCCCGCGCTGCATACGGGTGAGCTCAAGATCACCGACGAGCAAGTCTTCGACGCGCAATCCGGTCATGGTCACCGGATCCGCCAGCGAGAACAGATCTCTGCCCGAGTCATCGCGCGCCTGCCCGGCAGCCGGAGCTGGGGCATCAAGCCGGCTACCGCGCTCGATGATGACATCCTGACCGAAAGACTGGTTGGTCTCCGAGTCACCGTTAGCATCGATGAACTCACTCTTGACGTATTGGTAGGTGTCTGCCGCTCGGCTACCGACAAGCTTTTCGTTACCGTTACCCGGCTGGAAGCGTGTCGCCACTTCGATGCCATTCACAATGACCGGAACAAGCACCGGTTTGTTCTCGCCTGGCGCAGGACTGATGGTAAATTTGTCTGCCTTCTCAACCGCAAAGAACAACGTAACGGTATCGGAAAGCGGCGTTGACATCTGGGGCAAACCATTCGGCGCGGATGCGACGGCAATAGGACTTTGGTCGAAAAGTAGCTGATCCAGTATGGCCTGGTCAAACTGCTTCATGAAGTTAAAGTCCTGTGCCAGTTTTACCGCCTTGAGACTTTCGTTTGCCCCAAGAGATCCGGCGATATCGAAACGAATCTTGCCCAAAACAATGGCTTCGCCGCCGGCTGGCGAATCCAAAGCCAAGAGGGCCGTGATTTCAAATCCCTTGCCGGCGGTGTCAGGAACTTCCATGACCTTCAAGGTAATGGCATTCCGGAGGTCACGATATGCGCTGGCAGCCAACTCCCCGCCAGCCTGCAAGGACTGAGCAATGCTTGTGTTGGCGAAGGCAGCTGTGCTGAAATTGAACGCAATGCGATCGACAAAATTCTTGGAGTTGATGCCACCACGCGTCAGACCGTCAGGCGAAACCTCAAGATCACTGATTCGAGCCAGATCGCCTTCTGCACCGCGCACGACAAACAGGTCTTTACCGGCGCCACCTTCGAGCTGAGAGGCATTGTCGAGGTCTACCAGCGTATCGTCGCCTGCACCGGCACGGATAACATCAGCGCCTGCACCACCAAACAGCAAATCCGATGCCGAACCACCAACAAGGGTGTCGTCGCCAGAATAACCGGCGAGAAGGTTGGACCGATCTGCAAAACCAGTAATTACATCGCCACCTTCGGAGCCGAAAACAGCATCCGCCCCGGCCACCTCACTTGCGCCGGCTCCATTGTTGAAGTTGACAAAACCCGCCGCGTCAGTCGAACCGATGTTGATGGTTACTGCAGATTCCGTACCTCGGAAGCTGATGACATCTAGGTCATTGGCGGACTCGCCGAGGTTGATACTGAGACCCTTTCCCGCAGCAACGAGGACAACTTCATTAAGCTCGTCTAAGCCAAGTACTCGGATCGGATTGTCATTGAGGGCGCTGGCGGCGAGGCCAGAGACTATGTAGCCCTCGAAACCAGCAAACTTCTGCTCGACACCGGAGGAGAGCATGAGGCTTCCATCACTGGCGTACGAAGCGGCATCAAGGTCATAACTGCGCAGGCCACTCTGCGAGATCAGAGAGCGTATATCGAGGTAGTCAAATCCGCCCTGCCCTTGGATCAAGGCCATTGCTGTCGCTAGCGGTGTGACCGTTGTGAAACTCGACGGATCTTCGCTATCGAGCATTTCTATCTTGTCATCGAAGATCACACGCTCAACCGAGATGATCTGGTCAACACCGCCCGCAAGCTGGGCATTTTTGGGCGTGATTGTGAATTTGTTGGCATCTGTTTGCTGAATCGTGTAATCGGACGAATTCCCGAAGATTCGCAAAGTATCATTCCCCTTGCCGCCGTCCAGCAGATCAGCGCCAAATCCACCCATCAAAGTGTCGTCGCCATCACCCGCTTTGATGATTGCATCGCCTGTAGCAAATGGACTCCCCAAAAGGTCCGAACTGGAACCGCCTACACTCATCCTGTCGTGCAACCCAAATCCCGATGAGGTGATCAGCGAAACGGGAAGCGGCGATGAAACCGTGTATTGAACCAGTTCATGAATTTTTGCGGCCGCATCAGTAACGTCTGCGCCGAGTTGCGCCGAATCGGCTGTAGCCGTCAGCAGCGACAGCTTCCAGGAATAGACTCGATATCCACCAGTAGACGAGAGTAGGTCGACCACAGGAATTTCAGCGCCAACCATGGGCAGAGGAGAGCTACCGCCCCCTGTATCCACGACCAGCTCATACCGAAGCGAGGCAAACTCGCGGGAGGCGATTCCGGAGGTGGCACTTTCAACAAAATGCGGATTTTCGAGCCAAGGAAGAGGGGTGATTTGAATTGTTGCACTCGACGAAGTTTTTGACACCACTTTCGCGAACGCATCGGAATTGCTCCAGTCGGCCGGCAAATACGCATACTCCTGCTCTATCGTATTCCATCCATATTCTGCACCAGGCAGGACAACTTCGGAGGACGACAGGTTGCCGACATTGTTTACTGGCAGATCGGCGAAAGAAGCTGCATCAAGACCATCCCAGGTCTGCGCGACGTTGAGAATCTGGTTACCGTCGGGGTCAGCATAGGATACCGTTACCTCGGCACCTGATGGGATCTCTTTATTCAACACCAGAAGCAGCGATCGCTCTTGCAGCACATCGATAACTTCAAATCCATCAAGCGCGGCACCATTGCTTTTGACCTGAACGGTAAACAGCGACGGGGCGGGCATTCCGAATTCCCCTACCCAATCACTTGAAATTGAATCGGCCAACCCACCGCGCCCAAAGTCTGGCGGACCTTCAAACGTGATCTCGATAAACTGCTTGTTGTAGACCGCTGCACCTGCCTCGGGCGCGTAGTTCATGAACCGGAATTCAGCATCGTTCTCAAGGCCTGCCGTTGACGACCACGTATCGCCATCTTGGCTGATGGATACCTCTGCCTTCAGGATCACGGCGTGCTCGTTCAACGAAGCCATGGCAGGGTCGGAGTAACCGAAGCCCATCATGTTCAAGCTACGCTGTGCCTCGTAGGCACTGATTTGTCCGCCGTCTGCTGTCCTGAGCGTGATCTCAATTTTTTCAGGGTCACTGGCGCTGTATTCTTGCCGCACCGTGAAATATCGCACCCCACCTTCCAATGATTGCTGGAAGAAAAACGTTTTATCGATGGCGTCGGGATCGCCGAGCTTGAGTCGGAATTCCCCATACATCAGCATCGAGGGCTGATCTGAGATGTACGGAAGATTCGACGACGAGGCAGTAACCTCGCCGTACTCATCTACAGTCTCCGAGGCGTAACCGAAACGGAAATCGATATCTTGATCTTCACGAATGAATTCCTTGGAAACCGAAATTCTGATCGCCTCAACGCCCTCGACACCGCTGCCAATCGTTGCGTTGTAGAAGTTTGAGGTTGCCCGTCCAAAGGTTTGAGGCGCGCCTGGCGCAGGTGAGTACTGAGGGTAAAAGCTGGCGGGTGATGTGTCGTGAGTTGACACGCCCAGGACTTCCGGACCACTCAGGTCGACGTCTGCAGTCGTCTGGAGACCATCTTGAATAGAAAAATCGACGGTGTTGTACTGCTCATCGATATTGAATGTTACATAACCCGACCCTCCCATGGAGTTCGGAATCAAACTTAGCTTGAGGCTCTCCGTCGCTTCTACGTTACGATCGGTCGCGGGCTGCAATTCAATCATTGCCTCCGTTGTGCCCGGCATTACGGAAATCCTGACGACCATTGCGCCCACGTTTGAATCCCACATAGACGACGAAACCATCGTCCCCGGGGACGAAGAGTGCATCCAGACATCGCTTTGGTATTGGTTCGAAAGGCTGACAAACTCGCCGTTGACGAAGGCTCTGTTGTAACTGTACGTTGAACCAATGTCGCTGGATGGGACGACGGCATATCCGTCCGTGCCGAAAGTCGAATCAATGTTGTATCCACCCACTGGACTGGAGGTAGGATTCAGCTTTGCGATCACGCCGGCCGAGGCAGGCAGGTTGCTGATTCCGGACGGGTTGGCCCCGCCCTGCCAGCCAATCAACAACTCACCACTTGAGCCAACCCCTATCAACCGCGCATTCGCGAACTCATCGGGCAATGAAACAATCGAAGCTGGCTGCCCGGATCTCGAGTCGAGGACCTGCAAATCGCCATTTTCAATGCGATAAAACTTTCCGTCGTGCTCAATGTAATCACCACTGAGGTTCTGCGGACCAAGACGTTGCAGGTTTCCGTCAGATAAAGGCAAAATAGTAGTTACTTCGTTCGATGCTCTGATTACGAGCGCGCCATTATTTGCCACAGAGTAGCTCGGCGACGAATAACTCTGCTGGATAACGTCCACAGGCATGCTATTCAATGGAACGCCGTCGAGGCTACCCATCGGTGTGCCTGAATAGCCAATCAGCTTGACCGTTGCATTTGAATAGTTCTGGGGAACCGCGATATAAATGCCCTGATCTGAGGCTCCCAAAACATAGGTTCCGCTAAATGCGGACGAATGAGTGGCCAAGGGGATTGAAGTCTGCAAGGAACCTAATTGATCATAGACCTTGGCTACACCATCTACCGCAACGACGATTCGACCATCTTCAGAAAACACAATCCTCGGTGGTGGTGTCTGCGAGTCGTAATAACTCGGCTGCGAGATGCTGATCGGAAGCGCACCATCGTCGGCGAATCCCGGAATGTGCGCCCCGGTCGAGTCAAACTTGAATATTTCAAATTGTCTGCTTTGCGACGGTGTGTTTTGCTGGGTGACCAGATAAAACCCGCCGCCAGCGATCGGCTGCAGTGGAGCCGCGAGGGAGTGTCCGTCCGGCAGTTCAAATGAGCTGACGATCTCTCCACCAATCTCTCGGAATGTGATTGTCTGTCGGCTGCCGTTGATGCCGGCAGTGCCTTCCATTTTCAGCCAGAACTCCTGAGCTGTGGGGAGGGGCTCAGAAAACTTGAGCGTGACCTGTGCGTTTTGACCACCCTCAACCAGGGTGTTTGTATTGGACAAGATGCTGACTGTGGGGGTCGTCATTGATATTCTCCTGAGATGCTCTGGTGCGCTCGTGGGGTTTTTTGCCTCTGTGCGAGCGTCCCTATACGAATGGGCTTGGCAGGCGCAACTTTATTGCTACAAAAATGATATTCCGATCACTTCGGTTCACCGGCGGGCGGCTTTACAAGACCTCGGCTCTCCATTTGCTGAACAATCTCGTTCAAGGCCTGGTGCAATCGCAGCAAGGTATCGATACCCATCACGAGGCGCTCGGCCAATTGATAGCTGGGCTTTTCTCCGGCGGCAGGAAGCCGCTCGATCTGCATCAGCTCGATTCGCGCGAGTGCCGCATGCACAGCGATATTGCCGACACCATCGACGAAGGTTTCATTGATTTTCATTAGTTGAGATGAGCTCTGAGCCTGGTTAGTAGGTAGCCTTCTTTGCTTTTGACTGAATAAGAGATGTCCGAAGTATCAAAAAAACAAGCATACTGTTCGGTCATAATTTGTATCGTTCATTAATTTATACCGTTAATTGCTAGCGTGCAAGGAATATGTAAGGTCTCTCAAGACTTGTTAAATGAATACGAAGCAAATACACCCGCCCTCATTTATTAATTATCTTATTTATAATTTATAGGTACATTTGTTGAGATCATTCGGCTTCGTATTTCCCCACCTTTCTGCCAACAATTCCCACAGTTTGTTGAAGCTTGCGGCCCGGCTCTGAGACGACATCCCGGGTTGCCATCAGATCCTTGGCGTTTACTGGTAAGCTAAAATGAACTGCCAAAAAAAGGAAAAGCCGCCAGCGCACATGGCGCTGGCGGCTCGCGTGGGTCGACTTATCGGCGAGCTACATTTTCAGTCGTTCTTGATCACGATGCTGGGGAACTTGCTGGTCATGTCTTTGGCCTTCTCGGCGACCTTCACCGCAACCTTGCGGGCGATACCCATGTAGATCTGCGCGACCTGGCCATCCGGGTCGGCCACCACGGTCGGGCGACCAGAGTCTGCCTGCTCGCGTATGCTCATCGTCAGCGGCAGTGCCCCAAGGAAGTCGACGCCGAAGTCGGCGCACATCTTCTCGCCGCCGCCCTGCCCGAAGATGGGCTCCGCATGGCCGCAGTTCGAGCAGATATGCATGCTCATGTTCTCGACGATGCCGAGGATGGGGATGCCGACCTTCTCGAACATCTTCAGGCCCTTGCGCGCATCGAGCAGTGCGATGTCCTGCGGCGTGGTGACAATCACTGCGCCGGTGACGGGCACCTTCTGCGACAGCGTGAGCTGCACATCGCCGGTGCCGGGCGGCATGTCGACGATCAGGTAGTCCAGGTCTTTCCAATTGGTCTGCTCCAGCAGCTGTTGCAGCGCCTGCGTGACGATCGGGCCGCGCCACACCATCGGCTGATCGGGGTCGATCATGAAACCGATCGACGCCACCTGCACGCCGTAATTCTCGAGCGGCTCCATGGTCTTGCCGTCGTGGCTGTCCGGGCGGCCGGAGACGCCCATCATCATCGGTTGCGAAGGGCCATAGATATCCGCATCCAGCAGACCGACGCGCGCGCCTTCGGCAGACAGCGCCAGCGCGAGGTTGACCGCCGTGGTCGACTTGCCGACGCCGCCCTTGCCGGATGCGACGGCGATGATGTTGCGCACATTGGTCATCAGCTTCACACCGCGCTGCACGGCATGCGCGACGATCTTCATCTGCACGTTCACGCTGACATTGGCGACCCCGGGCACGGCGCGCACGGCCGCGATCACGGCATCGCGGATGCCGGCCATCTGGCTGTTGGCGGGATAACCGAGTTCAACGTCGATCGCGACATTGCCGCCGTCCACCTGGATGGTCTTTGCGGATTTGCTGCTGACCAGATCCTTGCCGGTGTTGGGATCGATCACATGCGACAGGGCGTCGCGGATGGCTTCTACGGTAATGCTCATTGCTTCTCCAATCGGTAACCCGCAAGTCTAAACGAAAGCGGCCGCACCCGTCGGGGTGCGGCCGCCGTGCCCGCCTGAAAGCGGGCTTGCCTGAAGCAGGCTTACCTGAACAGGACCGCCGACTTCTGCAGCGTGACCGAAATACCGTAAAGCAGAGGAATGCCGACCGCGAGCCACGCCAGCACGGCCAGCGCCGGGCTGCTGCGGCCATCGCCATCACCGCCGGCACCACCGTTCGCAGCCGCCAGCGAACGCTCATGGGCGAGCTGCTTCTCATGCGCGAGCTCTTCATCGCTCATGAAGTATTTGTCCGCCACCGGACGCACCAGCAGGTTCGCGATCAGGCCCACGACCAGCATCGCCGCCAAACCGTAGAAGATCGGGCCATAGATCTGGTCAAAGGGAATTTTCTGCTCGAGCCGGATGTCATGCATGTAGTTAACGACCACCGGGCCGAGGATGCCTGCCGTTGACCATGCGGTCAGCAGCCGGCCATGGATCGCGCCAACGAATTGCGTGCCGAACATGTCGGCCAGGTAGGCGGGGATGGTCGCAAAGCCGCCGCCATACATCGACGCAATCACACAGAAGCAGGCGACGAAAATCGCCAACGACTTCCATTCGGCGGCAAACGACGCGAGGATGTACAGCGCAATGCCGAGCACGAAGAAGATCACATAGGTCGGCTTGCGGCCCAGCTTGTCCGACGACGATGCCCACACAATACGGCCGCCGATGTTGAACAACGAAATCAGACCAACAAAACCGGCGCCGATCGCAACCGCACCGGCCAGCAGCGCCGCATCGAGCTTCAGGTCCGCGAAGCCGACCGCAGGCTGATCGACCAGTGCTCCGCCGAAGGTCTCCTGCAGCATCGGCGACGCCGCACCGATGATGCCGATGCCGGCCGAGACGTTCATGCACAGAACAATCCAGAGCAGCCAGAACTGCGGCGTCTTGTGCGCATTCTTCAGGTGCACATGGCGGGTCGCGATCATTGCGTTGGCCGCCGGTGCCGGTAGCTCCCAGCCCTCGGGCTTCCAGCCGGTGGCGGGCACGCGATAACTGAAAGCACCGGCAAACATGAACACCGCATAGATCGCTGCCAACGCGACGAAGGTCTGCCACACGCCGGGATCACCGGGCACCGCAAACTTCGACATCAGCAGCGTGGCCAGCGGCGAACCTATCATTGCGCCGCCACCAAAGCCCATGATCGCCATGCCGGTCGCCATGCCGCGACGGTCCGGGAACCACTTGATCAGCGTCGAGACCGGCGAGATGTAGCCAAGCCCCAGCCCCACGCCACCGATCACGCCCGAGCCCAGCCACATCATCCACAACTGGTGCTGATAGACGCCGAGCGCGGAGATCAGCAAGCCGCCGCACCAGCACACGGCCGACACGAACGCGGCCTTGCGCGGCCCCGAGCGCTCCAGCCAGCCGCCCCAGATCGCGGCGGCGCAGCCGAGCACGACGAAGAACAGTGTATACATCCAGCCGAGGTCGAACTGGGTCCAGTTGCAATCGGTCGCAAACAATGCGCGACCGGTACCGGCCAGCTTGTCGGCAAAGGTGGTGGCGCCGGCGGCGCAGGAAGGCAGCGGCGCGCCGTCAGCACCGACCAGCGCATTGCCCAGCGGCTTCCAGAACACTGAAAAACCATAGGCCATGCCAATGCAAAGATGGATGGCAAGTGCTGCGGGGGGAACGAGCCAACGATTGAAGCCTGGTCCGGCGATGGTACGTTCCTTCGCCAGCAAATCAGCCAATGCCATATCTCCTCCTCGGAACTGCCGCCATTGCAGGCGGATCATGTTGTTGTATGCAGTCTTCGGCATGATCGCGCCCGCTGCATTTGTTTTACTCCGTGTGCCCCCCAAGGCCACCGCACGCTAACACCGGGCATTCTACCGTGCAATATGCTAACCTCGACATAATGTTCAAGTTCAGGATCAATCCGCATTGGGAAATCACGCGCGGCAGCGAGCAGGCACTCGATACGTCGGTGCTGCTGGCACTGCTGCGGGCGATCGAGGAAACCGGTTCGATCGCGCGCGCCGCGCAAGTGGTGGGGTTGTCCTATCGCTATGCATGGGGCTTGCTGCGTGATGCCGAGGACCTGTTCGGCTACAGCCTGATGCAGACCGGCCGTGGCCGCGGCACGCAGTTGTCGCCGCTCGCCGAAAAGCTGATCTGGGCCGATCGCCGCATTGCAGCACGGCTGTCGCCGACACTCGACAGCCTCGCCTCCGAACTCGAGGCCGAACTCGGCAAGACGCTGGGCGCGAAGCCGGCATCGATACGGCTCGATGCCAGCCATGGCTTTGCGGTCGCCGCCTTCCTGAAGGAAGCGAATGAAACCGGGCTGCAGATTGATCTGCGTTACCGCAACAGCACCGATGCGGTGGCTGCGATGTCGCGCGGCGAATCCGACCTGGCCGGCTTCCATGTACCGCTCGGCGATTTCGAAGCACAGTCGGCCGAGCGCTATGGCCGCTGGCTGGACCCGAAGTCACATCGACTGATCCACCTCGCGGTGCGCACACAGGGCTTGTTCGTCAATCCCGGCAATCCGCTCGGCATTCGTGGCTTGCAGGACTTGTCGCGCGATGACGTGCGCTTCGTGAACCGTCAGGTGGGCTCCGGCACACGCATGCTGCTGGAGCTGATGCTGCCGAGCCAGCGCATCGCGCCGGCGATGATCAATGGTTACGAGAACACCGAGTTCACGCATTCAGCCGTCGCTGCGTTCATCGCGAGTGGCATGGCCGATGTCGGCTTCGGCGTGCAGACGGCCGCTGAGCGCTTCAAGCTCGACTTCATCCCGCTTGCCAGCGAGCGCTACTTCTTCGCCGTCAGTGCCGATGCACTGGAGCGTCCGACGATGCAGCAAGTGATCCAGGTCGTGCGCTCGTCCAGCTTCCGCGATGCGGTGCACCAGCTACCCGGCTATGACGCGACCGATACCGGCGAGATCCTGACACTGGCGCAAGCCTTCGGCGGCATCGGCGCAAAGCGGCCGGCGGTGGCCTGAGCGAATACCCGCGCCAGGGTCAGCATCCACTTCAGCACCAGCATCAGCATCAAGCTCTGCGTCACCTACTGCATAACTTACCGCGTCACCTTCAACACCAACGCCAGCGTTCGCACTCATGAGCATTCCCGCGCACGACATCACCGGCCTGCTGCTGGCCGGCGGCGAAGGCTCGCGTATGGGCGGATGCGACAAGGGACTGCAGCGCTTCAACGGCGTGCCACTCGTCGCGCAGGTGCTGCAACGCCTGTCACCGCAAGTCGGCACCGTGCTGATCAGCGCCAACCGGCATCTCGATGACTACCGGCAGTTCGGCTGCGACGTAGTCAGCGATGCGCTGCCCGGCTTTCAGGGGCCGCTGGCCGGCATGCATGCGGGTCTGCAGCAATGCCAGACCGCATGGCTGCTGAGCGTGCCCTGCGATGCACCGTTCCTGCCGCCGGATCTCGCGCAACGTCTGGGTGACGCCGCCATCGCCGGCCAAGCGGATCTCGCATATGCGGTCACGACGGCGCACGGCACGCAGCGCGAGCACCCGGTGTTCGCGTTGATGCGGCGTGAATTGCGCGATGATCTCGCCAGCTATCTGGCCACGGGCGGCCGCAAGGTACGCACATGGCAGGCCGGCGTGCGCGCGGTCGCGGTGCCCTTCGATGATGCACAGGCCTTCAGCAACCTGAACACCGCGAACGAGCTGCAAGCGGCGCAGTCTCCGGCCCGCGCCAGCGCGCCTCAACCGAAGCCGTCCTAGCTCTTCGGCTTGAAGTGCTTGTCGCTGATGCGGAACTTGCCGCGCCGGTCGCCCATCAGCGCGCGCAACTCGGCGATCGACAGCGTGCTGACCTCATGCATGCGTATCAGCAGCGATGCCGTCACCGGCAGCCGGCGATGCCTTATCTTGCTGATCACCGGTGGTGACACTTCAAGCGCGCGCGACAAGGCTGCGTCATTTTTCAGATTGAGCCTGCCGATCAGTGAAGCCAGCAACTGGTCGGGGTCATAGCGCTGCGTCGTGTGCACCTTCTGATGGTCCATGTCGTCCTCAGGCAGAGTCGTGAAAGTTGTGACATGGGGATTGTGCGCACCGGTATTGCCGGCATCTTGAGCGCTCACAACGGCGATCACATCCGCGCATACGGCGATGCAGAGCGCTGCGTCAACGCAAAAAGCGTCAGGCGCCGGACGCCGGGTCAGGCAGCGGCAACGCGGTCTTGTACTTCACCTGTTTCAGCGCGAAGCTGGACTTGATGTTCTTGATGCCGGGGATGCGCGTCAGGTTCTCGAGGATGAAGCGCTCCAGTGCCTGGATGTCGGGCACGACGATGCGCAGCAGGTAGTCTTCATCGCCGGTCATCAGGTAGACCTCCATCACCTCATCGAAATGGCTGACCGCCTGCTCGAACTTTTCCAGCGCGGCCGCTTCCTGCTTTTCCAGCGACACGCGCACGAACACGTTCACCTTCAGCCCCAGCGCATGCGGATCGACCAGCGCCACATAGCGCGAGATCACGCCCTCGCCTTCCAGCCGCTTCACGCGTGACAGCGTCGGCGACGGCGACAGGCTCACCGCCTGCGCCAGCTCCACATTGGTCAGGCTGGCGTCGCGCTGCAACTGGCGCAAGATCCTGAAATCCGTGATATCGAGCTTTTCGGTCATTACATTCTTCCTGAGTAGTGATTGGCAGCATTTTATGCCGCCAATGCCCGTGATGCTGATTTTTTTCGGCAGCACCTGCGGCAGGCTTTGTCTTACCCTTTCAGCATCACAAAAACCGCTGAAATGCCGGAGACCCAGGAAGCCGCATGGACATGATGACCCCCGAACACCTGATTCGGCAGCTCGATACCGATGCTGCCGAAACTGCCGAATGGATTGCGTCGCTGCACTCGGTGCTGCAAGCCGACGGGCCGGAGCGCGCGCGCTTCCTGTTGTCGCAACTGGCGGCGGCCGCGCGCGACGCCGGCCTCAACTGGCGCGACGCGCGCATCACGCCGTACGTGAACACGATACGTCCGCAGGATGAAGCCCCTTACCCCGGCGGCGCCGATGCGATCGCGCTTGAAGAACGACTGGCCAGCATCATGCGCTGGAATGCGCTGGCCATGGTGGTGCGCGCAAATCGCGCCTATGGCGAACTCGGCGGCCATATCGCCAGCTATGCATCGGCAGCGGACCTGTTCGAGGTCGGCTTCAATCATTTCTTCCGTGCGCGTGACGAGCGCCATGCGGGAGACCTGGTGTACTTCCAGCCACATTCGGCGCCCGGCATCTATGCGCGTGCGTATCTCGAGGGCCGACTCAGCGAAGACAACCTCGCGCACTACCGACAAGAGATCACCGCGCGCACGCGCGGCACGCTCGGCCTGTCGTCCTACCCGCACCCGTGGCTGATGCCGGACTTCTGGCAATTCCCGACCGGCTCAATGGGCCTCGGGCCCATCAGTGCGATCTATCAGGCGCGCTTCATGCGCTACCTCGAACACCGCGGGCTGGTACCGCCGCAGCAACGCCGCGTGTGGGGCGTGTTCGGTGATGGCGAAATGGATGAACCGGAATCGCTGGCCGCGCTGTCGCTGGCCTCGCGCGAGAGGCTCGACAATCTGGTGTTCGTCATCAACTGCAACCTGCAGCGGCTGGACGGCCCGGTGCGCGGCAACGGTCATATCGTCGATGAACTCGAAACCCTGTTCGGCGGCGCCGGCTGGAACGTGATCAAGCTGCTGTGGGGCTCGGACTGGGACCCGCTGTTCGCGCGCGATACGCAAGGCGAACTGGTCGATGCGCTGAACCGCACCGTCGATGGCCAGTTGCAGACCTTCGCCGCGAATGACGGTCCGTTCAACCGCGAGCATTTTTTCGGTCAGTCGCCGGGGCTGGCGGCGATCGGTTCAGTGCTGACCGATGACGAGATCGACCGCCTGAAGCGCGGCGGTCATGACCTGCGCAAGATCCACGCCGCCTACCATGCGGCCGCCCATCATCGTGGCGGCCCGACCGTGATCCTCGCGCAGACCAAGAAAGGCTTTGGCATGGGCAGCGCCGGTCAGGGCAAGATGACCACGCACCAGCAAAAGAAGCTGGAACTGGACGACCTGCTGCAATTCCGTGATCGCTTCAAGCTGCCGCTGTCGGACAAGCAGGTGGAGAACCTCGAGTTCTACAAGCCGCCGCCCGACAGCGAAGAGATGAAGCATCTGCGCGCCTGCCGCGACGCGCTTGGCGGCGCGTTGCCGCGGCGTGTCGACAACAAGGTGCAGATACCGGTGCCCGCGCTGGAATCGCATGCGGCGTTCGCACTGGATGCGGACCACAAGGAAATGTCGACCACGATGGCGCTGGTGCGCATGATGGGCAACCTGATGAAGGACCCGGCGCTCGGCAAGCATGTGGTGCCCATCGTCGCCGACGAGGCGCGTACTTTCG
>JACCDS010276030.1_pt1 | contig 42018 bp, 43 predicted proteins | sample 7446441 | NCBI WGS metagenome assembly JACCDS01 (sample SAMN15323445, study PRJNA562643) | freshwater metagenome | isolation source: river surface water | place: USA:Blue River Watershed | collected 2017-08-17 | reverse complement strand
GGTCGAATTTTTTTGCCATGCTTGTCTCCCTGTGATTTCAGCAGTCGGCGATCACGCGTTCGGTGCGTCGCCCATCCAGTTCTGGTCGTTGAAGCCGCGGTTGATGTAGCCGCCGTACTCTGCAGACGGCCCCTGATAACCAAGCTTCGCCCACACGGCCGGCTGGTTGTACAGGCTGACGACGAGGTCGCCGCGCAGCTTCTGGAAGAAAGGATGGCGCTGGTCTGCCAGGGCCTTAAGGATCTGGACGCGGTCGGACTCTTCTGCCACGTCGGCGTATGCGGCACTGAACCGCGCTTGCGCATCGCTGTTGACCTTGGCAACGCCGTCGAGCAGCAGTTGCTTCAGCTGCGCGTCGGCCTTCACCTGGTCTGCGTAAACACCGACGGCGTTCGCATAAAGCTCATCCTCAAAACGGTCATGCGGGAAGATGTCGCGCGCGACCTTAGTCAGCGTGGCAAATGCGGCCGCGCCGAGCGCTTCCTCGGCGAGGGCGGCATTCGGGATGAACATCATCGGCAGGCCGCCGCCTGCCGCTGCCGCGGTTCCCGCCGTGGCGATCTTGAAGAACTGCCTGCGCTTGGGTTGCTGGGGTGATGACATGATTGTCTCCTCGTCTCTATGCTTTTTATATTCACTGCCAGTTATTTCACGCGTGGCGTGACGGATGCTCGCCGATAGGACTTCCTCCATTCTTCGAACTGGATCCGCGAATGATTATTTATCGCATAGCAGACGCCCGGGTAGTAATGCGCTACTACGTCCGGCGCCCGGGCGCTCGCGGCTAATGCGCCGCAAAAACGCCGTGTGCGGGGGAGTGATGCAGGGAGTACCGGGATAACGAGCGAAGGAGAAGGGGCCGGAAACGCAGACTCTCGATGCAGCGCAGCAGGAATGGTGCGCAACAGCAAAAGCAGCGTCAGGGAAAAAAAAGCTCTCCCGGCGGGAGAGCTCAAGCCTAAAAGGGGATTTAGGCAAGTTCGAGGAGACTGCAGCAAGTCCCTCGACGCCAGATTACGACAGCTTGCCGGTAGTCATTTGAGCTTCCGCAAACTTTGATAATGAGCGGATGCAATTAAGCGCACAGGATTGCGCGATGACTGGACAGGCCGCCGCCCTTGTTCAACTTTCTTTGGTCGGTGTGTGCGCCGGAGCCTGCGGCGGAAGCAAATGGCCGAGCTTTTTTGCTTTGGTTGCCAGATAGCGCGCGTTATGCCGGGTGCTGCTCATGACGTGCTCGACGCGCTCGATACGGATGTCCAGGTCTTTCAGCGCGTCGATCTTGCGAGGATTGTTCGTCAGCAGGCGCAGTGCCTTGATGCCAAAGTGCTGAAAGATTGGAGCGCAGATGGCATAGCTGCGCAGATCGTCGGCAAAACCGAGCTGATGGTTGGCCTCGACCGTGTCGGCCCCTTGTTCCTGCAGGCTGTATGCGCGGATTTTATTGATCAGGCCGATGCCCCGTCCTTCTTGCCTTAGGTAAAGCAGGATGCCGCGACCTTCGTCAGCGATACGTTGCAGTGCCCCCTCGAGCTGCGCGCCGCAATCACAGCGCTGGCTGAACAGCGTGTCGCCGGTCAGGCATTCGGAGTGGAGGCGCGCCAGTACGGCTTCGCCGTTGCTGACATCGCCCAGCGTCAGAGCCAGATGCTCCTTGCCGCTGCTTTCTTCAAGAAAGGCGTGCAACTGGAACGTGGCCCAGGGGGTGGGCAGCGCACAGCTGGCCATGTACTTGAGGGAGGGGGAAGTCCGTGATGCGGGGCTTTGCTGCATGTGATTTGTCAAACCGTCGATCAAAGAAAAATGCGGCGCCCAGCGCCGCATTTCCGGAGGTCAGTACGGATTATGCCATCCCGCCGGGATTGGCGCGCACATTCGCCGGATATCGGGTCGATGCTTGCCAACTCAACACGTCAGGTCGGCGTGAGGCTTTCCAGCAGGTTTCAGGGGAGGTCGAAAACCAGGATTTCGGCTGCAGCTTTCAGGTCCGGCGCACCCGGACGGCTTGCCTGAAACACGATCTCCGTCTCCCCGTCGATTTTTGCGCCATCACCGCCGGCCAGATACAGTCCATTCAGCAGCGCCTCGCCGCGAACGACGTGGACATAGGTGCGTCTTCCGGAAGACAGAGGGTGGCGCAGCGGAACATCTGAATCCAGCACGGCGGCAAACAGGCGCGCATCCTGATGGATGCGCACCGAGCCCTCGGCACCGTCCGGTGAGGCAATGAGTCTCAGCCGGCTGCGCTTGCTCTCGGCGTCAAAATGCTTTTCTTCGTATCCGGGTGGGATGCCGAGTGTGGCCGGTTGAATCCAGATCTGCAGGAAGTGCACCGGGCGAGTCGATGAGTGATTGAACTCGCTATGGCGCACGCCGGTGCCCGCGCTCATTCTTTGCACGTCACCCGGACGGATGACCGAGCCATTGCCGAGGCTGTCCTTGTGAGCCAGTTCGCCGTCGAGTACGTAGGAGATGATCTCCATGTCGCGATGGCCGTGGGTGCCGAAGCCCTGACCTGCCTGTACCTGGTCATCATTGATCACCAGCAGTGGGCCGTAACCGGTGTGTCGGGGATCGTAATAATTGCCAAAAGAAAAAGTGTGTCTTGAGTATAGCCAGCCAAAGTTGGCTACCCCTCGGTCTTCGCTCTTGCGGATTTCAATCATGGTCGGGGTCGGGGATGAACGTGAAGCCGATGGCAGCGTGTGCGCCAGCGCCGGCAAACGTGGATTGTATCGCCGCCAACCCGGGCGTTTGTCCTGAAGGAACGCCTGTCAGAAGCGATCCCCGATGAATATTGCCGTGAAGGGTAACCGGCACCGGCTAAAACGGCACCGCCGAGTGAACGGTTAGCCTTGATAGCCCGGCACCACCTGTCTTGCTTCCAGCTGCGGCCATGAGGGCCGGACATCCTTTCGATGGACCGAGCGCAGCGCATAGCCTTCGCCATACGCACAGCTCAGGGTGAAGCTGTGGTGGGTGACGAGTTCGATCTTGAAGCGTAGCTGGAAGATCGTGACCCGGATATTGCTGCCTGCCGTGGATCGTCCGGCAAGCCGGAATAGCAGGTAGATTTCCTCCATCGGCACCACGCTGCCCATGTGGCTCAGGAAAAGTTCGGCAAGGGGTAGCTCGGCTGCTGATAGCTGGATCGAGTCCGTGTCATTGAAATTCAGTCGCCGGGTTTCGGAATTCAGTGTCAGCATGCCGCCGCCGAGCTGCTCCTGCAGGTGTTTTTGCCGGCGCAGGCTGGCGATCACCCGTCGTGCGAGGTCGTGGACGGCGGTATCACCGCAAATCCAGTCGCTGACCAGCATCGGCATATCGACTAGTTCCGAGGTCGGATGCTCGCGACTGAACACGATGATCACCGGCGCCGGTGGGCAGCCATGGGCATTCCGGTTGCAGATTGCCGCGTGCTCGCGACCGCCGAATGCCCAGAATTCTTCGATCGTCGAGGCATCCTCGGCCTCAATCAGCACGACAGAAATGCGCGCGGGCGAATTGTCGAGATAGGCAGCACAGAATGGCGGCGTGATTTTTTCGATTTGCCAGCGCAGCGGGTTGCCCGGTCCGAACTGGCGCGGAAAGGCAGACTCGAGCGCAGCGAGCTCCGCAACCAGCCGATCCACCAGCCGGTTTCCCATCACTCGAAGATGGATTTTCACCGAGTATCCTCCGTCGCCTGGACAGATAACGCCAGCCAGTCTGCCGGCGCCACGTGTTATCTGCGTTTAGCCGATGGCCAGCTTCTGGTCATGTAGCTCACGTATGTTTTCCCAGAGATTGGCGTGCAGCAGCCTTGATCGCTCCTGGGAGGCATACAGGCGGATATCGACGGATACGACCCACTCCTCATCACCGGCCAGCGCGAGTTGGCCGCTGATCAGTTCGCGCTTGACGCTATGTTCCGGCAACCAGGCGATGCCGGCACCTTCTTTGGCCAAGGCGTGCAGGATGCGTGCTTGTGCGCTCTGGGCGACCACGTTGAAACAGGGGTCGCTCGGCCGGAAGCGGATCAGGCCATTGCAGATGCGTCCGAAGAAGGTTTCAGGCGGATAGGACAGCAGCGGCAAGTGCCGAAGTTTCGCCTCACTGAGCCGGTACGTCGGCGCACCCGACTCGTCCGGCTTGCAGACCGGCACGAGGCGATCCGCACCTAGTGCGATCGATGGGCAGGTGCGCTCATCGATGGACATAGGCACGATGGGGCTGTGGTAGACCATCAGCAGATCGCAGCGCCCGCTCGATAAACTGACCATGCCCTCGTACGTTTCGCCGGCGATGATTTCGAATTTCAGTCCGCTGATGTGGTGATTGATCTGACGCATCCAGCTAGGAAGCAAGTGCTGAACGAGCGAATGGGCGACGAAGAGCTTGATGCCGGAGAAAACCTTGCTTCGATGTCCCAGTGCAATGCGCGTATCGTGGAGCTGGCGGACCATTTCCCGAGCCGCGTCCCGGAAAAGATGGCCTGCCATGGTGAGGCGGGGAGGGACGGTGTCCCGGTCGACCAGCGCGATGCCTATCCAGTCCTCCAGCGAGCGGATACGGCGGCTGAAAGCGGACTGGGTCACGTTGCGGGCTTGTGCTGCACGCGTGAAGCTGGACAGGTCCGCGAGTACGAGAAAGTCCTCCAGCCATTCAATGTCCATGACGTCTCCCCCGTGAGGACTGCCGTTATGTTTCGATGTTGTCGAAATTTTAACTCCCGACTCGGCGAAATTTAATCAAAAAAGTTCCCAAGGCGACGCTGGGATCGTCGCCGTTGCGAATTCGCCCGTACTCGGTACAGGCAAATCCGGGACGAAACGTGCCAGCCACACAACAGATTGGCGGGATGCGCACCATTCTTGTGCGACATTTTTTCAATCAGGAAAAACCTTTTTGCAGGGCTTTAGTACGTCGGCAAACCAACGAAATGTGCGGGCGAAAAAAAACCGCCGGCTACGCCGGCGGTTCGTGCGGGTGCTTACGGAGTTAATGGTCGTTGATGTCGTTGTCTTTCGTCTCGCGAACAAACAGGGTGCCGATGATGGCGGTCATCACCGCAATCACGATCGGATACCAGAGTCCGTAATAGATGTCGCCCTTGTAGGCGACCAGCGCGAACGAGGTCGTCGGCAGCAGGCCACCGAACCAGCCGTTGCCTATGTGATACGGCAGCGACATCGACGTATAGCGGATCCGGGTCGGGAACATCTCGACCAGCATCGCAGCGATCGGGCCATAGACCATGGTCACATAGAGAACCAGGATGAACAGTAACAGCAGAACCATAGGCTTGTTGATCTGTGCCGGATCGGCTTTGGCCGGGTAGCCTGCGCCCTTGATCAGTTCTTTCAGCTTGTCGCTGAATTCCTTGTCCTTGGCGCCGGCCTCTTCTTTCGACAGACCGGCGGCGCTGTACGACTCCAGGACTTTGTCGCCAATTTTGATCACGGCAGGCGTGCCTGCCGGCGCAGCTTCGTTCTGATAGTTCACCGATGCCGCTGCCAGTTTTGCTTTCGCAATGTCGCAGGACGAGGTGAATTTCTTCGTGCCAGTCGGGTTGAACTGGAATTGGCACTCGGCCGGATCAGCAACCACAGTCACCGGGGCGCTCATCTGTGCCGCTTCAAGTGCCGGGTTGGCATAGTGCGTCAGCGCCTTGAAGATCGGGAAGTAGGACAGCGCAGCGAGCAGGCAGCCCGCCATGATGATGTTCTTGCGGCCGATCTTGTCCGACAGTGAACCGAACACGATGAAGAACGGGGTACCGATCAGCAGTGCTGCGGCGATCAGGATGTTGGCCGTTGCACCATCGACCTTGAGGGTCTGCGTCAGGAAGAACAGCGCATAGAACTGGCCGGTGTACCAGACCACGGCCTGTCCGGCGGTCAGGCCGATCAGCGCGAGGATCACCAGCTTCAGGTTCTTCCACTGGCCAAAGGCCTCGGACAGCGGCGCCTTTGAGATTTTGCCTTCGTCCTTCATCTTCTTGAAGGCCGGCGACTCATTCATCGACAGGCGGATCCAGACCGAGATACCGAGCAGGAAGACGGAGACCAGGAAAGGAATACGCCAGCCCCACTCGGCAAACGCTTCCTCGCCGATGGCGGTACGGGTCGCCAGAATTACCATCAGCGACAGGAACAGGCCGAGCGTTGCGGTGGTCTGAATCCACGCTGTAAATGCACCGCGCTTGTCATCCGGTGCGTGTTCTGCAACGTAGGTCGCAGCGCCGCCATACTCGCCGCCGAGTGCCAGACCCTGCAGGATGCGCAGCACAATCAGCGTGATCGGCGCAGCGATGCCAATGCTTGCGTAGTTCGGCAGCAGGCCGACGATGAAGGTCGACAGACCCATCAGCAGGATGGTCACCAGGAAGGTGTACTTCCGGCCGACCATGTCGCCGAGGCGGCCGAACACGACCGCGCCGAACGGTCGGACCAGGAAGCCGGCAGCGAATGCCAGCAGCGCAAAAATGAATGCCGTGTTCGGATCAGTGCCGGCGAAGAACTGCTTCGCGATGATGGCGGCAAGCGAACCGTAAAGATAGAAGTCGTACCATTCGAAAACGGTACCGAGCGACGAAGCGAAGATGACTTTCCGCTCTTCCGCCGTAATTCCTCGCGACGAAGCCTGGGCTTTGGCCATGTGGTGTCTCCTTGATTATCAGTCTGTTTATTGGGCGTGGGATCGCCACAATTGGGCCGAGTGTAGGATTGAAAGCTTACGCATCCCTTGCTCAAAACTTACGAAAACTTACAAGCGCCAGGCAAAATAGCACGGTCGTGCGTAGCCGCATGCTATGCTTCAGCGAGCTTCGGAGCTTGCTATTCCGCTACTAAAATCACAGGAGATTTCCCATGACTGACGCCGTCATTGTTTCGACAGCCCGTACCCCGCTGGCCAAATCCTGGAAAGGGGCTTTCAACATGACCCACGGCGCGACACTGGGTGGTGTGGCCCTGTCAGCGGCGATCGAGCGGGCCGGTATCGAGGCTGCCCGCGTCGAAGACGTCATGATGGGCTGCGCGAATCCCGAGGGCGCGACCGGCTGGAACATCGCGCGACAGGTCGCGCTGCGCGCAGGCTGCCCGGTTTCCACAGGCGGCATCACGATTAACCGCTTTTGCTCATCCGGGCTGCAGACCATCGCTAGCGCTGCGCAACGCATTCTTGCTGGTGAGGGCGAGGTTTATGCGGCAGGCGGCGTCGAGTCGATTTCCTGTGTGCAGAACGAGATGAACATGCACATGTTCAAGGATCCGTGGCTGGAGAAAAACAAGCCCGAGATCTATTGGCCCATGCTGCAGACGGCCGAAAACGTCGCCAGGCGCTACAACATTCCGCGCGAACGTCAGGACCAGTATGGCGTGCAGAGCCAGCTGCGCGCGGCGGCCGCGCGTGATTCGGGCCGGTTCGCCGACGAGATCGTGCCGGTCACCACCACGATGGCCGTCGCCGACAAGGAAAGTGCGCAGATCGTCACGCGCGAAGTAACCGTCTCGGCCGATGAGGGCATTCGTTCGGACACCACATACGAAGGTGTTTCGCAGATCCGCACGGCGATGCCCGGCGGGGTAGTCGCTGCGGGCAACGCGAGCCAGTTCTCCGACGGCGCCTCGGTGGCGATCGTGATGAGCGACAAGGCCGCTGCTGCGACGGGCAGGCAGCCGCTCGGCATCTTCCGCGGCTTTGCCATTGCCGGCTGCGAGCCGGATGAGATGGGTATTGGTCCGGTCTTCGCGATCCCGAAGCTGCTGAAGCAGACCGGCGTGAAGATGGAAGACATCGGCCTGTGGGAACTGAACGAGGCGTTCGCGGTGCAGGTGCTGTATTGCGCAGACAAGCTCGGCATTCCGATGGACCGGCTGAACGTGAACGGCGGCGCCATTGCCCTCGGCCATCCGTACGGGATGTCGGGTGCACGCCTGACGGGCCACGCGCTGATCGAGGGCAAGCGCCGCGGCGCACGGTATGTCGTGGTGACGATGTGCATCGGTGGCGGGCAGGGCGCTGCCGGTCTGTTCGAAGTCGTCTGATCGCGCCCGGCAGCAGCGCATGGCTTCGCTGATCCTGTCGCGTCGCGACCTTGATTTTCTCTTGTACGAATGGCTCGATGCCGAGTCTCTCTGCGTGCGTCCCCGCTTTGCCGAGCACGGCCGCGAGACCTTCGACGCGGTGCTCGATCTCTGCGAGCAGATCGCCACCGAGAAATTCGCCAATCATAATCGCCGTTCTGACGAGAACGAGCCACAGTTCGATGGTGAGCGCGTCACGGTGATCCCCGAGGTGCGCGAGGCCCTGCGTGCATTCAGCGAAGCCGGCCTGATGGCTGCCGGCCATGACGCCGAACTGGGCGGCATGCAGTTGCCTTGCGTGGTCGAGAAAGCAGGCTTTGCATGGTTCAAGGGGGCGAACGTGGCGACGGCTGCTTACCCCATGCTCACGATCGGCAATGCCAACACGCTGCTCAAGTGCGGCTCGCCGGAGCAAATCGAGAAATATGTCCGGCCGCTGCTGGCCGGACGCTTCCTTGGCACGATGTGCCTGTCCGAGCCGCAGGCCGGCTCCAGCCTGTCCGACATTACCACCCGGGCCGAGCCGCAGCCGGATGGCAGCTACCGCCTGCGCGGCAACAAGATGTGGATCTCTGGCGGCGAGCATGAGCTCTCCGAGAACATCGTGCATCTGGTGCTGGCGAAGGTCCCCGGTCCGGACGGCAAGCTGATTGCGGGCGTGAAGGGCATCTCGCTGTTCGTCGTGCCGAAATTCCTCGTCAACGACAACGGCAGCCTCGGTGAGCGCAATGACGTTGTGCTCGCCGGCCTGAATCACAAGATGGGCTACCGGGGTACGACCAATTGCCTGCTGAACTTCGGTGAAGGCAAGCACCGTCCGCTCGGTCAGCCGGGGGCAGTGGGCTGGCTGGTCGGCAACCTGCATCAGGGGCTGGCCGCGATGTTCAACATGATGAACGAAGCGCGCATCGCCGTCGGCCTGGGCGCTGTCATGCTCGGTTACACCGGCTACCTGCATGCACTCGATTACGCGCGCAGCCGTCCGCAGGGCCGGCATCCGCAGGACAAGGACCCGGCGAAGCCGCAGATACCCATCGTCGAGCACACCGATGTCAAGCGCATGCTGTTGGCACAGAAGGCCTATGTCGAGGGCGGACTGGCGCTGATCCTCTATTGCGCCCGGCTGGTTGACGAGGAGAAGAGCGCTGAATCCGAGCAGCAGCGTGCGCAGGCAACCCTGCTGCTCGACATCCTGACACCGATCGCCAAGTCCTGGCCCTCGCAGTGGTGCCTCGAGGCGAACAACCTCGCGATACAGGTGCATGGCGGCTACGGCTACACGCGCGAGTATGCGGTCGAGCAGTTCTACCGGGATAACCGGCTCAACCCGATTCATGAAGGCACGCACGGCATACAGGGACTGGATCTGCTCGGCCGCAAGGTGGTCATGCGTGACGGCCTTGCCTTGCGCCTGCTGTCCGAGCGCGTTGGCGACACCCTCGCGCGCGCGGCGTCGATGCCGCAGGCGGTCGCATTGCGTGAACGCTGGAACCGGATGATCGACGTGACTGCTGTCGTGCATCGCGCCGGCGACCTGAATATCACGCTGGCCAACGCGTCTCTGTACCTGGAAGCCTTCGGGCATCTGGTGATCGCCTGGATCTGGCTCGAGCAGGCGCTGGCGGCACAGGCAGGTCTGGCGGCAAACCCCAATGACGCGGATTTCTATGCCGGCAAGCTGCAGGCCTTCCGATATTTCTTTGCCTGCGAACTGCCCCGGGTCGATGCGCAGCTGGCGCTGCTGGCGTCGCTCGATACGACCGCGCTGGACATGCAGGACCGCTGGTTCTGAAGCGCAGACATTATTTTAAAAATAACATTCAACCGAGATGATCAAGCACATCGTTATGTGGCAGCTCAAGGAGCATGCCGAGGGCAGGGACAAGCCGGCCAACGCCGCGCGCATGAAAGAACTGCTGGAGGCCTGCGCCGGCATCGTTCCGGGGCTGCGCAAGCTTGAAGTTGCGCTCGCCCAGCCGGGGCTGGAGTGCAGCTATGACGTCGTGATGTATTCCGAGTTCGATACGCGCGAAGCACTCGAGGCGTACCAGAACCATCCTCAGCACGTTGCACTGAAGCCTTTCGTCGCGGCCGTCCGCTCGGCGCGCCAGTGCATGGATTACGAGGTGAATTGAGGATGCCTACGATCCGTGAATTGTTCGACCTCGGCGGCCGCACGGCACTGGTGACCGGCGGTTCGCGCGGGCTGGGACTGCAAATGGCCGAGGCGCTCGGCGAGCAGGGTGCCCGCCTCGTGATCTCTGCGCGCAAGCAGGATGAGCTTGACGAGGCCGTCGCGCATCTGGAACAGCGTGGCTGCCGCGTGTCCGCCTGCGCCGCCAACCTTGCAGACAAGCCCGGTGTGGATGCGCTGGCTGACTTTGCGCTGGCCGAGCTCGGACATGTCGACATCCTGGTCAATAATGCCGGCGCCACCTGGGGCGCGCCTGCCGAGGACCATCCGCTGGAGGCCTGGGACAAGGTCATGAACCTGAACGTGCGCAGCATCTTCCTGATGTGCCAGGCGATCGGCAAGCGCTCCATGATCCCGCGCCGCTACGGACGCATCATCAACACGGCATCGATCGCAGGCTTCTCGGGCAACGGTTCCTCGCACATGCAGACCATTGGTTACAACACGTCAAAGGCGGCCGTGATCAATTTCACGCGCACGCTGGCTGGCGAGTGGGGCCAGTACGGCATCACGGTGAATGCGCTGGCACCGGGCTTCTTTCCGTCGAAGATGACCCGCGGCATGCTCGACAGTATGGGCGACGAGGCTGCGCAACGCGCGCCGCTGCGCCGGCTCGGCGATGACGAACACCTGAAAGGCGCGGTGTTGCTGTTCGCGCCGATGGCCGGCAAGCACATCACCGGACAAACGCTTGCAGTCGATGGCGGTGTGTCGGCGGTGCTGATCTGATGGAATCGCCGCGGCCTTTTCCAACGGAGATTCCTTTCCTGGCCGAGCTTGGCGCTGAGTTCCTGGGCATGGCCGACGGCAGCGCGCAGCTTGCGCTGACGCTCGAGCCGCGTCACATGAACAGCTGGCGGGTCACGCACGGCGGTGTTGCGATGACCCTGCTCGACGTGGCGATGTCGCTCGCAGGCCGATCGCTCGATCCGCAGTCACGCGCCGGCGTCACGGTCGAGATGAAGACCAGCTTCCTGCAACCGGGCGGCAGCCCGGGCGTACGCATCGTGGCAACCGGCCGCGCCTTTCATCGTTCCACGACGATGTGCTTCTGCGAGGCCGAACTGCATGACGGCGATCGCCTCGTCGCGAAGGCGATGGGAACCTTCAAATACCTGAAACGGCTCGATATAGCCGACAAGCTCTGATGACCGGGACACTCATGACTACCTACCACCGCATCGTTCTCGCCGCCCGCCCGCAAGGCGGCGTTTCCCCCGACAACTTCCGGCTCGAGACCGTGCCCGTGCCCGATATTGCGGAAGGCCAGCTGCTGGTCCGCAATCATTACCTGTCGCTCGATCCCTACATGCGCATGCGCATGGAGGATGTGAAGAGCTATGCGGCGCCACAGGCACTCGACGAGGTCATGATCGGCGGTACCGCCGGTGAAGTGATCGCATCGAAGCATCCCAAATTCCAGGTGGGTGACCAAGTGGTTGGCATGCTGGGCTGGGCCGAGATGGGCGTGTCCGACGGCAGCCTGCTGAAAAAGGTCGATACGAGCCGGGTGCCGCTGTCGGCCTACCTCGGGGTAGTCGGCATGCCCGGGATGACGGCCTGGTACGGACTGAACCAGATCATCCGGCCGAAGGCAGGCGAGACGATTGCCGTGTCGGCCGCCAGCGGCGCTGTCGGCAGTGTCGTCGGCCAACTGGCCAAGCAGGCTGGCTGTCGCGTGATCGGCATTGCCGGCGGTCGTGCGAAATGCGATTACGTGGTCAACGAACTCGGCTTTGATGCCTGCATTGACTACAAAGGCGGCAACCTGTTCAGGGACATGAAGGCGGCAGCGCCGGCCGGCATCGACGGCCTGTTCGAGAACGTTGGCGGCGCGGTGATGGACGCGTCACTGGCGCGCATGAACCCCTACGGCCGTATCGCGCTGTGCGGAATGATCGCCGGTTACGAAGGTCAGCTGATGCCCGTGCACTACCTGCACATGGTGCTGTCGATGCGCCTGTCCATGCAGGGATTCATCGTGTCCGAGCACATGGAGTTCTGGCCGCAGGGGCTGGCCGAGCTGGCCCAGCGGGTCGGTGACGGCCAGCTCATTTACCGCGAGACGATAGCCGAGGGACTGGCAGCGGCACCATCTGCCTTCATCGGCATGCTGCGCGGGCAAAATTTTGGCAAGCAGCTGGTGAAGCTGGTCTGATTAAGGTCCGGGGAAAAACAATGAAGGATTTCAAGGGCAGGGTCGCCGTGATCACCGGCGCGGCCAGCGGCTTTGGCCGCGAATTCGCACGGCTGGGCGCGAAGCTGGGAATGAAACTGGTGCTCGCGGATGTGCAGGCAGAGGCGCTGGCGGCCACCGCCGGCGAGCTGGCTGCAGCGGGCGCCGAGGTGCTTGCGCAGGCCTGCGATGTACGCAAGGGCGAGCAGGTCGAGGCGCTGGCGCAGGCGGCGATGCAGCGCTTCGGGGCAGTCCATCTGGTGTTCAACAATGCCGGCGTCGGCGCCGGCGGCCTGGTGTGGGAAAGCACGCAGGCCGACTGGGAATGGGTGCTCGGCGTAAACCTGTGGGGCGTGATCCATGGCGTTCGCGTGTTCACGCCGCTGATGCTCGACTGCGCGAAGCAGGATTCTGCCTATCAGGGGCATATCGTCAACACCGCCTCCATGGCCGGCCTGCTGACGCCACCGACGATGGGCGTGTACAACGTGTCCAAGCATGCGGTGGTGGCGTTGTCCGAGACCCTGTATCAGGACCTGATGCTGGTCGAGGCGCCCATCGGTGCGTCGGTCTTGTGCCCGTACTTCGTGCCGACCGGTATCAGCCAGTCGGAGCGCGTGCGTCCTGGTGATGTGCAGGGTGAGGCGCCCACGCGCAGTCAGCAAGTGTCTCAGGCGGTGCTGGAAAAAGCGGTTTCGTCTGGCAAGGTGAGCGCTGCCGAAGTGGCGGAGCGTACCTTCGATGCCATCCGTGACGGACAGTTCTACATCTATTCACACCCGCAGGCGCTCGGCAATGTAGAGCGGCGCATGCAGGACATCGTGGGCGGCCGCAACCCGAGCGACCCGTACGAGACGGCGCCCCACGTGCGCGAGAAGCTGCGCGCAGGTCTGAAGGGGGATTGACATGGCCATGGTCAGCGACGGGCAGTTCGTCACGTTGCCCAACCAGACGTGCCTGCATTACGCGAGCGCCGGCGAGTCGGGGCGGCCCCTGCTGCTGTTCCTGCATGGCTTTCCCGAATTCTGGTTCGCGTGGCATGCGCAGCTCGCGCATTTCGGCGATACGCATTACGCGGTAGCGCCGGACCTGCGTGGCTACAACCTGTCGGACCAGCCGGCTGAGGTCGATGCCTACCGGGCGAAGCATCTGGTGCAGGACATCGGGCAGCTGATTCGCAGCCTGGGATACGACCGCTGCGTGATCGTCGCGCATGACTGGGGCGGCGCGCTCGCGTGGCAGTTTGCCATCGAGTCTCCCGCCTCTGTCGAGCGGCTGCTGGTGATTAACGCGACACATCCGCTGCCATTTGCCGAGGGGCTCGCGCGTGACCCGGCGCAGCAGGAGGCCAGCCGCTACATGAACTGGCTGCGTGCCGAAGGCTCCGAGCGGGCGCTGGCGAAGGACGATTTCCGTGTACTCGAGCGTCTGATGCTGGGCATGGGCGAGAATCCTGACTGGTTCGATGCGGCTACCCGCGCCCGCTATCATGCGTGCTGGTCGCAGGGGATGCGAGGCGGCGTCAACTATTACCGCGCGTCGCGCCTGCATCCGCCGACCGCATCCGAGCCGGGTGCGGCTGGTGTCGTGCTTGATCCGGGCAAGTTTGCCGTGCGCGTGCCCGTGCGTGTGCTGTGGGGCGAGCAGGACAAGGCGCTGCTGCCCGCGCTGCTGGATACGCTCGACCGCTACGTCGACGACCTGAACATCACGCGTGTGCCCGACGCCAGTCACTGGATCGTGCACGAGCAGCCCGCGCGCGTAAACCGCTGGATCGCGGACTCCCTCTCTCACTGATCGCCATGGCCCGACCGGATTTTTCTTTTTTTTATACGCTGCGCGTGCGCTGGTCCGAGGTAGACATGCAGGCGATTGTCTTCAACGGCAATTACCTGAATTACTTCGATGTGGCCTTCACCGAGTACTGGCGTGCTACTGCCTTGCCGGATGTAATCGCTCAGGCTGAGGCCGGCCTCGAGATGTTCGCGCGCAAGGCAAGCATCGAATACCATGCGCCCGCCCGCTTCGACGATGTGCTCGACATCGGCGTGCGCTGCGCTGAACTGGGACGCAGCTCGATGCGTTTCGTGCTGGAGATCTACAAGGCCGATGCTCTGCTGGTGTCCGGCGAGATGACCTATGTCTATGCTGACAGCCGGATTCGGAGGAGTGAGCCGGTACCGGCAGCGTGGCGCGAGCGGCTCACCACTGTCGAGCGAGAGCGCCCCAAAGGACAATGAGTATGCAGGTCGTCATCGGAGACTGGGACAGCCTGCGTGAACATGCGCAGGATTTGCGGGTTGAAGTGTTCGTCGTCGAGCAAGGGGTTCCCATCGAGCTTGAGTGGGATGAGGGCGACGAAGTCAGCATGCATGCCGTCGCCTATGACGCCGAGGGGCTGCCGGTGGCGACCGGCAGGCTGCTGCCCGATGGCCATATCGGACGCATGGCAGTGCGCAAATCAGCGCGCGGGCAGGGGATTGGCTCACGGGTACTGGAGGCCTTGCTCGCCGAAGCGCGCCGGCTTGGCTATGGACGGCTGGTATTGCACGCCCAGACGCATGCGATCGATTTTTATCGCAAGCATGGCTTTGTGGAAGAAGGCGACGAGTTTCTCGAGGCGGGAATCGCGCACCGCCTGATGACGCGGCAGGCCTGACTGATGGCCGTCTTCATTCGTCAACATGTCACCTGGTTGCTTGCCCTGCTGGCAGCCCTCCATTGCGCGCCTCAGGTGGCGCTTGCCGGCACATCGAACTGCTACTCGATCCAGAATTCGGACCGGCGCAACCTGTGCCTCGCGCAGGTGCGCGGCGAAACCTCATACTGCTATGCGATCGAGGGCATGGATCAGCGCTATTTTTGCCTCGCGACGCTGAAAGGCGAGCGCAGCCAGTGCTACAGCATCCGCGAGAGCGACCTGAAGAACCAGTGCCTCGCGTCCACGCAAGATCAATCGTCCAGTTGCTATGCCATTCGCGAGAGCGACGCGAAAAATGCCTGCCTTGCCCGCGAGCGCAGCGAGAGTTCTTACTGTTATTCCATCAGGGATGCGGACGCGCGCAACTTTTGTCTGGCCGGCGTGAAAGCGCAACGTTCGTATTGCTACAGCATCGGTTCACAGGACCTGAAGAACCAGTGCCTCGCACTGACCCGCTAGCGACCGGCGCGCAGGCTAGCGAACCACGCGTTCCTGCAGTTCGCCGCTGCCTTCCCCGTAGACGCGCAGCAGCGTCGACGCCCGCGTGCCATAGTCCGGCGATTCAATGCATATCGGCGACAGCAGTCGCTCCCATTCAAGGCTCACGCCGGTGTCGGGCAGCCGTCCGTCCGACGGGCGCGTGGTGTCGGCCAGCATTTCGAAATAGGCGTCATCCGGCGCGCTCTGGCACAGAAGGCTCGCAAACTGCGCCTTGGCACGAACCACTTTCGGCCATGGCGTATCGAGCGAGCCGTTGGATAGTCCATAGATGCCCGGCTCGAGCGCGCGAAACACCGCGCCATCTTCGTTGGAGATCCAGTACAAGGTGCTGGCATCGCCGAAGATCAGGTTGAAGCCGTTGTAGTTGCCCGCTTGTTCACGCACCAGGTCGAGATAGTCGTCCGGTGCTGTGCCATCGCGCAGGAAATCCGCCACCAGTTCGCCGCGCGAGCGCGTGTCAGGCCTCGGATTCCGGCCGTTGCGGATATTGGTCAGGGCGGCGAAGCGGCCTTGCCGGTCCATGCCCAGCCAGGTACCGCCGGCCTGCAGGTCGCGGCCGGCAAAGACATGCGGATGATCCTGCCACCACGCGGCAGGCTGCGTGGGCCGAATGAAAAATTCATCGCGATTCGCCGCGAGGACCAGCGGGCAGTCCGGAAACAGCTTCCACGCAAAGACGATCAGGCACATTCGGGCAGGTCCACAAAGATTTCATGATGACGCTCGCCCTCGATGGGCAAGCGCGCCGCCCGCGCTGCCTGCTCCAGGGCCGGAAGGAAGTCGGCGGGCACATCCGAATACATCTCCATCCAGGTCTGCAGCCCGTCCTTTTCCTCAGGCCGGCGCTTGAGCGCGGAACGAATACCGAAACGCTGCGCGAGTTCCGCCTGCAGACGCGCCACGCCCGGCCGCAGCGAATCGGCAGTGTCGCTGCGTACGCGATAGTAAACAAAAAGGTCGGTCATTCCGCAGCGGACAGCGAATACGGAAGCTCGCCGAGGGTCAGCCGTGGACCATCCGGCGAACCGACATGCAGGGGCGTCCCTGCGGCGTCCATCTTGACTTCGACCAGACAGGCGATGCGCCCGTCCGGACCGCGCTCGGCGTTCACAATCATGCCGCCGGGCTGGGAGGGATCCGCGTCGGCATAGATGTCGGCGCCGGCGACGGCACGCTCGTCGTCACATGTGGCGAGCACGGCGCGGCGTTTCAGCTTGCCCAGATACTGGCTGCGCGCAACGATTTCCTGCCCCGGGTAGCATCCCTTGCGAAAATTGACGCCGCCGACCAGTTCGAAGTTGATCATCTGGGGAACGAATTGCTCTCGTGTCGCTTCGACCACCTGCGGCAGCCCGGCCATGATCTCGGTCCAGCGCCACAGTGAGGCGGGGGCAGCGGCCAGCGCATCGGCATGACGCTGCCAGGCCAGCGCCGCACTGGCAGCCGGGCCCGCCCACAGCACGCGTTGCAGTCCCGCAGCGTCCGGCACGCGGATGAGCGTGCCGCCCTCGCTGTCAGCTCGCTGCCAGTCGGCGGCAGGTGGCGAGATGAGTGCGCCCGGCGGTGCCGCGAGACCCATCAGGGCCAGCCGGTCGCTCGCATCTTCCAGCCTGACCTTCGCGCGCAGTACGAACATCTGCAAGCGTTTCAGCGTCGGAGCCAGCAGGGTGCGCGGCAGCGCCAGCAGGATCGTGTCACCCGCTGTCCAGACCAGCAGCGTCGCCAGCAACCGCCCCTTCGGCGAGCAGTAGCCGGCCAGCCGTGCCTGCGAGCCGTCCAGGCCGAGCACGTCGTTGGTCAGCTGGTTGTGCAGGAAATTCGCCGCATCCTCACCGGTCGCGCTGATCACGCCCAGATGCGTGAGCGGGGCAGCGAATCCGGATCGAACGCTGGCGGGCATGGGAAAGGCGAGACGGTCGGACGAGCCTTCGGGGGCCGGTGCCGCGCCATGACCGACAAGAAAATCAGGCCAGGACAAGACGGGTTCGGACATGAATTCGGGAGGAAAGAGGTTTCGCGACTATCATTACGGGCAAATTATAGAGGCGCACGTCAAATTGCGCCGACCCATGCAGGAATCAGGGAATGGCAGTTATCCGAAAAATCGTTCTTTTGCTGGTGGTACTGGCTGTCGCTGGCGCAGCTGGTCTGGCTTACTGGTCGCGGCAACCGCTGATGGCGCCCACCGAAGCAGCGCTGGAGGTCCCGGTGGCGGCCGGCAGCAGCCTCCGCAGTGCGCTCAGGCAGTTGCACGACGCGGGTGTGCCGGCGTCGCCCTGGCTGATGGAGTCCTTGGCCCGGATGCTCGGTTCGGCACGGGTTCAGGCCGGAAGCTACCGTATCGCGCCCGGCATGACGCCGCTGACGCTGCTGGATGCGCTCGCGCGCGGCGACACGATCAAAGAATCGCTCACCATCATCGAAGGATGGAGCTACGCACAGATGCGCGAAGAGATCGCGCGGCAGCCCCACCTGCGGCAAGACAGTGCGCAGCTGGACCTGCCGGCCTTGCTGCAGAAAGTCGCGCCCGGCTACCGGCATCCGGAGGGCCTGTTCTATCCGGATACCTATGTTTACGAGCGCGGGGCCAGTGACCTGCTGCTGCTGCAGCAGGCGCACCAGAGGATGCGAAAGATGCTCGATGACGCCTGGAGCAGGCGTGCGCCGGACCTGCCTTACGCAAACCCGTATGAGGCACTGATCATGGCGTCGATCGTCGAGAAGGAAACCGGGCATGAAGCCGATCGCACGCGGGTAGCGTCCGTGTTCGTGAACCGTTTGCAGATCGGCATGCCGCTGCAGACCGACCCGACCGTCATCTACGGCATGGGAGCGGCATTCGACGGCAACCTGCGCAAGCAGGACCTGCGCGCCGATACCCCGTACAACACCTACACCCGGCGCGGCCTGCCGCCGACGCCGATCTCGCTGCCGGGACGGAAGTCGCTGGACGCGGCACTGCATCCGGCCCCGGGCAGGGACCTGTACTTTGTCGCGCGCGGCGATGGCCGCAGCGAATTTTCAGCCAACCTCGACGACCACAACCGCGCCGTCAACCGATACCAGCGCGGCAGGTAGTCGCACAATCCCCATGGCCAAAGGCAAATTCATTACTTTCGAAGGCGTCGACGGCGCCGGCAAGTCCACTCACATTCGCGCATTCGCCGATACCCTCAGCGCGCGGGGTATCCGCATCGTCGCCACGCGCGAGCCGGGTGGTACGCCGCTGGGCGAGAAACTGCGTGCGCTGCTGCTGCACGACAGCATGCACCTCGAAACCGAAGCGCTGCTGATGTTTGCGTCGCGACGCGAACATATCGCGCAAGTGATTCAGCCGGCACTGGAACGCGGCGACTGGGTCATCTCCGATCGTTTTACCGATGCCAGTTTTGCGTATCAGGGTGGCGGCCGCCATCTGTCGGTCGCCAAGCTGGAAGCGCTCGAGCAATGGGTGCATGCCGACCTGCAGCCCGACCTCACCCTGCTTTTTGATGTGCCGCTCGCGGTCGCGCGTGAGCGGCTCAACCGCAGCCGCGATCCGGACAAGTTCGAGCGTGAACAGGACGAATTCTTCGTGAATGTGCGTAATGCCTACCTGCAGCGCGCTGCACGTTTCCCGCAGCGCATACGCGTGATTGATTCCACGCGCCCGCTCGATGCAGTCAGCAACGAGCTGGTCACGCTGGCGGCAAGCCTCTGAGGCGGGCGCGCAATGACTGAGCACGGCATTTTTCCCTGGCAGCAGTCAGACTGGCAGCGCCTGCAGCAGATGCGCAGCCGGCTGCCGCACGCCATCCTGTTCCATGGTGCTCAGGGCACCGGCAAGGTCGAATTCGCCGAGCGCTTTGCGGCGGCACTGCTGTGCGAGTGCCCGGCGGCGGACGGTCATGCCTGCGGCGCCTGCGACTCGTGCGGCTGGTTTTCGCAATATGCGCACCCGGATTACCGCAGGGTGCGGCCTGACGCGCTCGATACCGATACCGACGACGATGCCGACCCGGAAGAGGGCACAGGCAAGAAATCCGGCAAGACCGCGTCGAAGGATATTCGCATTGAGCAGGTGCGCGCGCTGGCCGCATTCATGAACGTGTCGACGCACCGCTCGGGCCTGCGCATTGTGCTGCTGTACCCGGCCGAGGCGCTCAACGCGGCGTCGGCCAATGCGCTGCTGAAAACTCTGGAGGAACCGCCGCCGGAAACGGTGTTCCTGTTGGTGACGGATCGAATGGATCGGCTGTTGCCGACCATTTTGTCGCGCTGCCGCAAGTTTCCGCTCACGGCACCGGACACTGCCGAGGCGCGGGCTTGGCTGGAAGCGCAGGGCGTGCCCCACGCCGAGCGCTGGCTGGCGGAGCAGGGCGGTGCCCCGCTGGCGGCCCGGGACGCGGCGCAGGGCGAGGCCAGTGGGGAGCGCGATGAGTTGCTGGCCTTTCTCGCGAAGCCCGAGCCCGCTGCCGCGCTGGTCGTCGCGGAGCGGCTACAGAAGGCGGCGCTGGCGCAACTGGTGGCATGGCAGCAGCGCTGGCTCTACGACCTTTTGTCGCTGAAGCTGGGCGCACGGGTACGCTACTTCCCGCATCAGCAACAGGCACTCGCGCAGTTGGCAGCCCGTATTTCGGCAGAGCGACTGCAGCAGGCCGCACGCGATGCGAACATGCGGCGCGCCGTGGCGGACCACCCGCTCGCGGCTCGCCTTTTCATCGAGCAGATGCTGCTCGACTACACAGGACTATTCGGATAGCGGAGCAAGAGCATGACGGAACCGGCCTTTCCCCAGGACGCGCAGCTGCTGAGACCCTCGGTGATGTCGCTGTCGTTCCGGGACCGGGCCGGTCTGTATGCTGCCTACATGCCGTTTCTGCTGAACGGCGGCATTTTCGTGCCGGGCGCCCGCAGCGCACAGATCGGCGACGAGGTCTTTCTCCTGCTCACCCTGATGCAGGACGACACGCGCTATCCGGTCGCTGGCCGGGTGGTCTGGATCACGCCGGAGGGGGCAACGCACAACCACACGCCCGGCATCGGCGTGCAGTTTCCGGCAGATGACAGTGGCATACGGGTCCGGCAAAGGATAGAGGCGCTGCTCGGCACGGCGCTCGGCACGCCAAGACCGACGCACACGATCTGAGTCGCCCCGCGCTCGCCGCGCTCTCACCGAGGACTCACCGCAGACTCACCACCGACTGCGGTCGTTGCGTACCGTGCAGAGCGCTATGCCCGAGCGGACTTCGGCGGCCGGCGACCGAGCCAGCGTAAAATGGCGAGATTCGAGCTTTCCTGTGTTCCATGTTCATCGATTCGCATTGCCATATCGACTTTCCCGAACTGTCGGGTCGCCTGCCTGACATCCTGCGCAAGATGGAGGAGAACCAGGTCAGCCACGCGCTTTGCGTGTCGGTCACAATTCCCGAGTTTCCGCAAGTGCTGGCGCTGGCCGAGGCACATCCGAATATTTATGCGTCGGTCGGTGTCCACCCCGACTACGAAGACACCGAGGAACCCGATGTCGACACGCTCGTCCGGCTGGCTGCGCATCCGCGCATTGTCGCGATCGGCGAGACCGGGCTCGATTACTACCGTCTGAGCGGCGATCTCGAATGGCAGCGACAGCGCTTCCGTACGCATATCCGCGCGTCGCGTGCCAGCGGCAAGCCGCTGATCATCCACACGCGCTCGGCCTCCGAGGACACGCTGCGTATCCTGCGTGAAGAAAAGGCCGGCACCTCGGATGGTGGTGTCGCTGGTGTCATGCACTGTTTCACCGAATCCTTGCAGGTGGCGGAGGGCGCGATGGCGATGGGCTTCTATATTTCGTTCTCCGGCATCGTGACGTTCAAGAGCGCGAAAGAGTTGCAGGCGGTCGCACGGGCGGTGCCGCTGGAGCGCATGCTGATCGAGACAGATTCACCGTATCTTGCGCCGGTGCCGATGCGCGGCAAGACCAACGAGCCCGGCTTCGTTCGCCATGTCGCTGAATTCCTCGCCGACCTGAAAGGTGTTCCCCTGCAGACCCTGGCCGAGGCGACCAGCCATAACTTCCGCACGCTGTTTGGCGTGCCGCGATCTGAATGATGGAAGAGGACACGCTACCCAGCCCCGGTCGTCGCCGACTGCTGGCCGCAGCGGTTGCCCCTGAGCTTGAACGTTTCCTCGGCACGTTGCGACCGAAGATGAATTCGTATGACGAATGGTTCTTTGCGATTCGCGCCAATGATGCAAGGCGGATGGAGGCACTGCTGGCGCGAGGCTTCGATCCGAATTCCATCGAACCGCAACTGTTCGACACCAGCCTGATCGTCGCGATTCGCCACAAGGCGTCGAAAGCGATCGATTTGCTGCTTTCCCTCGATACGCTGGACATTGATGCGCAGTCGCGCAATGGCGATACGGCGCTGATGATCGCGGCCTGGTTGTCAGACACCTCGACCGCCATCGCGCTGATCGACAAAGGGGCGGAAATCAATCGGCCCGGATGGACGGCGCTGCACTATGCGGCGGCTTCCGGCAGTGTCGAGATCATCCGCCGGCTGCTGGAGGAGTCGGCGTATATCGATGCAGAGTCGCCGAACGGTACGACGCCGCTGATGATGGCGGCGCGCGGCGGACGCCGTGACGCGCTCACTCTGCTGCTCGAGGAAGGCGCCGACCCGGTGTTGCGCAATGAGCGCGGCATGACGGCGGCAGATTTCGCGCGCGCGCAGGGTTTTTCGGACCTTGCGCAGATGCTGGAGGAGCGCATTGCAGCGAGCGGCCGGGCTGTGCCCGCACCGGCCTCGCCGCCGTCGGCGACCGACACCGTCGGTGTGCTCCCTGAGGAAGATAAAGAGGCGCGTGCGGCGAGCCCGACACCATCCGGTACGGTGCCGGACCCCGCTCCTACTCCCACCGACGATGGCGTATCCGCGCCGCCGTCACTGCCTGCCCAAGGTGAGGACAAGCCGGTGATGCCGTCTGGCAGTTCGGTGGCGCCTGAGTCCCGCTGACACTGGTCTGTGGCACACGTCAAGCCGTTCCGCGCGCTTACTGCGGAGCGCCGGTCATTCCGCCTTTTCCCCTTGATGAAACTACAACCGGCCTGTCCAGTCTGATTCGCACGTCAGTCGCCGCTCCGAGCGCGACGGCTGGCATCCTGCGCGTGATCGCGCGATGACTGATGCACATCAAGACTGGAGGTTCAGATGAAACGCTTTGTTCCGAGGTTGTTCCTCGTCCTTTGGGTGTCGGCCGGCTGGGCCAGCGCCCAGACCTCGTCGAATGGCGGCATACGCGAGAGTACCGATCCTGCGCGGGCAGCGGAGGTTGAGCAGCGCGCGCGTTCTCTGGGCGATACCGGCGCACCAGCGGGTGGACAATCCGGTGGGCAGTCGGGCGGACAGTCCGGTATGCAGTCCGGTGGGCAATCGGGCTCACCGTCCACTGAGGGCGGAGTGCCGGGACCGACCGGAACCGAAGATTTGTCCGGCACCTCGTCGGGCGGTGGTGCGGAGGCCGGCGAGACAGGGCAGGGCGCGACGACCGGCGAGAGCGGGGGTGGCAGCCAGGGTGCGCCGGGCTCCTCGCCGGACATGCCGCGTCCGGATATACCGCGTCCAGACATTCCGCGCCCGGACAGCGGTGCGGGCGGGTCGATGGGTGGATCTGAAGCGGGTGAGACGGGCGGCAGCAGTGTCGCTCCCGGCAGTGGGGGCGGCGCAATCGAGGGTGGCGCAACCGAGGGTGGCGCAGGGACAGTGCGTCCGGCGCCCGGGCCGGATTCATCGGGTGGTTCAGACGCGGGGGAAACGCGGGGGCAGAGTGAGGGCGGCAGCGAGTCCGGTACGACTGCGCCGTCGCCCGGCGTCAGCGGCCGCTCCAGCAGCGGCCAGCTAAAGAGCGGCCCCGACGCCGGCGAAATGACCGGCACCGAGCAGTTGCAGCGCCCGCAGGAGTGGCGCTTTACCGAGCCGACTCAGCCGGCACGCTAGCCGCGACAAAGGGCGGCACGGGGCGGCACGGGCAGTTCGTCCCGGCGCTTCTGCTACAGTGCCGCCCATGAAAAAACTCTCTCTTGACCGCATCCTGCAATCGCAGGGTGTCGGTACGCGCAAATGGTGCCGGCAACTGATCGCCGATGGCGAAGTGAGTATCAATGGCGTAGCCGTGACGGACTTTCGCGCCAGTGTCGACACCGACGGTCTGCGTTTCACCCTGTTTGGCGATGAATGGGTTTACCGCGAGCACCTGTACATTGCGTTGAACAAGCCTGCGGACATCGAATGCTCGCGCAAGCCCAGTCATCATCCCGGGGTGATGACGCTGCTGCCCGAGGAGTTTGGCTGGCGCGATGTGCAGGCCATCGGGCGGCTGGACCATGACACCACCGGCCTGCTGTTACTCACGGACGATGGCGCGTTCAATCATGCGATGTCGTCGCCGAAGCGGCATGTTCCCAAACGCTATCTGGCAACGACCGCCGATCCCGTCACCACGGCCTTGCTCGCTGCGCTGAGTGCCGGCGTGCAGCTGCACGATGAGCTGGCGCCGCTGGCGGCCAGCGAGTGTGTGCAAGTGGGGGAGTATCAGATCGAGATCGTTCTGGAGCAGGGCAAGTACCATCAGGTCAAGCGCATGCTGGCGGCGGCCGGCAATCACTGCGTGGCGCTTCACAGGCTGTCGATCGGTCAGCTGACGCTCGAGTCGCTGAAAATCGCCGGCGGTGAGTGGTGTCATTTGTCGGCACAGCAGCTGGAATTGCTGCGCTGACAGCGCCGCGTCAGCGGACGATCCGGTAGCAGGGCTCGTAGCGCGTTCCCGGCAGTTTCATGCGGCCCTGTTCAACGAAGGCTGTCAGCAGCTCGTCCATCCGCTGCATCAGGTCACGCTCGCCATGAAGCTCGAACAGTCCGTGCCGCTCGATTTCGCGCATGCCCTGTAATTTGACGTTGCCCGCCACCACGCCGGAGAAAGCGCGCCGGAGGTTCGCTGCCAGACGGTGCGCAGGCTGGTTGCGGTGCAGGTCCAGCGCACGCATCGTCGCGTGTGTCGGCGTGAAGGGCTGTTGAAACTCCTGCTCGATTTTCAGCCGCCAGTTGAAGTAGTAGGCGTCGCTGTGCAGCTTGCGGTAGCCGCGCACCTTCTGGATGCCGGCGTGCGCAAGGCGGGCCGCTTCCTCCGGATCGTCAATGACCACCTGGTACAGCGACTGTGCCGACGGTCCCAGTGTGGCGCCGATGAATTCATTGATCTGCGCAAAATAGCTTGTCGATTCCGCCGGGCCGGTAAAGATGACGGGGAAGGGCAGGTCTTGATTGTCCGGGTGCAGCAGGATACCCAGCAGGTAGAGGATCTCTTCAGCCGTTCCCACGCCCCCCGGAAAGACCACGATTGCGTGGCCGGTCCGCACGAAGCCTTCGAGCCGTTTCTCAATGTCTGGCAGGATCACCAGATTGTTCACGATCGGGTTTGGCGCTTCGGCGGCGATGATGCCCGGCTCGGTGAAACCAAGATAGCGGCCCGTGCCGATCCGCTGCTTCGCATGTCCGATGGTGGCGCCTTTCATCGGCCCCTTCATCGCGCCAGGGCCGCAGCCGGTGCAGATGTCGAGCTGGCGCAGCCCCATTTGATAGCCGACTCGCTTCGTGTAGTCGTATTCAGTGCGCGAGATCGAATGTCCGCCCCAGCAGACCACCAGATTCGGGGCAAGCGTACGCTGCATCACGCCGGCATTGCGAAGAATATGAAATACTAGATCGGTGGTGGCGACTGAATCATGTCGTCCAGTCTGCTCGCGCGAGGCCAGTTCGGCGCTGGTGAAGACGATATCGCGCAGCGCCGCGAACAGGTGCTCGCGTATGCCTCGGATCATCTCGCCATCGACAAAGGCGACAGCGGGTGCATGCAGCAGCTCCAGTTTGATACCGCGTTCGCGATGCACGACACGAACATCGAAATCCGGGTAGGCCTCCAGCAGGGCCTTGCCGTCATCCATGTAGTCGCCGGAGGACAGCACGGCGAGTGCGCAACTTCGGAATACATCATGCAAACCCGTCTGGGAGCGGTCCAGCAGTTTGGCGATTTCTTGCCGGGACAGTACCTCGAGCTCGCCCTCAGGTGAGACCACGCTGTCGATCACAGGATATTTCATGCACAGAGAAATGGATGTGGACCAAACCGCATCTTAATCCCGGCCGCTGTTGATCAAGCGGTTTGGAAGATCGAGACTCAAAAAAATTTCTTCGGAGGATCAAGTTTCGTCGGTACGAATAATTCGGCTAGATCGCTTGAGCTTGGTCAACGTCATTTGGGCAAAAGTATCTTTTTCGCCAGTGCCAAAGCGGAATCGATTGGCTAACCTTTGCCAAGAATTACGGGGATTCGAACAACGAACTACCGGCGCACTGCGCATACATCGCCAGCGGTCTTCATCCTTGCGGCAAGCCGTCGGATGCCAGGCGAGCAGGCTGCATAGTCCAGTCGACGGCGCCACGGGCCACATATTTATTCAGGAGGGCGAGTATTTTGACGACGCAGGATAAGGGCGGCGATCTATGGCTCCACCGGGTGGACCCGCCGACAGGTGGCGACGGCACATTTGAGCGAATTGCTGCGACGAGTCCGGACATTATTTTCATCATCGATACGGCAAGCGATCGGCTGCTGTACTGCAATCAGCGCATCTCCGAGGTCTTGGGCTGGACTGTCGATGAGTTCAAGTCCTGGCATCTGCGGGAGCAGCAGAACTTCATTCATCCGGACGACTGTGCCGGATTCGCCATGTGGATTACCGCGGCGTCACGGACGACCGCTGACGAGGTCTTCCAGACGCAGCACCGGATACGTCATGCGGATGGCAGCTGGCGCTGGATGAGCGTGCGTGTGACGGCATTCCGGCGCGGAGAAGACGGTCGCCCGACACAACTGATCGGCACCGCGACCGACATGACCGAGCAGGTCATGACGCAGGAGGCGCTGAGGCGGCAAACCAGTATTCTGCAACTCATCCTCGACAGCATGAGCGAAGGGGTCATCGTTTGTGACACCGACGGTGAGCTACTGCTGGTGAACCCATCGGCCGAGCGCATGCTGAAGCTGAACGAGCCCTTGACCAGGCTGTCGCAAGTCCGGGAAGCACATACCCATGAACAGGGGACGCGGTCCAGTTTGCGCGTCTGGCATCAGCATCCGCTGGCATGCGCACTGAATGGGCAGCGCGTGGCCAATTACGAGCTGTCACTCTATGACCGCAATCGCGGCCTGTCGGTGACGCTGAATCATGCGGCTGCCCCGCTGCTCGACGGCGGTGAAATTGTCGGGGCGGTCGATGTGTTCCGCGATGTCACTGATGCCCACCGCGCGCTGCAGGAGTTGCAGCGCGCCGAGGAGCATTTCCGCTTGCTGGTCGAGGGCACCACCGACTATGCGATCTTCAGCCTGGACCGGGATGGCCACGTGGTGAGCTGGAACCCGGGGGCGGAACGCATCCTTGGCTTTCGCAAGGAGGAGATTCTCGGACGAAGTTTTGCGACGTTTTTTACCGTCGAGGATCAGGCCCGCGGAGAGCCGATGCGCAAGCTGCGCCAGGCGACGATCGACGGGCGCTCCGAGGACGATTCCTGGCGGGTGCGCAAGGACGGGCAGCGCTTCTGGTGCACAGGCGTGCTCGGTGCGCTGCATGATGCGTCCGGCAAGGTCAAGGGCTTTGTTGAAATCATGCGGGACAACACAGAACGCCGTCTGGCTGAGCAGAATGTGTTTTTCCTCGCCAACCATGATCCACTGACCGGGCTTGCGAACCGGTCGCGCTTTCTCGAAAAGCTGCAGGAGGCGCTGTTAAATGCCGACCGCGACAACACTGGCTGTGCGCTTGCACTGCTGGATATCGACCGCTTCAAATCCATTAATGACTCGCTCGGTCACCACGCGGGCGATCAGTTGCTCAAGAGCGTGTCGCAGAAGCTGCTGAAATGTGTTCGCGAAACCGATACGGTTGCACGGCTGGGTGGCGATGAGTTTGTTGTCATCCTGACGCGCATCAAGTCGCGCGAAGCGGTTGAGCTGATTGCAGAGAATATCTTGCGTGAATTGGGCAAGCCCTGTCTCCTTGAAGGACATGCCATCAACTGCAGCGCGAGCATCGGCATCGTGTTTTATCCGACCGATGGCAATGAGGTCGGCGATCTGCTGCAAAAGGCAGACCTCGCAATGTACCGAGCGAAGTCAACCGGCAGGAATCGCTTCCGGATGTTTTCGGCAGGGATGTTAAGCGAGGCGAACGAGCGTCAGCAGCAGGAAGAGCGCCTGCGCTCAGCGATGTCGCATAGCGATTTCGAGTTACTGTTCCAGCCGCAGTTTGACCTGCGCACCATGGAGGTCATTGCCGCCGAGGCCTTGCTGCGCGCGCGCGACCCGCTGCTGCAGCAGCTTCCGGTGCAGCGCCTGGTGGAGTTTGCCGAGGAGTGCGGCCTGCTCGTTCCGCTCGACGAGTGGGTACTCGATACGGCTTGTGCCCAGCTGGCAAAGTGGCAGGAGGATGGCGTGGCGAATTTGCGGGTGTCGGTCAATGTACCGCATGCGCATCTGCTGATGGCCGGCTTTGTGGACATGCTGAAAGACACGATTGAAAGGCATGGCGTGCCGGCGTCCCGGCTCGAACTGGAGATCACCGAAGCTGCGCTGGTCAGTGCAAGCGAGTCTGACAGCGAGGTGATGGACGCCCTGAAGGCGCTGGGGGTGATGATCAGTGTCGATGATTTCGGTGCCGGTGTATCGACCTTGTCATACCTGAAGCAATTCCCGATTGACTCACTAAAGCTCGACCCGGCCCTGATACGCGACCTGCCTGCCGATCGTGAGGACAGGGCCATTGTGTCGGCCCTGATCAAGCTGGCGGGTGACCTGCAGATTCGCGTCGTGGCAGAAGGGGTGGAATCCATCGAGCAGTTCCGCTTCCTTCAAGATACGCACTGTGATGTCGTGCAGGGTTTTCTGTTCAGCGAGCCGATTCTGCCGGAGAAATTCGGCCAGTTCCTGAAAAAGCGCAAGCAGGAAGGCCAATTGCTCCATTAACGTCGACGGGTGGATCCACCCGCTGTTTTGCAGGCTGGGCGCAATTGCTGGCGTCTGGCCCATGCCCACCGCTTTACGATGCTGGTCGACGCCGACGCGTATTTCCGCGCGGCGCGCGACGCGATGCGCGCTGCCCGTCGCAGTATTTTCATTCTGTCCTGGGATATCGACAGCCGGGTCAGGCTGGTCCCGTCGGGGGCCAATGACGGCTACCCGGAGCCGCTCGCTGATTTTCTTCACGCGCTGCTTGCGGAACGCCGTGATCTCGAGGCCTGGTTGCTGAATTGGGATTTCGTGCTCTTGTATGCGATGGAGCGCGAATGGCTACCCGTGATGCGGCTGGGGTGGGCCGGGAATCGGCGCCTGCATTTCTGCATGGATGCTCACCATCCTATCGGCGCTTCACATCACCAGAAAATTCTCGTTGTCGACGATGCGATCGCCTTCGTCGGCGGCCTCGACCTGACCGGCTCGCGCTGGGATACCAGTGAACATCTGGTAGCACACCCGCTGCGCACCGCACGTGACGGCAAAGCTTATGGTCCGTTTCATGACGTTCAGGCGGCAGTGGACGGAGAAGCGGCGCGCGCGCTGGGAGAATTGTGCCGCGACCGCTGGCACCGTGCGACCGGTGAATCCGCCGGGGTGGTGGGAAGGGCCGCCGATCGCTGGCCGGGATGGCTTCCGGTCGATGTCGCCGACGTCGAGGTTGGCATCTCGCGTACCGTACCCGCTTATGCGGGTGAAGCGTCTGTGCGTGAAATACTGCAGTTACATCTCGATGCCATTGCCGCAGCGACCGACACGCTGTTTTTCGAGAATCAGTATTTCACCTCCGGGTTGCTGGCCGATGCGCTGGCGGCAAGGCTGTCCCAGCCTTCAGCGCCGGAAGTCGCGGTCATTACATCGGAGAGGCACAGCGGCTGGCTTGAGGAAGCGACGATGGGCGTACGCCGCGCGCGGCTGCAGGCCAGGCTGCGCAAGGCTGACGGTCGACGCCGCTATCGACTGCTGTGTCCGGCGCTGCCCGGGCGGGGCGAGTGTCTGAACGTACACAGCAAGGTGTTCTTCATGGACGACCGCTTGTGCTCGATCGGCTCGGCCAATCTGTCGAACCGGTCAATGGCCTGCGACACCGAATGCAATCTCAGTATCGAGGCCAGTGGCGTGAACGCGGCGCGCATCGCGATCGGGATCGCACGCATGCGGGCGCGCCTGCTGGCCGAGCATCTAGGCACAAGCCCGGAGCGGATCACGCAGGCACTGCAGGAGCAGGGCGGTTTGTATGCTGCCATCGACACGATGTCCGGCTCGCCGCGCCACTTGCGGGATTTCGATCCCGTACTGGCGCCGGAACTGGATGCACTGATCCCCGAGCAGGCGTTGTTTGATCCGGAAAGTCCTATCGATCCGCACCGGTGGGTCGCCGGCGCGGTGCCGACCGACACCCGCGCGGCCTTGCCGTGGCGGCTGGCGGGCCTGATGCTGCTGGCACTGACGCTGACCGGGCTGGCAATCGCCTGGCGCTATACGCCGCTGCGCGCGCTGTTGAATCCGGCAGCACTGGTCAGCGCAGCGCAGGAACTGAAAGTACTGCCGTTCACACCGCTGCTGGTGATCGGCGCCTATGTGATCGGCAGTCTGGTATTAGTGCCGCTTACCTTGCTGATTGCCGTGACCGGAATCGTCTTTGGCGTCTCTCCCGGCGCAGCCTACGCCATGGCCGGCACGCTATGTGCGGCCGCTGCAGGCTATGGGCTGGGGGCCGTACTGGGACGCGACGCTGCACGCCGTCTGCTGGGAGCGCGGCTGAACCGCTTGTCGCGCCGGGTTGCCCGGCGAGGCACGCTGGCGATGATCCTGATCCGATTGCTCCCGCTGGCCCCTTTCGGCGTGATCAATATTGTCTGCGGTGCTTCGCACATCCGACTGCGGGACTATCTGCTCGGCACCCTGATCGGCACCTTGCCCGGCGTACTGTTGACAACCGCTTTTGCGCACAATCTGGTGCAGGCGGTGCGCAGCCCAAGCCAGCAAACGCTGGGCATCCTGCTGATCGTGGTACTGCTACTGGCCGGGTTCGCGATTGGCCTGCGCCGCGTACTGCAGCGGCAGCGGGATGGCAGATGAACAACGAAGCACATTCGCCCTGGCCGCTGACGGTGGCCACCTGGAATATTCACGCGGGTATCGGGATGGACGGTCATTTTGTTCCGGCGCGGATTGCCACGGTGCTGCAGGAGATCGATGCGGACATTGTCGCTTTGCAGGAGGTGCCACTGGGCGGTGAGCACTGGCCGAACCTGCTGCATGATCTGGCCCACGCCACGCGCACCGTAGGCGTCGACGGCTTCACCTTCAGCGTGGGCGGCAGGCGTTTCGGGAACGCTATCCTGTCGCGTTATCCGGTGCTGGTTACCCGTCGCATCGATATTTCTTTTGGAAGCCGCGAGCCGCGCGGCGCGCTGGACGCGGATATCTATTGCCACGGCACCCGGCTGCGCGTTATTGCGACCCACCTCGGCTTGCGGGCGGCCGAGCGTCGCGCGCAGGTCGCGCGCCTGCTGCAGGTGTTCGATACCGGCGACATGCCGATGATGCTGATGGGCGATGTCAATGAATGGTTCGTCTGGGGACATACCTTGCGCACGCTGGTCGCGCATTTCCAGCCGGTGCCTGCGCCGGCCACTTTCCCTTCGTGCCTTCCCTTGCTGGCACTGGATCGCATCTGGATACGTCCGCGCTATCGGCTGGTGCGAGTGCGCGTACATGGAAGTCCCGCGGCGCGGGTGGCGTCAGACCATCGGCCTCTGGTGGCGATCATTCGCGCCTGAAGGACTGCGCTGCGACCGGAGGTCGCTCCCGAGTACCGGTTGTCTTGCCGCCGCAGAGTGCCGCCTTGCACGCGTCAATGATGCCCTGTGCCGCCTGCTCGAATGCATAGGGCGCTACTTTCAGCAGCGAGCGCTGGCCATAGGCCATGCGCAGTGTGTCGTCTAAGAGCAGCCGGGTTGCGGCCTCCGCCCACGCAGCAGCATCGAGCGCGCGCACAAAGCCGTTGTAGCCATCGGTGACGAGTTCATCGGCAACACCGGCATGCGGCGACACGATGACCGGCAGACCGGCAGCGCAAGCCTCGTTGGCGACCACGCCCCAGACATCCGCCAGGGTCGGGAACAGGAAAATCCGTGCTGACCGATAGAGCGAAGGCAGCTCAGCCTGCGATGCGAAGCCGTGAAAATACGTGTCTACACGATCGCGCACAGCGGCTGCCTGCTGCCGCAGTTCAGCCTCGAGACTGCCGGCACCGACCACCAGCAGCCGGATGTTGCGGCCGAGTGCCTGGGCACAGCGGGCAGCCACGTCGATCGCGAAGGCGGGGTGCTTGCCCGACTCCAGCCGGCCACAAAACAGCAGGTCGTACGCTTTCTCCGTGTCCTGCGGTACAGGCCGGTAGCGAGCATTGTCGATGCACAGGCAGGATAAATGACAGCGTCCGCGTGGCACGCCGTGATGCCGGTACAGGGCAAGTCCGCCCTGGCTTGCGGCGATGAATGCCGGCGCCCGACGGTATGCGAGCCGTCGCAGCATGAGATGCAGCCGGCTCAGGCCTTGCTCGGAGAGCAGCGTGCCATCCGTCATAGGCACGTAAGGCCGGCCACGCAGCGCGCACCAAGCCATCGCATACAGGTGGGTCGGGTTGAAGCCATTGCCGACCACGACATCCGGGTTGAACCGCGCGAGTGCGAGCAGCACATCGGGATTGTTATGAATATAACGGCCATTGACGGTCGTGATTCGTTCGCGCAGGAATACGTGAGCAAACGCGATCGGCGGCAGATCCCACTGCCGGTTGGGTTCGCGGCGGCAGCAGAAGATCACCTGCAGATCGATTCCCTCGTGTGCGGCGACCCGGTTGAATACGGGGATGCGGTAGGGCGGCGGTTCGTTGACGACCAGTGCGATTTTGGGCATGGACGGGATGGGGGTCGGAAGCAGTTCAGCAGGTGTCGGCAGGCGTATCGGCGGAACCTGCCGCCGCTGTCGTTGCGGGGGCAGGCGAGGGCAGGGGAGATAGCGCTTGATCATAGATGCGCATCAGCAGTTCGTAATTGCGCTCGGGCGTGTAGTGCGCGAGCCAGGTCTGATATGCATTCATTCCCATGCGCCGCATCTGCTCCGGGTGCTCGTCGGCGTAGGCGATCGCCGCAGCCAGTGACTTCGGGTCGCCGGGGTTGACGAGCAGGCCGTTCTGGCGGTCCCTGACCAGTTCCCCAAGGCCGCCCTGTCGGCTGGCGATGACGGGAACACCACAGGCGAAGGCCTCGATGGCGGCCAGACCGAAGCTTTCCATACCCGTGCTGGGCATGACCAGATAGGTCGCTTGCTGCATGCGCTGGCGCAGTGGTGCACTGGCGAGGAATCCGCGATAGCGCAAGCCCGGTGTGTTCTCGACCATGGCTTGCAGCGGGCCGGTGCCGTAGACATCGATCGTCATGCCGGGCAATGCTTGCAGCGCTTGTGCCAGCACGCTGAGCCCTTTTTCAGGCGACAGCCGGCCTATGAACACGCCGCCGGCACGTGATTCCCAGCGCGCCCAGTCTGGCACGCCGCAGGCCTCGACAAAATTCGGCTTGATGCACAGCTTTTCCGGCGGCAGCCCGCCGGCGATGAACAAATCGCGGCAGCTGCGGTTGAGCACGATGTAGCGGCTTACCTCGGTATGCCAGGTGCCGCGCAAGCGGTGCAATGCTAGCATGCCGGCGGTCACCGAAGTCTGTGCGAACGAGCCGCGATAGCAGCGATGCAGCACCGCGCGCCATGGTGAACGTCCGACGCAATCGGTACAGACTCCGCCGTTCCGCAGCAGCATAGCTTGCGGACATATCAGGCGGAAGTTGTGAAGTGTCTGTACGATAGGAATGCGTAACTGCCGCGCGGCCTCATACAGCGATGGCGAAATCAGCGGAAAGATATTGTGCGCGTGAATCAGGTCGGGCATGAAATGCCGGGCCAGTTTGCGTACCTCGTCGATGGTGCGGGTCGACCAGATCGCGTCACAGGCGGCGCGCGCTGGGCGGATATTGTCCAGCTCGGCATTGTCGCGGCGATACAGGAAGACATCGTGACCATGCCGCCGCAGCATCGCGAGCTCGGCATCGACCAGCGTGTCTTCGCCGCCCCGGTAGTGATAGGCATTGTGTGCGACCAGTATTTTCATCGTCTGCCGATACTAGGCAGTACGTACGGGTGCGGACTGTGCGCGCGCAACTTCCGCTATGATCGCCGGCAGTCAATCAAGGGAGACAAGGATGCAGGGACTGGACCTGAACGGAAAGCGCGTGCTGCTGACACAGGCGCAGGATTTCATGGGCCCGGCACTGGCCGAGGTGTTTCGCGAGCTTGGCGCCGAGCTGATCTGCGATACCGGGCCGGTCGCGGATCCGGATTATCCGGAGCGGCTGATCGCGCAAACGGGCTGCGTCGATGTGCTGCTCGTCAATCTTGGTATACCGGCGCCGACCACGCCGGTGCAACTGGCAAGCGATGACGAGTGGCGTCACGCGTTTGCATACATGGTCGATCCCCTGCCGCGTTTAGCGCGGGCGGTGCTGCCGCAGATGCTTGAACGCGGTTCCGGCAAGATTATCCTGATCGGCAGCGCATCGGCATTGCGGGGCATACGGCGCGCATCAACTTACAGTGCGGCACGTGGCGCGCAACTGGCCTATGTGCAGTCGGCCGGTGTGGAGTTGGCCGGGAAGGGGGTGCAAATGAATGCCATCGCACAGAATTTTGTCGACAACCCGACGTATTTCCCCCCCGAGGTGCAGGACAATCCGGCCTTCCGGGAACGCCTGAAGCGTGAGGTCCCGCTGGGCAGGCTGGTCAGCGCGCGGGAAGATGCGATGTTCGTCGCCTACCTGGCCAGCGATCATGCCGATTGTTTTGTCGGACAGGTTTTCCCGGTGTGCGGCGGTTGGGCCGCTCGCTGAGCGCGGGATTTGCTTGGTCTCTGGCGAACCTGAACAGCGAGGTCCGTCATGCAGCAGATACCACCGATGAATCCCGGCGATGAAGCGCCGGCAGGAACGCCGGGTACCGGAGAGGATGTATGCCCGCGCTGCCGCGGCAGCGGAAAGATCGAGGGCCAGGACTGTCCCGACTGTGGCGGCAGCGGGAAGGTCGTCGAGGGGATAGGCGGCGGCTAGGGATTGGCCCCGGATGGCGAAGCCGTGGTGGCGGTGCCGGCAGGGGCCGCATCGGCTGCCGACGGGTTGCGGATGGCCAGTGCTATCGCATCGCGCGTTGCCTGCGTGACCGTCTGCCATTCCCCGCCCAGCGCGACCGCCCGGTCGGCAAGACTCAGCGCTTCTTCCAGTTTTCCGCGCCCTTGCAGCACGATGGCCAGATTATTCAGTGCCGCCGCGCTCTGCGGATGTCGCTCTGAGGCTGTGCGCAAGGCCTGTTCGGCTTCGTCGGTGTGCCCGGTGGCGTGAGCGGCATGACCCAGGCCGATCATGAACGCCAGACTATCGGGCCAGCGCCGGGCCGCTTGCCGATACCAGCCCAGCATCGCCACGGGCTCGGCATATTTTTCAAGCCGGGAGAGTGCTTTTTCCACACCGGGGCGCTCGGCATGGTGCGGCAAGTCACCGGGGCGCAGGGTCATCATTCCCCAGTAATCCGACCGCGCCCAGGTGCGCTCGAACGTGCCCATCGACATGATTTCCCGACGATTCGGGCCTGAGCGCAGGACGACCTCCCGGCGCCGGAGATCGAACCCGACCACAACGGCATAGTGCCAGCGCGGCGCCATCGACAATCCCAGATTTTGCAGGACGATGACGGGTATGCCGGCGGCGATCTCCGCGAACAGTCCGGTAAGCGTACCCTGTACCGGCAGGGCCAGCGCCCCCAGCCGGCGCGCGCCAGCCAGCATTTCGGGCTGCAGCGAACCACCGAGTGACGGCACGAAGACGCGAGCCTCAAGTGATGCGGGATCCGCCGGGTAGCCGGCATGCAGCAGCGTGGTGGCCAGTGCGGCGGGGCCGCACTGTTGCCTGTCTTGCGGAAAAAAGGGGGTGTCAACCAGCTCCGCCTGTTCGGGCAGCCCGCCTGTGCTGGTCGTTAGCTGGCGGGTCTGGGTCGCGCACCCCGATATGAGCAGCGCGACCATGGCCGCGGCCCAGACTTGCCGAAGCCGTAGCGACACGTCAGCGCTGGGATCGCGTGAACGGGAAAATCTTCGTGAAACCCAGGATGTCGGTGATCAGCAGGATCACGAAAATGACACCCACGGTGCCGAAGAAATCGCCGCCGGCCGGCATGCGGTCGATCCGGTCGGACAGCTTCGCGATCTCATCATCGCTGAGGGCGGCGACCCGCTCCTGAACTTCGTCCGCTCGTACGCCCAGCTTGACCAGTGTTTTTGCGACGTCATCACGCGCCAGTGTTGCCGAGATCTTTCGCTCCGCATCTTGCCTGGACTGCGTGGCCACAATCTCTTCGGTGCCAATCATGGCGGCATTGGCCGGGCCGATCAGACAGGTCAGGTTGAAAATGAAAAGACACGTATAAACAATGCTTTGCTTAATAAAGTTCATTTGGATTCTCCAGATATTCGGCAACAACGGGGCCGTAGATGTCGCGGCGCGATGCCCATGCAGTGTTTCAGGTTTGATTCTGCGATGGTTTGAGCACGGGCAAATTTTCTGATTGACAAGCAGCATGGGTTGATGGGTTCAGGCACTTCAGGAGGTCATCCAATAAACGCATAATTTGTATTATGTAAAACAAAGTGTCCGTATTTCCTCTTACGCGGATCCCGGATAGCGCGGCTTGGGAGAACAAACCTCTGCCGGCGTTACTGACACCGGCCGTCGCGCCTCCTGTCCCAGTAAGTGACTGCCCGCGATGGCGGCGCAATGGCCACCGGCGAACGGGAGGGCCTCCCTTAGCCATGCATTGCCACCCTTCAAAACATTTTTAAGGAAAGCCTCTCTATGACCATTCACCATTCGGCGCCCAGAAACATTACCCCGGACGCAGGATTCCTGCCGAGTCAAAATTCGTCTGAGCCCATCTCGACGCAGCAGGCCACGACGGCGATGGCCATCCGCCCGGCGATGAGCAAAGAGGAATTCCTGAGCATCATGGATGCACCTATCGCCAAGCAAATCTTTGCCGAGCCAGACATTGCCAAGGCCGTCACTTCGTTTTCCGCTGAGCAGAAAGCGGCCTTGCTTCATTTCAACGGTATTTCTGCGAGCAGCGACGTTGAAGCGTCGAAGAACTTGCTGCACCTGTTCGCGGCCTTTCACGCGAAAGATGAACAGCAACTCGCGCTTTACCTAGATAAGGGTGTCTCGACCGGCGTGCGCCTGGATTACGGATTACCGCTGTATTCCAAGGCCAATGGCAGCGGCGAGGATATCTATGTGTGCTCAGTGAAGGTGATGCTGGGCGGCCATGCCTCACAGGATCTCGACATCGATGACAAAGGGCTTCAGGGTTACGTACAAAATTCGTTCCGGATTCGCGATCTTCTGCGAAATGCACCTAACAAGCAGCCAATTCAGCCTACTCCTGGTGCGCTGGAGTACGTGCTAAGTAATGCAAGCGCCTACCGCGACAGCAACAACAACCCGGTGATCGTATTCATTCCGGGAGTCATTGATGTCGAGGGTGCGCCTGTATCGAGGCTGATCGAGCAAGCGCTGCTAAATGGCGCCAACGTCAATGATGTCGGCTTCTTTGATGTCCCCGGCATTGTCTGGTCAGCCATTCAGGCGGATACGAATGCGGTGAATCTTTTTCTGAGCCGCGGCGCCAAGGTCAATTTCGATAAACCGGATTCCTTTGGCAACCACTCCGTCACCACGTGGGCAGCGACGACCCTGAAAGCGGCCGGCGATGACATTGCCTACTCGGCGAGAATGCTGTCGATTCTCGAAGTGCTTTGCGCGGCGGACGAGTCCTTAAATGTCCCGAACAGCCTCGGAAAGCAGCCGCTCGACTATCTTCCTGCTGAATTCAATGCCGCCAAAGAGCACCTGCTGGCCAAGCGTACCGCCCTGAGTACACAAACCACGCAAAAATATTGATTCCCTGCTCCGGGTAGTCTACTTCCGGAGCCGGCCTTCGCGTCCGGGCTGCTCGACGATCAGCCCGGCGACCATGGACAGCTCAGCAGCGATCAGGTTGACCACATCATCGGTCGTGATAATGCCGAACAGGCTGCCAGCGGTATTCACGACTGGCAGCCGACGAACCTTTTTGCCGCGCATGACTGCGAGGGCCTCGCCAAGGCTCGCGTTTTCCTGAACGGTGGTGACAGGCGCGCTCATCAGGTCCGACGCCGTAAAAAGTTTGGCATCGATGTCGAGCGCGATGGTTTCTATCAGGATGTCGCGGTCGGTCACGATGCCGATCGGTACCCGCGCGCCCTCCTGCTGCGTATCCACGACCAGCACGTCGCCGATATGATGGCGTCGCATCAGTGCCGCGACCTCGGCGATGGGCGTGTCGGCCTCGCAGCAGATCACATTCAGGTTGGCGTAATCGCGTACCAGCATGGAGCCTCCCTCGGTAATTGACAGTGTGTGCCCATGAGGCCACCATGAGCGCGAAAGGAGCTGCTTATGGAAAAAGAATTTAGTCTTGAACGTATCCGCAAACTGGTCGCTGACCTGGAGCAGGAACTTGATGCGGCACCGGCCGAGTCGCCCAAAGTCGTGGAACTGCGCTCGGAACTCGACATGCTCAAGGAAACCCTTGCCAGTCCGGACGGAGGTAGTCACGGTCTCGAACAGCAGCTGCATGGCGTGCGCCGCAAGCTCGATGATGTGCTGGCCAGTGTGGAGGGCGAAGTCCTGAAGGACACACCTTACCTGACCGAACTGGGCCGGATTCTCGGTCTCATCTGACCGCTCCCCCCGCTGCGCCGGCCTGACGCCGGCGCGTTATTTCCGCCCATCCGACCGAACGACTCGAGCCGTCCTGCGGGTCGTCTCGCTTCTGCCCTGCCCTTCGCTCTTCCCTCGGCCCTTCTGGCACGACCACAGGTTTTTCCGACGGCTCGCGCAACTTTCGCGCCGGGCGCCCTGTCCTACACCGGCTTCTCGCCCTACCCGCGTCAGTTCTGACGCTGCCCGCCGCAGGCCGCGGCATTGTCACTCTCGGATTCATGCCAAAATTCTCATCGCTGATCAATTCGCTTGCCCAATCGCTGAAGAATGTCCGCTTGCGTAACGCGCTGTTCGCGCTATTGCTGTTATCGGCCATCATCATTTCTTTCGAAAGCGGTCCGCGTCTGCTGCCGGCTTCGCCCGTGGTCTACAGCCAGGACGTATCGCTGATCACCTCTTTGCCGGCTCAACGCGATCGCCTCGAGTATCTGCTGGTCGCACAACCGGCGGCCGAGTCGCCGCGCTATGTGATCAAGTACAAGGACCAGACGAAAATGCTGTCGGTCAAGGTGCCTAACTCGACGCATGCGAACCTGGAGCGCGAGGTTCTGCTGAAGAACGACATTCCTTATGCCATCGCGCAGCCGGACTGGCTACAAGAGAATCCGGCGGTCTTGCAGGACCATGAGGCGCAGCCCGGCTTTCTACAGTCGACCGGCGATTTCGTGGCCCGTAATGCGATCGGCATCCTGCTGCTGGTGCTGATGGTTTTCATGCTGCGCAAGAGCATGCCGGGCCTGGGCGCTTCGGCGAACGTGATCAAGCCGGAAAAGCTCAAGGGCAGCATGGATGATCTCGTGGGGATGGAGGATATCAAGCGCGAGGTTGCACATCTCGAGTCCATGATCCTCAACCGTGAACTGTACAAATCGCACAATATCGATAAGCCCTTCAATGTGATGCTGACCGGCCCCGCTGGCACCGGCAAGACCAAGCTCGCGGGCTATCTGGCGAAAAAGCTGAATATTCCGCTGATTCAGGCGTCCGGTTCGGGTCTGGAATCCGGGCTGGTCGGCGGTGGCTCGAAGACGCTGAACGCGCTCTACAAGAAAGCTGCGGCACAAGGCCGCTGCCTGATCTTTCTCGACGAGGCGCAATCTCTGTTCATGCCGCGCGGTCGCGGTGAGCGCAAATGGGATGACGACACTGCGAACACGTTGCTGGGTCTGCTCGACGGGATCAAGAGTGATGAAGGACAAGGCGTAATCTGGGTAGTCGCATCGAATTTCGATGACGCCAACAGTGAGATGGACGAAGCGATGCTGCGGCGCTTCGCAGTAAAAATCAATTTCCGGCTGCCAAACAAGGCAGAGCGCAAGGAATTGCTCGGTGTTTTCCTTCGCCGCAAAGACCCGGCGGTGGTCGATTGGGAGCAGCTGAATCTTGACTATGTGGCAGAGATTACCGCGAACCTGTCGCCGGCCCTGCTGGAAACCGTTGTCGACCGGGCCAGCATGATCGCGATCGAGGAAAAGACACGCATCGACACGACATTGCTGTTCCGCGCATTCGAACGCAGTGCGATCGGACTCACCGATCGCGCGGCCAGCGCTGACAAAGACAAACAGCGGGAGCGCGTAGCGCTGCACGAGCTTGGCCACTTTTTCATGCAGATCGACCCGTTGCTTAAGCAGGGCCTGCCGCTCGCCGAAGTCAAGTCGCGTTCATCGCTGCTAAAAATCAGTACGGAATCGGTATCGAAGCTCGGTGCGCTCGGCTATGTGTTGTCTTCGACACCGGATGCCGGACTGCAGACCCTCGAGGAGCTGGAGCAAGATGTCCGTCAGCTGTACGGCGGAGTCGCTGCGGAGGAATTGTTTTACGGCGCGCGCGGCATATCCGTCGGCAGCCAGAACGATATCCAGAAGGTGACCGCGAGACTGGAACTGATGGTCAACCAGCTGTCCATGTATTCGCGCTCGAAACTGGACTATCGGCAGTTGCGGCGCGATGGCGCGCATGAAGAATCACTGCGCGCCGTCGAAGTCAAGGCCGATGAACTGTACTCGCAGACCCTGACGACCATTGTCGACTATCGTGAGTGGATGCAGCAGTTGAAGGAAACACTGATGGAACGCTATGTACTGTCGAAGGATGAGGTATTCGATTTGCTGGCGGATCTGCAGCATACCCATCCACTCGACACCGACCTCGCAGCCGCATGAGTCAGCGCCCGATGAAATCCTCCACATCGAGCATGTGCGGCATGCTGCCCTCGCCCAGCTTTTGTGCGACTGCTGCATGCACCTTCAGCTTCAGCGCGAGATAGGCGTCAAGCTGGCTCAGCGAGCGATCCTGTTCGCGGCATAGCGTGTAGAGTGCCGCTGCAGAAACCGGACAGTGATAAATCTTGTCATTGATGTTCAGCGTGAATGTCGTGCAGTCGAACGATGGCAGCGTGGGTTGCATCATGCGACCTCTCCCGGTTGGATCTGCGTCAGGGTAAAACCCGGCCAGCGCGGCCAGAGAGGCCAATGGCTGTGACGGGGTGGTTACTGCGGGTGCCATCGGCGAACCGCAGCCGACTTGACTTTACGTCCTTACGGCAGTGGACTGTCTTGCGAAAAAACAAAAATCAGGGCTCCGTCCCCTCCCCTTAGCCGGGCAAAAGTGAAAACACCGGAGCATGCTGGTGATGATGCCCCCGGTCGCGAAGTTTGCCTTCCTGAAGAAGGCAAGCTTTCCTACCGGGGGCGATCGGTGACATCCGGGCATTGCCGGATCGCGGGTCAGCCAGCTCAGCTGGTGGCGTCGGGACGGTCAGGCACAGGCGTTGCCGTCGTCGTGGTGGTCGTCGCTGTGGTTGTCGTTGTCGTTGTCGTTGTGTTCAACGGACTGGTTGTCGACGTCTTCAGCAGTGTGTCTTCCACCCAGGACAGGGAGGAATCATCGCCGGCAGACGCCGCGATGAAACTGTCGACCAGCGCGGACCAGTCGGCTTTCAGCGCCTGCTTCACGGCATCGTAGAAGATCATCGGGATGACCAGATGCGACTCCTCCCGCGAGCCCAGCGCGATCGGTAACATCAGCCGGGTGAACAGGATGTCGAAGCCAAGATTCTCACGCGCGATCCTCAGCAGGCCGGCGTCCAGCTCCGGATTCTGCGCCGCCCATTCGCATAACCGGCGATCCATGGAGCGCCAGAACGCAAGGAGTTCGGGCGGAAGCTTGCTGGCCGACAGGCTGGCTGGCTGGCCAGATCCGGTCAGGCCCAACGCGACTTCGGCACAGGCTCTGGCCTGCTGCTCGATGTTGGCCTGCATCCGGGATTTGAATCCCATGTCGCGTTGTTCGATTCGCTCGCGCTCAGCCAGCGTCAGCGTGCTCCCGTCGTACTGCATCATGACCATCGCGCGCATCGC